>OBEQ011434731.1_pt1 | contig 13225 bp, 16 predicted proteins | sample 1670901 | NCBI WGS metagenome assembly OBEQ01 (sample SAMEA104232315, study PRJEB22302) | groundwater metagenome | biome: forest; feature: aquifer; material: groundwater | place: USA | collected 2011-08-07 | depth 5.4 m
AAATTCTGGAGCGCAGGATACTTCTACCGCACCGTCGGCATCGTCACTGCCGACGCCGTCAAATACTACGTCGAACACGGACAACAAAAACACTGGAAAGCAGTAGACTACGCGTACTATCAAGATAAACAACAAGCACTGTTGTCACAATTCAATTCGCGTGACGCTCAGGCCCTTTAGGGCTGAGTAGTTCACGCGGAAGCTTTTCTGACACCACGGGGCTGGAAGACACTAAAAAATTCTGAATTGAGAAGGGCTATTTTTTTCCGGGAAGCGCGTTTGGGTTTATTGGAAGGCGCGCTGATTGAGAATCCGTTATATGTACCGCAGGAAAATGGGAGTTTAGCTGTGAATTATGCGCGCGCAGGAGCCTGGGTAGCGTGGGATATACAAAGAAAGAGCGTACTTGGGAGGAATGGGATCAAGCAACAAAGAAAAGGGACTTTGGGGATTTTTCTGCCTGATGAAGTGCGGGATCACGAAAAAGGGGAATATACACCTACGGATCTGCTGGAACCGCTTTCTATAGACCATTTTTTGACATATGAATCGCCGAGTATATCCTATATTCTAGGAAAGGGACTGGTGGAAGAAACGACATACGGGAGAGCCTTGCAAAGAGAGGGATTGTATGAGAAGTATGCGCGCGCGATGGGAGTATTAAACATTGAAGGTAAGCGGGTCTTTCAGGTGACACCTAAAGGAAATACACTAATCTATCTTCTGAACGATGGCGGTGACACTGTAACAAAAGAAGAGAGAGCAAAGGAACTGGAACCTGCGACTGCGGAATAAGTTCTTCTCCGCGATAGATTTATTTGAGATTAAGGAGAATTTTTTTTATCAGGCACAGTCACAAAAATTTCTTCACATGGTGTGAGTTTGATGATTTTTGGGTAATCTTTAATGGCTGTTCTTGGAGTTCGTGAAGGACGGCCGTTGCACTTTTTTGATCGAAGAAAAAATTATCGCATTTTGGACATTGCCGGTGGTCGCTTTGCTGTGCGCCTCTTCAATACGGACATCAACAGCATTTATTTGGGTTAAGTAGTGGTCACATTTCATGCTTATCATGATTGGTGCTATCTAATTTTATATAGTTTTTATTTAGAAAATTTTCGAAGAAATAGGAAAGTATTTATGGGTTTCTTATTGCACAAAAAGATGCAAGCGGCGATTCAAGAGTTATTAACAAATCTCGTAGAAGATGTCGATGTTGAGCAGCTGAAGAAAGATATTTCACGGAAGTATAAGTTAGAAAGATGGCCGAGTAATATTGAAATTTTAAATGAATTATCTGCTGATGAGCGGAAGCAATATGCAAAATATTTAATAACAAAGCCATCACGTACATTATCGGGGGTCATTCCGATTGCAGTTATGGCCGCACCGTTTGGTTGTCCGCATGGCAAATGTATTTTTTGCTGTGGCGGTCCTGGTTCTGTTTTCGGCGATGTCCCGCAAAGTTATACAGGGAATGAGCCGTCAACGATGCGTGCGATTCGTGCGCACTATGATCCGTATCTGATCGTGTTTAATCGTTTGGAGCAGTATGTTGTCATAGGCCGTATCCCGCAAAAATGTGATGTGATTATTCAGGGCGGAACATTCCCGTCCATGCCAAAAGACTATCAGTATGAGTTCGTGACGAGTATTTTCAAGGCGTTGAATGATTTTTCTGCATTATTTTTAAAAGATGGCGAATTGGATTTTGCGGCGTTCAAAACGTTTTTTGAATTGCCCGGCGATGTACACAATGATGCACGCGCGGAACTCGTCAGAAAAAAGATCCTCGCATTAAAAGGAAAATTAGTATTAGAAGAGGAACAGAAACGGAATGAAACTGCGTCAATGCGTTGTATTGGCTTAACCATTGAAACAAAACCCGACTGGGGCTTCGTAGAGCATGGGAACGAATTATTACAATTGGGGTGTACGCGTATTGAGATTGGCATTCAGAGTACCTTTCAGGATGTAATTGAAAAATTGAATCGCGGGCATACCGTCGAAGAAACGATCAGATCAATGCGTGAGTTGAAAGACTTAGGATTTAAGATGAATGCGCATATGATGTTAGGGTTACCTGGTTCAACGCCGGAGAAAGATCTTGCGTCGTTACAAGAATTATTTGACAATCCAGATTTTCGCCCGGATATGATCAAAATTTATCCGTGTTTAGTGATGAAAGGAACACCATTATTCGAATTATGGAAACAAGGAAAATATAAAGAGATGAGTGCGGAAACTGCTGCTGATATTATCGCGGAAGCGAAACGATTTATTCCCCCCTATGTTAGGATTATGCGCGTCCAAAGAGATATTCCCAGTACCGTGATTGATGCTGGCCCGATTCGGACAAACTTGCGTCAGGAAGTTGAAAAGATTTGTCAAAAAAGAAACATTAAATGTCGCTGTATTCGCTGTCGGGAAAGTGGCAGAAACGGAACAATAGAAAAGATAACCCTGACCGTGCGAGAATATGATGCGTCGCGGGGAAAAGAATTTTTTATCGCGCTGGAAGATACGAAAAATGATATTTTAGTTGGATACTGTAGATTACGTTTTCCAGGTCAATCTTTGCGTGCGGAAATAACAGAGAAAACAGCGATTGTCAGAGAATTACATGTCTATTCTGATGCGTTACAGTTAGGCGAACGTTCAGAGAAAAGTTTGCAGCATCGCGGGTTTGGAAAACAACTGATGGAGAAAGCAGAAGCGATTGCAAAAGAACATGGTAAAGAAAAAGTTGTTGTTATTTCTGGAGTCGGTGTACGTGGATACTATTATAAACTAGGATTTACCAGAGATGGTCCGTATATGGGGAAGAAACTATGACAAAGATCCTCTTTTGGGACGATCCATATTTAGCGGTATGTAAGGCGCGTGTAACAGAAATCAATGGGAAAAAAATAAAGTTAGATCAAACCATTTTTTATGCCTTTTCTGGCGGTCAGGAATCAGATGATGGCACGATCGGGGGAATCAAAGTTATTCAGGCAGTAAAACAGGGCGATAAGGAAAATATTATTGATATCGAGTACGAGTTAGCACATGAACCCTCATTTCGTGTTGGCGATGAAGTGGAAGTACAGATTGATGAAACGAAAAGAAGAAAATTGATGCGGTTACATTCTGCCATTCATTTGGCGTATTATTTTATGATCGAAAAGTTTGGGAATAGGAAAGTGATCGGATCGAATGTTTCTCCGGAAAAAGCGCGGATGGATTTTGCGAGCGAAAAAGCATTAACAGAAATAAAAGATGTGGAATTAAAGCTGAATTCATTTCTTGCAGCGAATCATCCTATTCTGAGAACACAGGATGAGAAGAATACAGATTTGCGCTGGTGGCAGTGCGGTGAATGGAAGATGCCGTGCGGCGGTACGCATCCAAGAACAACACAAGAGATTGGAAAAGTACTTTTGAAAAGAGTCACAAAAGGCGCGGGGAAAGAACGGATTGAAGTGTATCTTGTTTAATCTTTTTGTACCGCCCATTTCTGGATGTCTTTGATGGCGAATGTTCGTTCTGCGTTTTTATCTATGTCAAAAGCAACAAGCAGCCACTGTTCTTCCGGATGATAATCTGTCTTGCCAAAATAAATGCGTTGAGGGATAATCTTACGTTCTCCTGTTTCTCCGCGATAATTTGTATACATAATCCTAACTGTTTGTTCTTTGTTCATGGTTGCATATGGCAGACGTTCCCATCACAGATAACTGAAGATGTAATTGCGTTCGTAAGTTCTTTGAGCGCTTTTTTTTTATTCGTGCTTTTTTGTAAGTATGAGCCAACAGCAAAAACATTCGCGCCTGCGTTCCATCCTTGTTTGATCGTTTCAGGAGTCATCCCTCCATCCAGTTCAATTGTTCCTTTATAGATTTTGCGTAATGCGCGCACTTTGTCAAGGGTTTCTGGTAAGAAGCTTGCCCCATATTTGCCAGGATGGACAGTAAGAAGCAAAACAAGATCAATTTTTTTCAGATACGGTTTTAATCTTGTGATGGGTGTTTCAGGATTCAGTGCTAAACCAATTTTGTGGTTTTTTTTATGTAAATATTTTTGTATTTTTTTAATGTGATGCGCGCGTTCTGCATTCAGAATAATTGTCTGGACTTGCGCGCCGTAATGATACACCCAGCTTTCTGGCTCTTGAATCATGAGGTGGGCTTGGTAATGAAACGTTTTAGGAAGAAGAAGGGGAAACCAGTTTGATGTGTTTTTGACAAAGGTTCCGTCCATAATGTCTAGTTGTATTTCATCAACAAGCCCTTTATACTGCGCAAGTTGTTTTTTAAGGGCAGAAACATCTTTTGCAATGACAGTGGGAATAATAATTGGTGTTTTCACTGCATATGCTCCATTTCTGTAATCTGCTTAATGCGTCGTTTATGGCGTGTTTCGTTTGAAAAAGAAGTCATAAGAAAGGTATGAATAATTGTTTGTGCTTTTTTTACCGTGAGTTTCCACCCCGATAAACAGAGAATGTTCGCGTCCGTATGGGCCCGTGCAAGTTTTACTGTGCCAATATCAAGTGCGGCTGCCGCGCGTATACCCCTGATTTTGTTCGCGGCAATGCATACGCCTGTCGATGAACCGCAGATAAGTATGCCGAAACTTTTTTTATGTTTTACAACTTCTTGTGCGACCGCGAGTCCGTAAAGGGGGTAGTCATCATTCTTATTTAAAATAAAATCGCCTGCATCATGAACCGGATATTTATTTTTTTGTAAATATTTAATGAGCGCATTTTTGAGGCGGAAACCATTATGGTCTGCGCCGATAAAGATGGTTTGCATGGATCAGTGTTTGATGAGTTGCAGGGCGTGATCAATATTTTTGTTCTCAAAAAGAATGTCCTTGATTGCTTTTGTTACTAAAAGCGGGTTTTCATGCTGCCAGACATTTCTGCCGATGGCCAAGCCTGTTGCGCCTGCGTCGCGTACCTGCTGGACTTGTTCTAAGAGTTTATGAATCTCCATTTTTTCCCCGCCTGAGGTTAAAACGTGACATTTACCTGCGCAGCGTACAACCCATTTGTAGCCATCAGGATCAAAATTGTATTTAAGTTTCACAAAGTCTGCGCCGAGTTCAAGGGCGGTGCGCGCGGCGTACGCCAGGATATCTGTATGAATATCGTTCGGAACAAAGGGACCGCGCGGGTACATCCAGGCGATAACCGGAATACCATAATTGTGCGCTTCTTCCTGGATTTTTGCGAATTCCTTGAACATGAGTGCTTCGACAGGGCTTCCTAAATAGATAGTATACCCGACCGCTGCCGCGCCTAGATCAATCGCGTATTTGACTGAACAGGTTTGTGATGCGTAGGGATCAGTATGGGCAATATTTGTTTTGCCATTAAGTTTAAGAATAAGAGGAAGGGAATGGTGGTAATGTTCGTAGTAATGTTCTGCAAGGCCTTTTTGTAACGCGATCGCATTGAATTTTCCTTTGACCGCGATATCAAGAACATAATCTGGATCGATGGATGTATGTGTAAATTCTTTTGGCCCGTGTTCAAGACCCTGATCTAAGGCGATAACTAAAGATTTGTGATCCGTAAGTAAATGATCAACATGAATATTCGGTTTCATCAGCATACCTCTTTTCTCTAATTTTTGCAGAAGAACTATATAAATATGCTTATTAAGAATGATCTTGTCAGTTTCATTCTCCGAATTTCTTTGTCGGGGTAAAATATTTCGGAATAATACGACCGTGAACGAAAAGCGGTAGTCTTAAGAAATGTTTCTCGTTCCCACTCCTATGGCAGAACATACTTTTCTTATTGGATCGCTGGATCAGCGCATGGAGCGCGAGCGTGAGATCATTGCGAAGTATTGCAGGGAGAATCATGCGGCCCCTGAAAACAGAATCAACCCTGTTTTGATAAAAAAGTATTCTGACGGGAAAATGGCTGTTTCCGATCTTGTTGCACTAGTTTTTTATGAGAATAATGTAAGTGCCTATGTTGGTTTTGTCGGCCCGCATATGAGTATGAGCGCGCAGGAAGAGTGTAAGGCTACGTATATGAGTGCCGCGCGCCGTGATATTCCTTCCTGGATTTTTGTGAAGGGGGCGGCTCCTGAAAAAGAAAGCGGAAGAACATTATTACCTTATTTTCGTCCGGAAGAATGTATTCCATACGGGACAGTTGCTGAGTTACCAGAAAAGTTTGATGCGTACTGCGCGCGTTTTTTCCGTATTCCTGAACGGGCTGCTTAAAGAATAACCCTGCCGTTATTAAATGAACCGCAGGCATTGTTGGGATAAATCAGACCCAGGCAGATGCTGCGGAAAATATTCCTGTCTTCAGATCTGTCGCGGTGCAAACGCCGGCGTATAGAATGGTTGTTGTGTTTTTCGTAAGTCTTCAAGATAAACTTCCAGAATGGTTGCAACACTCCAGGCCTGGCTGATGCATCCTTTCGGATCAAAGGGAAATGCGCCGTCATAAATCTCCCCCAGCGTTCCAATGCCGTAATCGTAAAAGCTTTCGGCGATATAACGCATGATTTTTTCTTCGCATGCACGCTGTGCTTCTTGGCTGTTATTGTTGACTTTCAGATAGGCGCGGATAAAGGGACCGAGAAGATAGCCCCAGGCTGTGCCGTTATGGTACGCCTGATCGCGGCTTGTCTGGTTGCCGGTGTAATGTGGCCGGAAGTTGGGATCGTGAATGCTTAATGAACGTAATCCGTAGGGGGTTAAAAGGTCGTCTTTGACTTTTTTGACGATCATTATCTCCTGCTGATCGCTGAGAAGCATGTACGGGAGGGAAACAGCAAAGATCTGGTTGGGGCGTATGGATGCATCACTGTACCCGGTTCTGACCACGTCGAAAAGGCAGAGGTCTTTTGGATTCCAGAAGACGGCAGAAAAATTGTCTTTTGCATGGCGTGCGAGTGCCGTGTACGGCTGTTTGGACAAGGAGAAACGCTGGCTGAAATATTCCATCACTTTCAGGGCGTTATACCAGAGCGCGTTGACTTCAACTGCCTTGCCGTAGCGTTCAGGATAATTATTGTTTCCGATTTTTACATCCATCCACGTCAGATTCATGTCCGCGTTCCCTGCGCTGATGAGGCCGTCATCATCAAGAAAGATGCGGTAATCTGTCCCGTGCACATAATGCTGGATAATGGTTTGCAGCGCTTTCCAGAGGTGGTCTCGTATAAAGGATACGTCCCCGGTATGCTGGATATACGAATAGGCTGCGAGAATATACCAGAGTGGTGCGTCGACAGCATTGTATTGCCCTTTTCCATCAGGGGTGAGGGTATTGGGAAGAAGTCCTTTCCTGAGCTGGTCACGAAGGTGGATGAGAAGCTGGCGTGCGTCATCGTAGCGCCCGGTCACAAGTAAAAGTCCGGGAAAGGAAATGAGTGCGTCGCGTGTCCAGATCCCAAACCAGGGATACCCTGCAATGACGCTCGGATAGGCATGATTGGGATGATGAATAATAAAGCTGTCACTTGCGGTAACCAGCGTCGTGAGAAAAAAATTATTCTGGAGATTATGGAGCGCACTGGTTTTGTGAATAAGGTTGGCCGCGCGTTCTTTTGCCGCGTCAAATAACCGCTCGAGGGGTTTGTAGTGGTTTTGGTAGAATGCGTCGAAGACCGGGTACGCGTCTGATTCCTGTCCGCCGACAGCGAGAATATTCAGTCTGCTGACGCCGGGTTTGACATGCATAAGAAATTCGCCTGGCGACCAGTGGTCTTCACGGAATTCATACCCGTTTTCATAATCGCGTTCGTATTCCATATTGTACACCGCGTAGGCAAGTGGCTGATATCCTGCTTTATCTGCGCCAAGGAGAAGGATGGGTTTTCCTCCTGACGTTTTAATCACTGTTGTTTTTTCGTTTGGATACTGGCTGAAAGGGGGGTTTGTGATATGCGTAACTTCATGGATGGAACGTGCGTTCACGAGGGGCCGTGTAGAAAAAAGGAATGGTTCTTTGGTGATAAATTTGTACGTAATGACGGTCGCGTTGAAACCATGAGGCATGACAACAGATTTTTTGATGATGCTGCCGTTGACATTGTACGTAAAGGTGGGAAAGACGTCAAAGGTGTATTGTTCGAGATATTGATAGCCTTGCGGGTAGGTGGTTCCCGGATATTTATTTGCGGAGAGCGCAATAGATTGCTCATGCTGATGGATCGTTTCTTCCATTTTGACCAGCTGCAATGTCCGTGCAAGCGCTGTATTACTCGAAACAAGAAGTCCGTGATATTTGCGGGTGTTGACATTAATGATGCTGGAAGAAGCGTACCCGCCAAGGCCATTGGTGATGATCCATTCTTTTTTTGTGCCGTTCTCGTAACGGAGTTCGTCTTTCGTGAATGTGATCATACGCCTCTTTTCAGATATGTTTTTTCAGTCTGGGAGATTAAAAGGTTTGTGTTTTCCCTGTGTTAAAAATATAATGCCTCTTTCTTCCTGTGGAAAAGGCTATTAAGGAAAAGAAGGTTGGTGATGATGATAACAGGAGGTAAACAAATCCCCATTAAAATGAAGGTCGCTATTTACAATTCCATGTATTCCTTAAACGGAAAATCTTTTGAAGATTCGGTGCTAGTGTACTTTTCATTCTTTATTCATATTCAATCGGAAAAACCCTGATTTAGTATACAAGGTTTGGTCAAAGATAACCTCAAAGCGGAGAGGGTGCACCAGAGCAGGAGATCATAACTCTTATAAACTTCGTATTCTTACGTATTTCTGGCAGGGAAAGCACGTAACTATCGCATCATCATTGCTGTGCAGTCATATGCGCGGCCATGTATCGACGTGAGGAAAGTCCGCCCACTCGCATCCCATGGATGCAGCGGCGAGCAGTCATGCCCCCAGTAATGGGAGAGTGGAGTTTCAGAAACGACACGCCCAGCCCTGAGCGATGAACGCTGCGACGGTTTTTGGCAACAAGAACCCAGTTAACCAGCAGAGCTGTGACAGCCTGGAACCGGTGAAACGACCTTCACATCGCTGAGTGCAAGTCTCTTGCAGACGCTCAGTAGAATGTTACGCCCCATCATCGTATTCCTTTGGAATATTTGGATGGGACACAAGGCGGCTTATTCTTTCCCTGCCCTTTTTTCTTATACTCTTTACATCTATCTTTTGCCCTAACGAAAATCATTTAAATGCCTGACCACAAAAATCCTGCATGCTTGTTAAAAAATTACAGATCGCGGAAATTAACGCAACGAATCTGGATCACGCGCGCAAACGAGCGACGCTTGTTATTACGTTTGTCGATGAAACCCCTCTTACGATTGAAGTCGCGCTACAACGGGAAACAGAGCCTACTGCCACGAAAATTTTACAGCATATTAAAAAAGTTAAAACACCCCAAGAAGATACGGATGACGGTTTTCTTTCCGGCGTTATTATTCTCAATATTGTCGGCGATGATGAGCTTCACGAAAAAATAGCGCATGGATTGTATAGGGTGTATCAGAAAATGCAGGGTGTGAGTACGATTAGTACTGCGCGTGAATATATGACTGCATTTAATCAATTGAAAACTGCGCAGGAAAACGTGTATCGAAAAGGATCGAGTACGATATAATTCTCTTTTTACTTCTTTTGTGTATCAATAAATTCCTGTGTTGTTTTTGTCTTCACCAGATTTTGTACAGAGAAGTCCTTATCATTCGTCCAGATAAAATCCGCATGCACTACCTGTGCGCAGGCGACATAATCTGCATCTTTGAGATCTCTTTTTTCCAACGCGTGTTTTGCCTGCTTAAAGAATGCATTATACTCGCTTCGTTCCATGAGTTTGACAAAGACTACTAATGCGTTAAATGCTGCATCAAACTCTTCGGATGTATACCCTGATCGTTCACAGATATACTCTTTATGCTTCTTGATTTCTTCGATAATTTTCCGCGGAGCATAAAATTTGTGATGATATGAAGTAATAATAACAATGTGTGATCGTGAACCCATTAATGCCGCGATAAAAATATTTGCATCAAGAACAATATTCATTGTCGTTCTGTAATGCGTTTCCCCAGCTTAATGGAAAATTCCTCAATTTCCTGCTCTGATAATTTTTGATGCTTCGCGAGCTTCTCAAGGATTTCGAGTGCTTTTAATTTCTCCTTCGCAGCCTCTTTCATAACAGTACTCCAGCGGATTTCTGCGTGTTTTTTCATTTCTTCCCAGAGTACGTCTTCTACTGTTACGGTTAAGTTATGTGTCATTTTTCTTTACCTCACGTATATTACGTGAAATCACGCAAACTATATAAAACTTATGTTCTTTTCTTTTTAATAAATAAAGGTTTATTTATATTGTAACTTATAAGTAACAAATATATAGAAAGCTTTATTAATAAGGCGGTTATATCCTCTTTATGGGAATTCGATTAGAAGTTCATTATAATATAAACCAGGGGGATTTTCCCCTCATAGTCAGAGCTATCAAAAAACACCTTGCCCCAAAAAATGAAAAACCTAGAAGGAGGACTTTAATTTTTTCAGAGCATATTGATAAACAATTAGTTGAAAAACCAGATCATTCTCAACCTTTTATTGTACAAGCGGGATTAGTACCGCGACTTGGAGCTTCTCTAGCACGAGATTTAGCAATGTTCAGAGAAATAAAGGATCCTGCTGATGAAGAAAGTTTTTATGAGGAACGTTATTTTGTTCCTTCACCTGGCGGTCTTGGAATGACTAATGCGTTTACATTAGATATTTTCGGTAAACACGTAGTTGGTTATGGCCAATATCCAATGACTATACGAATGGATGGCGACTTCGGAGAGATGGATACAGAATCATATTTATTGGGAATAGCAAAAGAATCAATAGCTAAAAGGGGAATGAATGGGTTACTTGAATGGAAGAATGAATCTAGAAAAATTTCAAGAAATATTGATCCAAATTCAAGATACGGTTTAGAAGACCATGTTCTCGGGATGGGATTAACAGAAGCAGAAATACAAAAACAGATAGATCAATTAAATCTACAAAGAACTACTTTAGGGATGACGCAGTTAACAAGTGCAATACGTTTTTATTGGGATTTTTTTGGTTTCCCTATTCATGGTCAAGGACATCAATACAAAGTTATGAACGCACAATCTGCAACTATTAATTGGGGAGTAACTCCCGAACATTTAGCTGGAATTGTCAAATATCCTACTCAACCTGCAGAAGAGTTAGCAAGAAAAATTTATGAAAATATTGCATGTGCAGGAAAAGGACAGAAAAATGCTTAAAACAGAAATAAAGGACATTGGAGGACTGTATAAGGCGGCAACAGGAGACATAGGAGGTACAGAATATTTTAATATTGGCGAGGTAGATATAGAGTATGGAAATGCTAATCCTAAAGACAGCGGAACGCGTGAAATAAAAACATCTATCACTCCATCAGGAGAAAGTTTTTTGATTAGTACTAGAATTTGTGAAAGTAGCTATACCACTACCCCTAAAAATTTTCTCGTTATAGATTTTCCTTCTGAAGTTACAAAATTAAACAATGAAAAAAATAGATATGTACTAAAAGGCTATGGGCCGACACAAGCGGTTATTGAATGCAATGGGGTTGAGTATGATATAAACCACCGTATTGGAGATTCACAACTTTCAATAAAATGTAAATTTAAAAAACCCTCAGAAAAAGATTTCAAAGAAATATTAGAAGCTCAAGCAGATATCATTGATATGATCATAAATGCGGAATGGAATAAAAAGAATCCTGCTACAGCAGAACAATTTACGTACACTTATAAACTGGGTAATGAAATAAAAGAAATACCTAGACTAAAAAAAGAACAAGGTAGTCTTGCTGGATTATTTGGAAGTATCAACGGAACAGAAGAAGATAAATTGGGCGAATTAGAAAAAAGAATAGAAGTTCGAGAACCTCAGGTCACATTTGCAGATATTGGCGGCTGTTTAGAAGGAAAATTACAGATGGAAAGAATTTATAGAGATATTACCCACCCTCAATTCGCGGCATTTTTCGGCCGTAATCCAGACAGACAAAAAGGATATTTACTACAGGGGGACGCAGGTTGCGGTAAAACATTACTTGTAAGAGCCCTTGCAACAAACGTAAAAAGAGAATTAGATGGGCGAGTAAAATTTTATGCTGTTAATTATGAAGATATAACCTCAATATACAGGGGAGGAGAAGCAACAGCAACCGGGCAAATATTTAAGCTTGTGAGAAAAAACGAAGAGGATGGTCTTAAAACCTTATTATTCCTTGATGAAATACATTTAATAGGAATACGTGGTTCAAAATTAGGTCCAAAAGATGAAGCATTGGATACATTGCTCGCACATTTAGATGGGATAAATAGATACAAAGGATTAACAGTAATAGGTGCAACATATATGCCTATTGCAGAATTAGACCCTGCATTAACCAGGGAGGGAAGACTTGGCAATTGGATAACAATACATCCTCCAAATGAAGAAGAAAGAAAAGAAATAGTTCAAATATACCTTAACCAAAAAGATGCTGTTGCAAAAGCGGCAGGAAATCCAAGTTTATTTGCCGAATTGGATGTAGGAGAATTAGCAAGAGCAACAGAGGGCTTTAATGGAAGCAATCTTTCAGGTTTAATTGCCTTAGCCCTGGAAGAAAAAGAAAATGAAGTTAGAAAAAATATTCAAAATATAAATAGTATGGAAGAAATTAGGCGACTATTCACCCCAATAACCACCAGAGATCTAATACGCCTTTCTCAGGGATATAATAAAAAAGACAGGAAAAAAATTGGATTTTAGTTTTGTATCATAATAAGGTATGCTCTCTTGAGAATTTGCTGTGACATTTGAAAACGCTAAGAACAAGAAAAGAATAATTATTTTGCTATTTTATATAAGACAATAAGAACAACCGTAATAACGCCAATCGCAATCATGACGACCGCAGGAGACAGCATAAATTTACTTTTCACCTCGTCACTAAACCGTACAAGACCGCCGCCGGACATCGGCATTTGAATTTTATCGTCAGCCATCGTATCTTGTCTCTAAGCTGAAGCTATATAAACTTTCCTTTCCTTTTCCATATATTCTATATTCTTTACCCGCTTTAAAACATGTGTAATCAGGTGACATATGTCACCAGATAAGATTTCTTGTGAAATCATGGAAAACCGATGAGGGTGTTTTCCATTGCAGGCTTTGATGGGGTCTGAAATGGTTGTAACGGTAACGGAATTGTTCAAGGTCGTTGTTGC
>OBEQ012225058.1_pt1 | contig 13224 bp, 15 predicted proteins | sample 1670901 | NCBI WGS metagenome assembly OBEQ01 (sample SAMEA104232315, study PRJEB22302) | groundwater metagenome | biome: forest; feature: aquifer; material: groundwater | place: USA | collected 2011-08-07 | depth 5.4 m
AGAGTCCAAGAAAAGGAAGCGGGCGGGATTCAAATACAATAAGGAGCAAACGGCTCGAATGCACCAAACGAGCCGTTTGCACAAAATCAGGAATACAAGTGGAGACTCGCCATACAAAATTCTTTAAGGAATGGCGAGGCGCAAATCTGTATGTGCTTGCCCCAAACCCACCCATGCGCGCGCAAATATCCGCCGTCTCAAATGCATCGAAATGAGACGGTGGATACTCCCCTGGAATCACAGAGATCAATTACATCGCGCGAGCGCCGCTCGCGTCTTCGGACCTGTTCCGCCGAACCCAGTTGTCAAAGGAGAGCCGTAGGAGACGATGTTCTTTGCCTTCTGCCACGACTGAACCGCCGCCTGCGTTCGCAAACCGAAGTAGCCCGTCACCGAATCGTCCGAAAGCAGATTTATCGTGATAAGGAATTTCTGGAGAGTCGTTACATCGCCGCCGCGATTGCCAACACGTAGCGTTCTCGTTATCTGCGGGCACTGCGAAGTCGGTAGAGGCGCAACGGGCTGTTTTCCGATGATTCCATGATCGGTGTTTACGGGACTCTGGGTGTCCTGGCACGTCGGATATGCGTCCTTACGGACTTTTTGGACGCCATTGCTAGCGTAGTAATAGTATGTCGAGTCCATCGCGAAGAAATCGTAGTTAGTGCCGCTGCATTTCCTGCGGATTGCCGCGAACGAACTCACGTCTGCCCCAGGTATTTTCTCAATTTCGAAATTCGTGAAGTAGTAGGCGGAGTTTTTATCTTTCCACCACTGCCGATCGAGGATTTTGAGCGATGCCACATCAACGTCAGAGGATCCGCGGACTTTTTCGCCGCCATAGTACTCGTGGATGCCGTTTTTGTCCCGTAGAAAATTGAACGGCAAAAATTCGATGGTATATGGATCAATATCAGTCAAGTCGCCCAAAAACCACACATGATTCGCATCCTTGCCGTAGTTATCGTCGAGCATCACGAAGTTCGTTGGGGTTGCGCCTGAAAGTATATTTCGCTCCGGCGGCCAGCAGGTATAGACCAAGTGCGCATCTTTACCGACGGGCTGCTGCTTTATTTGCGCCCCATTGAAAAGTTCGGTGTCGGCTGGCCTCACTAGGGTAAATCTCGAGCCTTGGGCGCCGGGTATCGGTTTTCCATAGCAAAACACATCAGATGCATCAACGCCGAAACCGCCGTCCACGCGGAATGTCGCCGCATCCGCTTGAATTTTGGAAAACGACGGGCTGAGATAATAAACCGCGCTCGCGTCTTTAAAATATCCGTGCTGGAGATAGCGAAACGTACTTCCGTCAATTCCTTGCATTTTTTGGCCTTCCGAATAGGCGGCGTGGCTATCCCGCGCAAAGCCGCGCATCAAAACTTCAAACGATTGAGTGTTTGCGCCTGAAAGCACCCCTCCTTTGTAGTACACGCGGGCGCGGTCTTTTGCGTACACGTCAGTCGTATCGCCTTTGGGGAGGCTGACGAAGCTCGCAGCATCAGCGCCGTCTATTTTCGTCATACCAGAAAGATCACCGTAGATATCGCCGTAGTAGACGTTATCACCCAAAATTTTGTATGCGAGGACTTGCTGACGCGGAGAAGTTGCGGCCGCAATGGCGGGCAACACGGCCAATAGTGCAATTGCAAGTATTCCTGAAAGTTGTATGGCTACTGTTTTCATTGCGATTGATTATAACAGATTTTCAAAGCCGCTGCACTGACGAATCCTCGTTGAGTTTGCATAAATAAAAGTGTGGACAACGTGTTGATAAATAATAACTCTACAATAGCACGTTTTTGCCATATGAGGGCTTCAAACGAAAGCCGCCCCTGCCTCCTGCCGCCCATTCCTTTTTTGAATTCCCCCCGCGAGAAAAATCAGCATGGAAACGGAGGGGCAGGGGCAGAGGGCGGCAACGCGCGGTCCTCCGCGCGTGGGGCGGGATCAGAGCATTGGCACGCGATCGGGGCGTACGAAAGAGTTGCAAGCCACCACGCGCTCGGCGCGTGCGAGTCAGTCGGTGTTGGTGCTAAAATAGGTTCGAGCAGATTCGTAGATACTCACCGAAGTTCCCAAAACGACGCAAAAGAGCATCGAAACCATCTTTTGCCCTATAGTTTACAAGGCGTCCGTCGACGAATGTAAGTTCGGAAAACACCTGCATCACCAAATCCCGCTTCTCGCTGTCGAGGGCGAGCTTGTAGTGTATGCTTGCCTCCTTTGCCAGTGCCGAAAAGGTCATCACAAACCGCAGCATATCCTTGGCCGATTCGCTATACGCTCGTATATCGCCCTGCACGGCTGCCAGTTGCCCTTCAAGACGAGCTTGTTCTTGCGTGATACTTTGGCCGTCCATGGCACCTGTGCGAAGCAGGGTAATGCGCTCTTGCGTTAGGTAGTCGATGTTTGCCATGATGTTTTGCTGCCGTTTGATGAAGTCGGCAAGTTTTTTGTCCCGCTCCTCGGCAATGGTTGCAAGTTCTCTGTGCGCGTAGACCTCTGTTTCTGCAATTTCTGTGTCAGTAAGGTGTACAGAGTCCAATGCCTTTTGGATTTCTTCCCCAATTTCGCCATCGGTCAAGGTTTGTATCATGTTCTCGCAGGCAGGGTGGCACTTGGCGGTGTAATAGGTAATGCCCTTTTTTACATACGGTGTATACGCGCGCCCGCAACTACAGCGAACAATGCTACGGTAGGTAAAGAAGGGTTTTACTACATAGTGCACCGACTTGTTTTTTTGCGACAAAATCTGTTGCACTTTGTTGAAAAGTCCGGTATCTACAAGCGGTTGGTGTGAGTTGCTTTTGCGCCACTTCCCTCCATATCGGCTACCATCGCCTTCTAGTTTAAATTCCCCAATGTAAAAACGATTGCGCAGGATGTACTCAATCGTTTTGTGGTCAACAGGGCGCGACACTTGCGAGATGCTCTCCAGTTCGACATTGTCCCCTAGCTCTTCTTTGGTACGCATACGACGGCGCGGCTTTTTTGTAAGCCCTTGCTGTTGAGCCCACTTTGCCAACTCGCGGATGCTCCACTCGTCGCTACCGTAGAGCTCGAATATTCGCTTTACCGTGGGTGCACGCTCCTGGTCTAGCGGTTTGCTTATAGAGCCGTTGTCTAAATAGCCAATCGGTGCGGGGTAGATACATCGCCCTTCATCGCGGAGTTTTGTGTTTGCCTTGCGTACACCATCGGAGACAACACGAGAGTAGTGTCGAGCGAACATCCCATCGGCATCTTTGTGGAAGTCACCCGAGGAGCCCTTGTCGTAGCGCGTGTCAGTAAAGCGGATATCAGCACCCAACCGTCCAAGTTTTTTTATAATCATGTCGTCGTGCTCATTCCTGCTGGCTCTGTGCCAACACAAAAAGATCACACCTCGGATTTTCTTTTCTTTGAGTAATCGTATCAGTATGGCGAACTTTGGGCGCAGTATCCGATATTGTGTTGTGCCATCGGGAAGTAACACAAACTCGTCCTCTTCTTTAAAGGCGCTATGTGCCTCGTCGCTAATGCCACCTGTACAAAAGCCTCGAATGGTGAGGTCTTTTGCTAGGGGCAATTTTTCGGTTACCACAAATTCCGTATTTCGCTTGCGCTGATACGCAAGCGAGTTTTGTTGGTTGATTGCGTCATCTGTGCTCTTGCGGTTATAGATGAGATACTGGTCTGCAAACTCATTTCCAATTGCTTCGAGATCCATATTTTTGTGTATATTATTTTAATTAATTTCCTCCTCTACTTCACCAAGTGGTTGTCCTGCTTTAAAAATGTCCCACCAGCCATTGGGCAAAAAGTAGCCCTCAACGGCAAGGCGCACATGGATACGACGTAGTTTGTCGTAGTAGCTCGCCCAACTCGCTACCCGCTTGCTGTTTATAGATGCAGTTTCTTCTGCCCGTAATCGGGGGTTGTTTTCGCTCATTTAGTTTTTAGTGTGCTCACTATCGCGGCTAGTAATCGTTTTGCGTTTTAGAAGCAGTTTGCCCCCGAATGTGGTCGTCGTGGGAGGGTTTGTGCGGGAGTTCAGGTAACGAAGCAGCGCCCTTTTGTCCGCAGGATCGTAATCATCCCTGTCGACAAGTTTTTTAAACCAGCGTCGGACTGCCTCCTGCTTGAAGCGACCTCCCTCTACTGCGCGGCCAAAGTTGATAAAGCTGCTGTGCTCTGTCTGTTTTTGCTGCAACGCCAAGAAACGTCTCTCGATGCTCTTCATGGGTTACTAATTTAAAACTAATAAAATTCTCCCCAAAAGAGAGATAGGCATGGTTGCCTCCGAGCATACACGATTTGGGAAAAGAGTTTGAAAAAACTCTACTGTGCATAGGAGACTCCAACATTTTTTATTTTTTTGTCACGGTCGTAGCAAAATAGGGCTGCAACATATCGTCACAACCCCATTTCGTGCCGCTGTTTGCTATGCGTTGCTAGGAGTGGGCCACAACACCTCCCAGGCGGCTTGTATCGCCTCAGCGGCGGTTTCTCCCACAGCCACTGCCTTGCCATCAGCCCCAATCGCCTCATACCCAAGCAGGCCTTGGGTATCGAGGTAGCAGCCTTCCATCTCGCTCCACACAGAGCGAAACACAGGACGTAATTCCATTGGTATACTTCGGTTAATTTTTGTAATCGACCGAGCACCAAGTTGTTGGGCTGGAAACCGCTAGAAGCAGGAGGTGGGGTGATTTGGCTACCTTCTGGGTGGCCGGTAGGGGTGGCAGGGTAGGGCTGTCGAGTACGATTTTTCTCGGTTTTAAAAAATGGCTCTGTTGAGGCATCGGCATAGTTCCTAGGAACTATCAGCAACAGGTCGCAAAATCAGCAAAATTCCGAGGAAAGTTCTGTTTTCTGAGTCAAAGGCTAGATCGCTGTAGGACGGCCACTTGCTTTTTCTGTTTCAACGCACTAAACTGGTTGCCTAAAGTATAGTGTAGTAGCGTATAGCGATGCTGGAGTAATGGAATATTAGTCAAGCTATTAAACGCATATGCGAATCAAAAATAAGGATACAGTTGTTGTTCAAAAAACTCCCTTGCTGTTAGAGTGCAAAAAGTGCAGGAGTAAATGGTCACCGAATCTTCTTCCCGCAGGGAGGTTGCCAAAAAACTTCAACAAGTGTCCCAACAGTGATTGCTCGAATGGGTCATAGCAAAATCACAAACAAAAAACCGCCCGTGGAGGCGGCTTTTTGTTCGGGTTTAGTACTGCCTTCGCAATTGCTTGATTAGTTCGACTGGTTTGAGAAAAGAGCCATAGAACTGGTCCAAGAGTTGATACTTGGTTCGCAGCATCGAGGCTACGAAGTTTGGCAACTGGTCTGTATCGCCGTACTGCCCAATAATGAGTCCGCTGTTGTAGGCGATAATTTGACCGGGCACATACACCGATAACGCCTTGTTGTAGGTGAGTTTAAACGCGCGGGTAGTATCTGAGTCACTATCCTCTAGCGGCATAATAAAACTCGTATCATATGCTATGACTGTATAGTGGCCTAGGCCTTTGTCGTCGAGAAGTAAACCGCACCAGGGGAGAGAATCGTACAAAGATGGATGGGGAACATCAGCCGTAGGTATCGCCGCCTTGCTCGGAAACTGTTTTGCTTGGGTACAGAAGTTTTTTACCGCATCCGCAGTCGGATTTGCCAGCACGACATCTATTTCACGAATAGTGCTGGTATAGTCGACAGGTTGAGTGGGTGGAGCTGGCACAAAAATCTCAATACCGGCAGTGTTAGTTTTCCATGTCCCTGCAATCCCAGCCGCATTGCTGCCATAGGTGGGTGTGGTTGTCGCAGTAGTTGGCGTTGATGTTGGTTGCGTAGTACTGCTCGCCGCTGTCGAGGTCTGCACAGGTTGAGTTGATTGTGGGGTTGCGGTTGTTGAAGTGGATACTGTAACGGCCTTTGGCGTCGCGGCTGTCAGCAGAGCATTTGCTACGGTACGGGAGAGTGGGCCAAAATATCCGGAGGCAGGAGAGATACTGTGTACTTTTTGAAACTGCTGTACGGCACTCCGAGTGAGCGAAAAGAAACTACCAGTGATCGAGCCGCTGTACAAACCCTGGCTAATAAGGAAAGTTTGGAGTTGGGCTACGGCGGGGCCTTTTGCGCCGTAGGCAAGATTGGTGTCGAAGGATGCAAACGCGATGCCTGCGGGAGCGAGGAGAGAAAACACTATGGCGACCGTAAAAATTTTCTTCATATAAGCTGTATTTATTTTGGTAATTACTAAAATTCAAGTGGTTTCTTCTCGGTCGTCTTTTTGCTCTTCGCTCTCCTGTCTACCAAGAATCTCTGCGTTTAGCGCGTTATCGTTGTGGGGGTATGTGTTTGGGATTTCTCCCTCGATGGCTTCCTCCTGCTCAATACTGCGTTTTAATACAGGGTCGTCCTCGGCATACTCTGCCTCTACATGGTCGAGGTAATCACTCCCAATATCAAAATCATCATTTGTGTTTTCCATAGCTTGCATACAAAAAGCCCGCTGCTAGGAGGCCGAAGCCCTGTGCGAGTTTCCCCACACAACGTGACTCACGCCCTAACAACGGGGTTTTTGTGAGTCACGATTTTCGACCTTGCCGCAGCCGTGTGCTATGGGGTAGGTCCTTTAGCCCTATTCAGTTTTTGGGGTACACCAAAAGTGGTGTACATTCAGCAGTATACCAAGAGCATCTTCCAAGTGGTAGCCCGAACCTATCAAACAAAAAAGTGTTAAAATATCGCCATGCTCAAATTTTTTAAGAAAGGAGTGAGGGTGACCCCAAAACACGAATATCTCGACATCACCCAGCACGAGATAGAAGCACTAAAGTTTGAGTACAATCTTGCCGACGCGCATACGCATCAGGCACAATCGCCAACACAACGCGCAATAGTCGAGCGGCTACCCGAGCTTTGGTATGAGGCAGAGAAAACCAAGCAGCACGACCTGGAGCAAAAATTCATCCAGAATTTTTTTCGTGTGCAAGGACAACCTCGAGCACTAGAGCCAAACAATGCTCTTTTGGTCTACGCCGCTTCCATTGCGATGGTCATCGTCGCAAACTATCTTCTAAAAAAGAAGATGTCGGTCTCACTGATAGAGCCGTGTTTTGACAACATACGTGACATCTTGCAACACATGCAAATTAAAATGGAACCGCTCAAGGAAGAGTGGCTCTACGACGAGGAAAAAATATACGAGAATCTAGAGAAAAATGTAAAAGCCGACTCCATTTTTATCGTCGACCCAAACAACCCGACTGGGTTCACGCTCTTCACAAAAAAACGAGCGTACGAAGAACTCATTCGTTTTGCAAAAGACAAAAAGGAGCTACTCATTTTCGACTTCTGTTTTGCCTCTTTTATGCTGCCTGATGTCAACCTCGATGTGTTTGATGTGTACGAGTTGCTAGAAAACAGCGGTGTGAGCTACATAGCAATCGAGGACACCGGCAAGACATGGCCGGTGCAGGATACCAAGGCAGCGCTAATCAAGTGCAGCCAGGATATCTACACAGAGATTTACAACATCCACACGAGCTACCTACTCAATGTTTCTCCGTTCATACTAAACGTGCTGACGGAGTACATTTTGGATTCAGAAAAGGATAATTTCGCCTCGGTCTACACGCTGCTTGAACGAAATCGCGATATAGCAAAGAAGGAACTTGCTGGCTCACTTTTGGAGTTCCAAGAGCCAAAAGCAAAAGTGAGCGTTGCGTGGTTTAAAATCAAAAACCCCAAAGTCAAAGCAACCGAGTTGCAGAAAGTAATTATCGCGCAAGGTGTGTATGTTCTACCCGGTACTTACTTTTTTTGGAGCAACCCTAAAAACGGCGAGGGATATATACGCGTTGCGCTTGCGCGAAACACCGAGATGTTTGAACCCGCAATTAAATTAGTCCGCGCGGCCGTTGATGCGTACGAAAAAACACTATGAGTAAAATAACAGGTCTGTGGGTGCCGCTGGTTACGCCGATGTATCGAGGAGAGTTTGATATGGCATCCATGGCAAAGCTCATCGACTCCGTAGATGAATACGCGGATGGCTATGTGCCGTGCCTTAGTTCGGGCGAGGGGCAGTTTTTATCTAACGAACAATGGCATGAAGTGGTAATGTCTGTGCGTAATAAAACTAAAAAGCTGGTGGTACCTGGCATCAAGCGAGAGAACATAGGAGAAATTGTTTCGCTAGAGCACATTGCAACCGAACTAAAATGCGATGGCGTTGCTATACCAGTACCGTACAAAGAATGGGAGCAAAACAAAAAGTATTTTGAGCAGTTACTGCAGGCCACTACGTTGCCGATTGTGATTTACAACACTGAGACGGCTTTTATTTCTGACGTTGCCAATTTAAAAGAGTTGGACAGGAGCGGCCGTATAGTTGCCATAAAGGACAGCTCTATGGATAGGAAATTTTTCGCTGCCATATGCTCTGCGAAAGTTTCGGGGGAGTTGTCTATGTCGGTACTACAGGGCATGGAGCACCATCTCGATGTGCCACAAGGTTGCGACGGGTACCTAGTGTCTTTACTCAATGTTGAGCCGGGGCTAGTAGAAGAAATGTACAAAAACTCATCGGCAGAAAACAACAAAAAGATTTTAGACATCTTTTGGAAATACAATCTGGGCGGCAATTGGTTTGTTACCCTGAAGGCCCTGCTTTTTGAGAGGGGCATCATCCGCTCGGCTGAAGAAGTTGCGCTGGCAATCAAACTCTAAATGCTATGAAAATTGTATTCGACAACAGTGTACATCTTGGGCAGTTTTGTATCACCGACGAGCAGATAAGGGTTGCTGCAAAAAATTCTCAAATCATGGTCTCGAAAAAGCCCGACACTGCACGCATCGGCGTCGAGAGCTTTAACGAAAATACCTTCTCAGACGATATTATTTGGGGTTTACAGCGAGAGCCCCAAGATGTTTTTTACAAGTTTATGGATATTTACCACTCGGTAAAAAATGTTGACCGTGTGGCGCTGTCTGTAGAAGACAGCAAAAAAGCCCTTGAGATTTGCGGGGCGTTGCATATCGATATTTCCAACGCTTTGACATGCACAATTGCTATGCGTGTTGGTGCAGAAGAAATCCACTCTTTTTACCCGGATTTTAAAAAGGACACCGTCGTCTCGTTTCTTAAAGAGCAGAGCATTGCGGTCAATAATCCTGCGGCAGAAACAGAGCAGGCATTTTTGGAAGATGGTCTTGAGCAATACTACCAAGATGCGCTAACAACTTTCCGCAAGTGGGGAATAGACCTTGCAGCAAAGTTTCATCAATAGGTCAAAATTATCAGAAAAAACTTGGCACAAACGGGACTTCCCCCAACCTCTCCTGACTGACGCTCCAGGTGTCATCTCAGCCGGAAGCCCGATGAGAATCATTCCTGTAAAAACGCCAATCCACAGGTGAGTCTGGGGGTGGGTTGTCCAGCCATGCAATCTAGCGTCATAGGCACGCAAACAGCATCGTTGGCAAAAGTATAGATTGCAGTCTTGTGGGATTTTGGGTCCCTTGTTCTGAGTTCGTTTTGGTCTCTCCTCCTTCCACACCTCCGCTGCCATGATCCGTCACTTCTCACTCCTCATGGTGTGGTCCTCAGCCAGTTGCACATACCCCGGCAACCCCCAAACACTCCTCAAACTGGTCGGCTTCGGTGCTGATCAAATGACCGGGTGACTGGTGCAAGTCCCGTTTAGTGAAGTCCCGCCATTTATCCCGGCTTTTCGTTTTGTTGCCCCTGTTGGCCCACACCATTTGGCATGTGGCAGGAAGCGCCGTGCATTGCTGCAAGGTCATCACGATCAGCATCTAAACCTTGTTCCTTGGTGTTAGGCCGACGATCTGAGATTCCCTGAGCCGGGCTGTCCCATATTTCGGCTTTATCCTGCGGAGGCACTTTATACCGTGATGCCCCTCGAAAGCACGTCAGAACTGCAAATTTTCAAAAAACGTATGTGTTTGGTTTGCATGGTTTCTTGGATTATTGATTTCACGAGCGTTGGGGCCTCGAAATACTCTTGGCCAGTGCGCAAAAAGGAGCCTAACGCCGGGGCCGACAGCTACGTTTCCGCTACTGCACCTCGACCACCGCGTTAAACTCCTTGCGATGGACGAGGTACCGGCGACCACCTAAAGACCAAGTGGTGCATACAATAGTGCCTCAGTCCCACGCCGCTAAATTAGCCTTATGTTGCAAGGGTTTTTAGATACGACAATTCTGCAGCAGAAAATTGCGCCAGTTTTCTTTTTTTGAGAGACAGGACTATTTCACTACTTTGATGTAGCAGTCTTGCGTGGAGTCTGCACACGCGTAATAGAGGGCGATTAGGTGGATTTCCCCTTGCCTTGTTGTCGAGATAAAGGTATCTACTCTAGCTGTTTGCAGCTTTGATGAAGTAGTATTTGCGTTAAATATATTGTCGAACCAGTTTGTAATGAGCGGTGTTCTGGCTGATGAGTATGGGAAGGAGGGCAAATAAGGTACAGAAGAGGCGTTGAAGAGCAGGCGCGTGGTTTGGTTATCACTGGGAGTTGCCAATGAGTCAGGCCTGTATAGGTGTCCGCCGAAGCCATCGATTTTTATATAGAGGCTGTCCCAATCTGTGAGAGGTTTGTCATTAACTGATGCTTCTGCGTACAAATAGAGCCTGGAAAAATTTCCCGAGATTTGGAGGTGTTTAGTTATGCCGCCAGCAACAAAACTCTCATTTGATTCCGAGCTGGTGGCATTGGTAACTATTGCCACAGATTGTAGAGCTTGAAGGGAGTCGTAATCTGGGTATTGGGACGGTTGGACACTGATGGGGGTCGTGGTGCCGGTTGGGTAATTATTCTCAGGCTGCTTCGAGTTGGAAGAAGTGTTGCCGGTAAAATAAAGTACAAGATAGATTCCAAGAAGAGCTACCGAGATAGTAATGACCATACTTGCAGTTTGTAGGTAAAATTCCTTCTTCCGCAGGCGGGCCAATTTCTTTTCTTCTTGATCTTTTTGATTCTGTTCCATTGTACTGTTTTTACTAATTACCTAAGGGTTTATTTGTATCCATTGACGAACCGTGAAGACCGCGATTACACAGCAAGCTAATAAAATTCCACCAGTCAGCCGTCAGACCATAAAGGACCACTGCCATCCCTAAGAGAATACTATTGGCCCAAATCAAAAAACGCATCGAAGCATTTTTTAATGGTCGGATGTGAGCAAAGAGAACTAAACTGATGATTGCAGCCATAGCACCAGCGACTATAGTGTTAACGGTTGCCCAGTGCTCAAACACTCCAAAAAGAGCAACATTGACAGCAATCAAAATGTCCATCATTCCCTTAAAAGTCCTTGTCCCGTCTGTCAAATCAAACAAGGCCTTCATGTGCAAAGACACTATACACAGATATCTCAAAAAAGAGAACATCAACAAAAATGACCCAGGGTAAGGGATTTTTCTTATCCACATAAGCAGTTGCCACTCCTCTTGTACGTAACCACGAGCGTGCAATAATTTTAGGGTACATTCACAATCCAACTCGGAGTGATGCCCGAGCAGCCCAAACAAAAAGCAGCAATCCTGCTTTGCGTGCAGTGTAGGTTAAGGTGATTCGCATCACTTGAGGCCTACACTTGTAGGTATCAAACAAAAGTCTTTTTGTTTGGCCACCGACAACCTACCCTGCACATAGTGTGGGATTTTTGTGTGTGTAAAAAAATTATAAGCTAACAAAAATATTGGTATGAAAAAATTATTCAAACCGGGACAGGCGGTGCCCACCTCCGGACTTTGGGAAATCATAGGTCCGCGTGGTGGCGACACCAACAAGGAAGTTACAGCCGTCAAAGGCAAAACTTTTCCGCCGCGTCCAAAAGCCGGAGAGACCTACCGCCTCGCCGAAAAAGCAAAGCACAAGCGGTAAAACAAAAATTATCAGTTAAGTTCCAAAACAATATGGAACATCACAGTAGGCGGGCGTTGGCATACATTGCTGGTAAGCTTGCATCGGGCTCTTCAACAAGTTCGGTATACGATTACGCAGCATCGCAGTATTTTTCCATTGGTGGGACTGTTACCCCCCAACGCGTATCCATCTACGATTACTCTCTTGGTTGTTACATCACCGGTACGCTACCGTCCCTTTACCACTATGGCAACTCCGGCTATCTGAGTTTGAAGATGAACGGAGAACAGTTTAGTGGTTACGATTACCACACCGGCTCCTACTTCTCCGGCAATGTGCGTGGAAGAAGCATATCCGTATACGATTACCAACTCTCATCCTACTTCAACTACTCGGTGTAACAGGTTGGCCGCCTCAAGCCGTTCTGTGCTCAACCGCGCCAGCGCGTAGATACTCGCAAGTTCGGAAAAGAGGTACTGCCCGGCACACAGGTAGATACAAAGTCCTGTTCAGGATTTTTCAATGGACTGCCCACAAGGGCAGTCCATTGTTTTTGAGCCGCGCCGCGCGCTTCGCGCGCTTGAAGTGTGAGGTTGGAGCCGAAGATTTTTTGGAGGGAGGATTTTTTGGAGGGAAGGTCGTCTCCTTTTTGTATTTCGTCTAGTCTTTGCGCGTCTAAAATCCAATCCCGAAGGGGTTGGAGCCAAGCGGTTGCGTTCCGTTCAAGAAGGGCTATCTGCCCTTCCGCCGACCTCTTGCCGGACATAAGTACGCGCTTCCTTGCAAGGTAGTCGTCGCGGTCTATGTCCTGCTCGGCGTAGAGGTCAGTTATACGGCTCAATTTGCCGTCTAGGTCGGCAATTGTGGCCCGTAGCTCCCGAACGGACGCTACCGCCACGCTGTGGGCTTCGGCTTCGTCCTTATCGGCCATTGAAAGCATTTCTTTGGCCGCCGCTTGCGGTAGGACGAACTCGGAGAGCAGTGTGGATAGTTGGGCCTCTAGTACCTCCTCGCGGACGTAGGACTGCGAGCAGGGGCCGCGCTTCTTCGTACACCGATAGTAAACATATTGGTGGACGTTGCCGTTCTTTTGCCGCTTTGTCATAGTTTGGGCGGTAATGAAACAGCCGCACTCGCCGCACCGGAGGAGGCCGCAAAGGGCCTGAGGCTCTTTATGCGCCTTTTGCCTCCTGCCGCGCATTTCCAAAGCCGCCTGAACTCTGTCAAAGAGTTGCTTGGAAATAATCGGCGTGGTCGTTCCCTTGTGTATCTCTCCGGCGTATTCAAAGTCGCCGTAGTAAAAGGTGTCGGTAAGAACACGCTTCGCTCTGTTCTTTGACCACACCTTG
>OBEQ011683816.1_pt1 | contig 13223 bp, 16 predicted proteins | sample 1670901 | NCBI WGS metagenome assembly OBEQ01 (sample SAMEA104232315, study PRJEB22302) | groundwater metagenome | biome: forest; feature: aquifer; material: groundwater | place: USA | collected 2011-08-07 | depth 5.4 m
GACTTCACTTCCGTTGGGATTCGAAAGACCGGAGCCTGTCGCAGTCAGCAGACTGCGACGCGAGGTCGGGGTCGAGAAAAAATTATTGCGGCTGGCAATAATTTTATTCGTAACCTAATCCTGCCCCCGCAACAAAGACGGAAAAACAGGAGAGGAATCTCCTGTTTTTCTTTGTGTAGAGCCATTATCGAGAGGTTCTAACCTGGACATTTTTTAAGTGAAGTTTTTACAGGTCCAATAAATAATTTTGGTCTTCTTTTCGAGCAAAGAACTAGATTATTCGGCATTTTTAGACAGGTTCTAACCTAGCCCTTATTTAATTAAGTCTAGCAGCAAATTAAATCTATAAAGCTTAAATCGTCCTAAACGAAATGGCATTTCTTCGATAACTTTTTGTTCAATTAAGAGGTCTTTTAGGCGTGTGATAGTCAGCGAAGAAGAGGCTCCAATAGCAGTCACATCATCAGTTGTAAATACAGGCTTCTTAAAAAGAAGGTAGACAAACTTATGCAGATAAGGAGATTTTACTTTATCAAATCTTTTTAAAATATCTGCATGAAGTTTCTGCACATTTTCTACTAGATTTTGTGTTTCTTTTAACTGCTCAGAAACAGACTTCAAGAAGAATGCCAACCAAGGCTCAAATTTATCAGTTTTATCAACTCCGTGTAATGCATCTAGATATTCATCTCGATGAGCATCAAAATAACCACTTACATAAAGAATTGGTTGGCTTAGTTTTTGTTTTTGACACAATACAAGAGGAATCATTAATCTTCCTATGCGACCATTGCCATCTTCAAATGGATGGACCGCTTCAAACTGATAGTGAACAATCCCAGCCTTAATTAAGGCACTTTCTTTACCATTCTCAATATATGACAAAAGGTTATCCATATAGTCCTGAACTAAAATATGTTCTGGTGGCACATAAATAGCTTTTTCTATCGGGTCTCCTCTTTTTTCGGCAATCCAAACTTTCTTTTGTCGAAAATTGCCAAGTTGTCCTTCATGACGAACGCCCGTCAACAGCCTTTGTTGCAGAGTTTTAATAAGATGGGAACTTATATTACGTCCCTGTTCCAATTGATTCATTGCATAGGTCATAGCTCCCCTATAATTTGATACCTGACGAGCATCTGAAGAATGCTGGGGTTCTGCTCCAGCTTCAAATGCAAACATTTCTGATGCAGTAGTCTGTGTACCCTCAATCCTCGAACTCACCTCGGCTTCCTTGGCAGTAAGAGGCGAGACTAAAAGACGAGCATTGCCAAGCCTTCTTTGAGCTTCTTCTAGTCGACCCAAAGCATATTGGGCATACTCAAGCTCTTGGCCAAATTGATTGTAGTCCACGGGCATTCCATCTAATAGAAGCTTCTGTGGATGATGGTGTTTAACGCTCATAAATCAAGTATATTATACGACTATCAGAATGTCAATATTCTGATATGTGGATAAAATTGGCATATCACATGTGATACCTGAAATAAGTAAATTATACAGAAAATTGATTAGCTGAGTGATGAGATTTTAATTTCATCCCTCATGAACTTAGTGAATGTCGTGAATGACAATAGGGACATTGATTTAGAACCCCTTGTTTGCTAATATCTTTCCAGTCCTTATTAAACTTAGAGGTGAGTGATGGCAAAAAAGACCAAGCAGAATAAAACTAATAAAGTGATTTCAATAGCATTAACTCCCGAAGACCGCCTCAAACGGCTAAAAAATCTAAAGCCAGGCAACAAATTCGCCTATAAGAATACTGGTTATGGACTAGTATCTTATGAAGATGGCAGTGATGCTATTGGAGTAAAGAAAGGAAGATTATTTACTGATTGTTTTGAGCATGGCATGGATTGGAATGGTCAAACCTGGAAATTCGACAGTGGCCTAGGATTGGTAACGACTGTTGTTCTAATTGAAGATGCACCGAAGGGAGAACTAAGGAATGACTAAGCAATTCAAAAGGGACTCCAAAGGACGTTTTAGGACAAAGAACAAAAACGGAATTACAAAACGACAACTGAAATGTTCGCATTCCAATGAAAAAAGAGTCGAGGAAATCGGCCAAGGCTGTGGATTCGGATTGGTATGCAGAGACTGCGACCTGCTACTTGAGACATCGCCAACAAATATATACGGCTAAATGCCGTTTTTATTTTCTAAATAATACCTAAAAACCCTCTCAACTAATCGCTTACAAGCAGTTTCAACGATTGATTGTCCCCGCAACATGAAAAATAATCCAGTAAAATCTGGGTTATTTTGTTGTATGGGGGCGGGAATAAAGAACTGCTGGACAAATTCCTGTATGATGCTAAAATCAAGCCACTTCTTTAATAATGCGGGGGCTGAGATGAATTTAATATTTTTTGCCATCTTATTACTAGCATCACAAGGTGGAATTGACGAAACTGCAAACTTAAAATTCAACGAAATCACTGTTTCTATAAATACTAAAGTTGAGCAAAGAACAGATGATTATATTTATACATATAGTCTAAAAAATAACGGAAAAACATTAGTATTAATCTCCCTTTCGGCTATTGATAAGATAGCCAGGCCAGAGCATATATTGATAGAACTGTCTCCTAAAGAAAAGAGGGATTTTACTCTTACATCAAAAATATCTTCTGTCCGCTTTGGAAGTAAAATAGAAATATATGTCCCAGATACACAACCTCGCTATTTATATAACAATGGGGGCGCTGCACTGGCTTTTACCAAGGGTAAGTTCTGGATGTTAACTTACGGTGATGTTATATCTACCTATCTTCCGTCAAACCTGACTAATTAGTGCGGTAATCCCGCACTTTTTTATTTATCTAAATAATATCTAAAAATTTTCTCAACTAATCGCTTAGAAGCAGTTCCAACATTTGATTGTCCCCGCAACAAATGGGACGAAGTCGGCATCGAAAAACAGCTCGAAATAGCTGTTTTTGGTTGCTGATTGACAGTATACCTAAAACAGTGTATTATGTTATTAACCTTAAAAACTGGGAGTGTTGCATGAATTTCTTAGGAATCGTTCTTCTCGTAGTGGGATTAGTGGCTCTTTACTTTGGTTGGGATTTAACTCGTTATTCAGGCTCTTCTTATGCCCACGCAAGAGATAACGCCATAGGAAACATAATGGAGGGAGGCTATTACAGGTGGCTTCGCCCATATTCACTTGCCGCTCTTTGCCATATGATTTTCTTTTGGCTTACGCTCTACCCATTAGCAAAAATCCTATTTAGCTTTCAGATGAGCACTACCTTACTTTGGTTGATAAGCATTTTATTTACTCTTGGTTGGACATCGTTATTACACTGGGTTACCAAAAAAATTGCCGAAATCTATATGAGTGCAATACAAATGCATTTTGAAGAAGCTCGGAAAAGATAGAAGGCAAGGCAAATCGTTTAAGGACTGGCATTCGTCAGTCCTTTTTAATTTGCAAGCTCGTAAACCTCCTTAAGATTAAGTATCAAGAAGTGCCAATTTCGTAAAACCCCCGCAACAAGCGAACGAAGAAGAGTGGCAGCGACCGAGCGAAGAGCGAGGAAGTGCCGGGCAGAGTACTGCTCGGCGGCCCAGCGCCAGCAGGCCGTGGTGCATACCTTTCAAAAAAGATCCAGAGGAGGTCTTTTTTGATTTTCGACTTCACTTCCGTTGGGATTCGAAAGACCGGAGCCTGTCGCAGTCAGCAGACTGCGACGCGAGGTCGGGGTCGAGAAAAAATTATTGCGGCTGGCAATAATTTTATTCGTAACCTAATCCTGTCCCCGCAACAAAGTGTGTTTCGTGTCCGTCAAAAGAGCGAGAAAGGTCGAATATGCGGTGTTTTGGTTAGCACTTCTAGGCAAGTTGATATATAATTAGGTATATGAAAAATAAATATATCCTAGTAGGTTTGGTCTTATTTTTTTCTTTAGCATCCCGAGTCCATGCTGCAAAGCCATCTGATTATGGGCTTAAGGAGGGCGACCTAGTCAGTGCCATCTTCTCCGATGACCCTGATGTATATATTATTAATGACTCGGGCTATAAGAGGTTATTTCTAAATCCTGAAATTTTTAAATTCTATGGCCACTTGGGGGGCTTTTTCAATGTCAAACTGGTGACCAAGGAAGTGGTTAATACATTTCCTACTTCCGGCCTCTTCCGTGATTGCGAGAGCAATGACCCGAAAGTGTATGGAGTAGATATTAGCGGCGAAGATACCGGTCAGCTTCATTGGGTAAACACTACCGGAGAACAGGCCGTCAAAGACGATCCTAACTTTTTCAAGAAAGTTTTCTGCATCAATGACAAAGAGTTTAATTGGTACCCGAAGGGCAATGCCATGAGAACTGTCAAGGATATCCCAGACTACGAACGGATAAGTACCACTACCACATCATCTGTCGAAACGGTAACGGCAAGTTCGAGCCTGAAACAAGTCGGACAGGTCACTATCTGTCACTATCCACCAGGTAGTCCTTCAAATTTCGAGACTCTTACATCGGTGCCTCTGCCATAAAAGATCATCTTGCCCACGGCGATACCATGGGAGAATGCCCAGGGAAAATACCGACACCTACGCCAACATCATTCTGCTATCCACGACCGCCATGTTTAAATGCCACGCCTCGTTGTCCACTCCCAGAACCAACTGGTGGATGGTGTCCAGTGCAAACTCCTGTCCCAACCCCCTCGACCACTCCAACTCCTACGCCAGTGTTTACGATTAACCCCACTCCATCTTCAACTCCGACCCCAACGCCTAGTACGAATGTAAGCCCTAGTCCAACGGCATCTCCTTCGCATTCTCCGACGCCCACGCCAACTCCTACCCCTACTCCCACGCCTACACCAACCCCATTTTCATGTTCTCCGACATCAACGCCAGGCGGCGGGATAAAAGTCGGTCTTTATCTCATTCACGGATACAATTCTCAAATTTATGGGCGAACAGATTGTACAGCCGACAGTGCGCAGCAAATCCAATGGGTCACATGCGTAGAGGCCTTATCGAATCCTTATTTCTACCCCAAGCATGATAATTTTAGCTATTCTTATACAGTAACAAATCCTTCGGGAACTGTTGTAAGTTCTGGCGGTTGGACACCAAGTTGGATTGATTCCATGAGCTCTTGCCCCAGCAACAATGGAAGCGGAAATGACTATACGCAAAATTATAATCTTACGGGCCTGACATCGGGAACTAATTATACATTTACGGTCTCTGGAACAAATGCCAGCGGGTCCTTCGGTGCTTCCGCGGTATTTAGAACACAGTAATAATCTTCCCCACCAACTCCTCACAAACCCAAACGGCTGATAGCCGGTCATCTGCCGAATTGCGACTCCGACATCGTGCAACCCCCGCAACAAAAACGGAAAAACAGGAGAGAAATCTCCTGTTTTTCTTTGTATAGAGCCGCTACTGAATCAATGACGGGGCTAACTTAGAGATTCGTATTTCTTTGCTTTCGCTATTATTTCACTCATAGGATGCTGAGTTTTGATAAAGTAGTCCCTTGCTCCCAGCGCTAAAGCTTTTTTGACATCTTCATCTCCACCTAAATTTGATAAAACAATAATCGGAAGGTCTTTGAGCGCCGGGTCTTTTTTAACATCTTCTAGGACCGAGAAGCCATCTTTTTTTGTCATGATTAGATCAAGCAAAACTAAATTGAAACTATTGCCTGCTAGAGACTGCATGACTTCTTCGCCATTACTCGCAGTTGCAACTTCCCAACCTTCATCTTCGAATCTATCCTTCAAAACATCTAACAAGATCTCTTCGTCTTCGGCAATTAGTATTTTTTTCATTGTTCTTTTAATAAACCCTGAATTTTGCTTAGAACATCAACTAAGCTTATCCTTGTCTTAATAAAGTAATACGATCGCTAAACTTCCGGAAAAATATCAAAAGGTGGTTCATATGCGTTATGTCAAAGATCTTTCGCTGAAAGAGATATCTCTTATTACGGGACAATCAACAAATGCCACTGCGGTACAGATACATCGAGGGCTAGAGAAACTTAAACTCTTGTACGCCCCCCCCCAGCGATAATCAATATGGGGGTTGTTATATAATAGTCAGACAGTTACTAAAAAATTATACATAAAATGAACAACCACGGCCTTACGGCCGTGGTTGTTCATTGACAACTACTTGAGATCCAGCTGTCCCAGTTCGATATTACCACAAAAAATAGTGAGCTGAGCCGGCAGTTTATCGCTATACAGAGTAGTTATGTACCAACCCTTGGCGGCAATCTCATAGCTTCGATCCCCTACTCTAAGAGTCCGTGGTTCGGTTGAAGCGGTATTATCAAGCATTATCTGGGTATTATTTTTATAAGCGACATTTGACGGCACTATGGTAGAGCAGGTCTCATCAAGAACTAAGTGCCTGGCTCCGATATCAAACTGAGCTGCCATATCTTTATATCTGTTGATGACCTCTATCTTAATACCGGGCGTAGGTTTAGGCGTAGGTTTAATACTTGCCCCAAGAGAAGGACGAAGTGATATGACAGGGCTTATACTGGTAGACGGAGACGCTCCAGAAACATTCGAATTCTCCTTATTTAAATCCGAGCCTCCCCTATTGACTTGCGACATTGCTATTAAAACTACCCCGACCGCGGCAATCGCTAAATATATATAAGTTTTTTTATCTATTTTCATTGTGGCTATTATAATCTATACGCCCAGAAAAACAAGTTGATAATTTTTATGAAAGATGCGGAGTATAGTTTATTTCACGATAAGATGAACATACAAGACCGCCCCGAGAACATCCAAGAGAAGATCCAGCATAGTATCCGGCCATGACATCTTCCCGTCTCCCCGCAATCCCCAATCGTCCATTAATTTCTTCATAAAACGCCAATGAATCCTCGAATATTCCCACAATTCCCATAGCCCGCCCACAATAAATGTCCCAGTTATTGTGGCTGAGGTCGAGCCAAAGAAATTAGCCAGGAAAGCGGTGACGAAAAATCCGGCGGACAGATGGCAGAATTCGAAAAACCAGTATACTTTTCTGGGACTATAGTTGTGGCTGACATATACTGACGCCCAAAAAATAAATATAAGGACGCCAAACGGGAAGAATAGTGACATGACCATATAACAATTATACTATCTGGCCGATGATAAATCCACTTCATTTATCCTCGGGGTTTGCCTTTTTAACGGTTCTGTATTAAAATACAAAAGTTATGTTAACCACGCAACAAAAATCGAAGATACTGGAAGGCCACAGAGTCCACGACAAAGACACCGGCTCACCGGAGGTCCAGATAGCTTTGTTTACCGAAGAAATAGAAAAACTGGCAAAGCACCTGAAGAAACACGCCAAAGATAACAGCTCCCGGATAGGACTTCTTAAAATGGTCGCGAAGCGAAAGCGCCTCTTGGATTACCTCAAAAGAGAGGCCCCCAAGAGACATAGTTCTCTGGTAAAAAAGCTTGGTCTTGATAAGTAGGGCAAGGCTTCCACTAAGAATATGAATAAAATTACCGTTCCCCAAAGAAAGAACCACCGTATAGGTGTTTTTGTTGATGTCTCAAACATGTACCATTCGGCCAAGAATCTTTACAAGGCAAGGGTTAATTTTCGGGAACTTCTGAAGTTAGTTACGGCTAACCGAGAACTTGTCCGCGCGATAGCATATGTTATAAAATCCGACAGCAAGGAAGAAAAGGCCTTTTTTGACGCCCTTGAAAAAGCCGGATTCGAACTAAAATCAAAAGACCTCCAGATATTCCCGGGGGGCATGAAAAGGGCGACTGGGCTGTAGCTATCGCCATTGATGCCATCACCCTTTCGAAGCTCATAGATGTCGTGGTAATTGTTTCCGGCGATGGCGATTATAAGCCCCTAGTCGAGTATCTTAAGTTTAACGGCCTGATTGTGGAAGTGGCCGGATTTGAACGCAGTACCAGCTCCAGTTTAATTGAAGTTACTCATAACTTTACCGACCTCGAAGAAGCCAAAGATAGGGTGCTTCTTAAATAAACTTTTTGTTAAAAACAGTCCCTCAGGATGCGGGAGTGTTATAGGAGAAAGTACTGCTTTTTGTTACTTCCTGGATTTTTTATTTAGATTATGGTATTATCGTTATGAAGTTAATTAACAACAAAAGGTTGGAACAGAAACAACTGGGGGTCTAATAATTTGGCCAAATCTATTAATTAATTGAGAGATTCGGCCAGGTTGTTCCTGCCTGCCGGCAGGCAGGTCTCACTCTTTTGTTAGTTTATAAGTAATGGGTATAAAAAAATATACCGAGGAATTCGGGGGAAAACATCTTTCAGTTGAGATAGGCAAATTAGCCTTGCAGGCAAACGGCTCCTGCTTCGTCCAATACGGACAAACGGCAGTTCTGGTAACGGCTACTATGGGAAGCAAGACCAAGGATGTGGACTACTTTCCTCTTTCGGTTGACTACGAAGAAAAGTATTACGCCGCCGGTAAAATTAAGGGTTCGAAATGGATAAAAAGAGAGTCCAGGCCCTCGGAAGAGGCAATTTTAAGTGGGCGGCTCATCGACCGGGCGCTCCGTCCCCGTTTTGACCATCGGGCAAGGAACGATGTTCAGGTGGTAGCAACGGTGCTCTCCTTTGACGGTGTCAACGACCCTGATATGCCGGCCCTTTTCGGGGCATCTTTAGCGTTAATGATATCCGACATTCCTTTCAATGGACCGGTAGCATCGGTCAGGGTCGGTTCTATCGAGGGAAAGATGGTCTTTAACCCGACTTATGAAGAGAGGAAATTAAGTGCTTTTGATATAGTCGCCGCCGGTACAGAAAATAAGATAAACATGATAGAGGCGGGAGCAAAAATAGTACCCGAAGATGAAATTGTTAAAGCTGTTTCTCACGGCTTCAAGGAATTTCAAAAATTAATTGATTTTCAGAATAAAATAGCCAAAGACTTGGCTCCTAAAAAGAAAGAACTCACTATATCGGTCCGTGATGAGGGCCTGGCCCTTTTGGTCCGTGATTTTGCCCATCCGCGCCTGGAGAAAGTACTTTACACGCCTCATAAACAGGCGTATGTCGAGGGCTTGGATAGAATACAGAATGAGCTGACCGAGCATTTAAAAGAACACTACTCTAACAGTCCAGAATTAGGCAAGAAACTAAAGGAAGCCATGGGGTTATTCGAAGAGGAAATAGACTTTATAGTCCACAAAAATATCCTTGAAGCCGAGAAACGCCCCGATGGCCGAAAGCTGGATGAGCTACGGGCTATCAGTGCCGAAACGGCAATTCTTCCCCAGTCCCATGGCACCGGATTATTCAACCGCGGCTCAACCCAAGCCTTGTCTATACTGACCTTGGCCGCACCGGGGCTTGAACAATGGGTAGAGACTATGGAGATCGAGTTGACCAAGAAACGATTTATGCATCATTATGTTTTTCCTCCTTTCAGCGTCGGTGAAACCGGAAGAATAGGATTTACCGGAAGACGAGAGATAGGACATGGTGCTCTTGCCGAGCGTTCCCTTGAGCCGATAATCCCCTCTAAAGAAGACTTCCCGTATACAATACGGGTGGTTTCGGAAATATTATCTTCCAATGGCTCTTCATCCATGGCTTCGGTATGCGGTTCATCATTGGCCCTTATGGACGGCGGTGTTCCGATAAAAACTCCGGCTGCCGGGATAGCGATGGGCCTTATGTTCGATAAGAAAGGAGAGAAATATAAAGTTTTGACCGATATCCAGGGGCCGGAAGATCACCACGGCGATATGGACCTTAAAGTCGCTGGGACAAGAGACGGGGTAACGGGAATGCAGATGGATGTTAAGGTGGAGGGCATAAATGCGGAAGTCCTCGAAAAAGCGCTTCAACAGGCTAAGAAAGCCAGACTCGAAATACTCGATCATATGGCCAAGGCGATAGATGCCCCCAGAAAAGAACTGTCTCCTTTTGCGCCCCGCGTTAAGATGATTAAGATAAATCCCGATAAAATAGGCGCTCTCATAGGACCTCAGGGTAAAGTTATAAACGGAATCATAGAAAGAACTGGCGTAACCATAGATATAGAAGAAGACGGTTCAGTATTTATCACTTCCGACAAACCGGAAGGAATGGCTCAGGCTATCAATATTATCGAGGGAATAACATACGACCCTCAGCCGGGAGATGGTTTTGACGGAAAAGTTTCACGGCTTCTTGAATTTGGAGCAATGGTTGAATATATGCCCGGCAAAGAGGGCCTGGTACATGTTTCAGAAATCTCAAAAGAAAGGATAAGAAGGCCGTCTGATGTCCTCAAGATAGGCCAAAGTGTCCATGTCACAGTGAAAAACATAGATGAATATGGTAGAATTAATCTGACGATGAAAGACTAGTCCTTGGTTAGCAATTATAGATGCGAATATAAATACTAAAACCAGGTACTGGTCATTAGATTAATGGCCGAACAGGGCTTTAAAATATCTACCATAGATGACCTTGTAAAGGATCTCGTTAGGCAACAAGGTACTCCAAGCTCACCTCAATCTCAGCCAACTGGCGGACAGGTTTTTAAGGCCGGCCAAGAACCACCGCTACAATCACCGCCAGCCTATAAGCCTCAAATACCTGCTACGCCGCAACCCCAGCCTCAAAAAGATACCAAACTCACTCCTCCCCTTCCGACACTTCAAGGCAGTCCGGCTTCAAGAGGACCTTTTGAAAGGCCGAAAATACAGGAGTATCAATCAACTATAAGAACACTGGCTGACGACCTAAGAAGACTTAAACTTGGACAGAAAGTGGATGATGTCGAGATACAAAAAAGAATTCTATCCGGCAATCCACCTATCGATATCCCCTCCCCTGCCAAGGGAAAATCTGCTTCTGAACAAGAAACGATAAATGTTGGGGGATCAACGGCCGCAATTATTAAATCTCTCAAAGATCAAATTAAAAAGGATACTCCTCCAGCGCCTCCTTCAAATGGAAAAACCCAACTCCCAAGAATCAATCTGCCCATAGGATCTTTTAAAAACTTATTTATGGGATATAAGGGACTGCTACCGGTAGGGATAATTGCATTACTGGCCATAGGCGTATACATCTACTTTAACTTTTTTAATGGGGGCACTACTGAACCGACGCCGGCTCCTTCTGCTACGGTAACTGCTAGCCAGCCGGTCATTCCTAGAGTAAAAAGTCTCAATGAAATTTTGGGTAATATGGAGGAAATCGTTGTCAATATTCCTAGAACAGGCAATCCTTCTGATGTCCTATATAGCAGTCTAACTAGCGCCGTTATAAGCAGGGGCGCGATGAAAAAACTCAGAATAATAGAGACGGAAACCGACCAAGATTATAATGTAATAGCTATATTTGATAGGTTCTTCGTTAATTATCCACCCACCATCAAAGAAACCCTCGGTGATGAAAGCACTATACTGCTTTACGGGCAAACAGAGAATTATACTGCCGGAGGACAAATAATAAATTCCGAGGAAGCTTCAAAAAAGATAATTATATTATCAGAGATAAAGGATGTATCTAGGATAAATTCTGTCTTATTATCTTGGGAACCTAACATGATAGATGGCCTAACCAATCTTTTAAAACTTAGCTCACAAGAAGTTAGTAGCCCTACTTTCCTCGACAATACATACAAAGGAGTAAATATAAGATACAGGAACTTTAAGTTTCCCGATAAATCTATTGATTATGCCGTAATAATGTCGGCGAATAATAAGAAAAGTTACCTTGTAATCTCCAACTCAAGGGAGGCTATGTATGCAATATTAGACAGGCTTCAATAGCCACCCGAGCCATGGCAGGTGTTAACAAAGTGTCTACTGGATGTCACCTCGTCTATTATTTTGAATCTTAATTACAGGTATGTCACCATGAATTACACTGATTTAAAGCCATTTTTTTATGGTGACAGATAGTTGGTGACATAGGTGTCATTGGTGACATAGTTATCAACAGTTTAGCTATTGCTTGTCACCATGTTTAGGGTTACTATTAGATTAGATCTTTTCGCTAGTAGCTATAAAGATTTTATATCTGCTGGCATAGTATAGTGACCTCTGGCGAAATAAACTTTTACAAGAGTTTGTGAAGGGTTATTCCGCTAGAGGTCCCCGTAGGCCTTGGCTCACACTAAACATCACCTGTTATAGGAGCATCCAGGCCTACTTTTTTTTACAAAAAACAGCCGTTTTGATTTATTTAATACTGTGTGGTATATTTATCTAACTGATAAACACGATAACTAGCTTTTACTATGACTGGAGAAGAATTAAAACAACTAGATGCGGACTTGGCTAAAGAAGAGGCTGGAATAAGAAGCCAATTAAAAAGCATAGCTACTGAAAACCCGCTTGTCCGGGGTGATTTCGATGTTGTTATTGATAATCTAGGCGAATCCCAGGATGATGCCGGCCAAGAAGCGGGTGAGCTAGATAGGGATCAAGCTCTAGTTGATAGCCTGGAGAGAAGATTGAAAGAAATAATGCACACCAGAGAAAAGATAAAATCTGGCGAATACGGTAGGTGCGAAAACTGCTCTTCTAGTATACCGCCGGCACGGCTTAGGGCTATGCCCGTAGCTTCGTTATGTATAAGTTGCGCCAACAAAAAATAAACAACCTAATCATCTCGGAGGGAGATGTAAAAATTTGTCAGTAAGAATACTATCTGCCGCGATAAGCGGCATAGAAGCTCAACTAATCGAAGTGGAGACGGACTCTACTCCCGGCCTGCATGCCTTTACCATCGTAGGCCTGGCCGATAAGGCCGTAGAAGAGTCCAAGGACAGGATAGGCTCCGCAATCAGGAATAGCGACCTTTTGCCGCCGAGCTCAAAGAATAAAAGAATAATAATAAACCTGGCTCCAGCTGACTTAAGAAAAGAGGGGCCGTCTTATGATTTGCCGATAGCAGTAGGTTATTTATACGAGACAGGTCAACTAGCCTTCAACTCTTCAAATTGCCTAATAACCGGCGAACTATCTCTGGACGGTTCACTCAAATCAATTAACGGCGTCCTGGCAATGACACTGCTGGCTAAGAACTTGGGCCTAAAAGAGATCGTAGTCCCCTTTTCTAATATACAGGAGGCCTCAGTAATCAGGGATATAGATGTCATCGGAGCAAGGAATATCATGGAAGTGGTTGGCCATTTGAATAGGACGGCTGTTATAGAGCCGACGCCAGTAGCTGCCAGGAATAAAAATGCCGATGACAACCTAAAAAACACATTTTAATCA
>OBEQ010129275.1_pt1 | contig 13222 bp, 10 predicted proteins | sample 1670901 | NCBI WGS metagenome assembly OBEQ01 (sample SAMEA104232315, study PRJEB22302) | groundwater metagenome | biome: forest; feature: aquifer; material: groundwater | place: USA | collected 2011-08-07 | depth 5.4 m
AAGATTTCGTCAGAATATTCGCGTCTCAAATGGGGAAGAAAGGATATTTTTATCGAACAAGAGATCGGAGAGCTCTTCTTTGAAAAAGCGTGGAAGCCGAATCACCAGAGAAGTGGCTGGATCAGCATGGCTCCTGATTACCGAGTAAGCCCAAAGAATCCTCTTTTCAAAACAAAACCAACGAAAAAGAACCCCAAAAAATCCCCATGGGAGGAGCTTCTGGAGTCTGAAAAACTCCTTAAAGCGGAGCACATCCTTGCGCGACGAGTCATAGCTCAGGATGAAGCGCTCCAGGCGCTTTCGGATCGGGTGAGGACCGGCGTGCTGGGATTCAAGGTGAATCGTTGCCGACCAAATGGCGTGTATTTTTTCCTTGGCCCTACGGGTGTCGGAAAAACAGAGCTGGCCAAGGCCCTGGCCGAGCTGCTCTTCGGCGATGAAAAGCACCTCATTCGCTATGACATGAGCGAATTTTATGATTACCACACCGTCTCCAATCTTATCGGCAGCCCAAAAGGCTATGTCGGCAACGATGACGGAGGAGCGCTGATCAACAAGATCAAGGAGCAGCCTCAGTCGGTCATTCTCTTTGATGAGATTGAAAAAGCTCACAAATCCATCTTCAACACCTTCCTCCAGATGATCGACGAAGGACGGCTCACGGACGGAAAAGGAAATACCGGTGATTTCAGCCAAGCCTTCATCATCTTTACGTCCAATCTCGGACAAGAGCTCCTCAGCCCTGCGATTGGCTTTCTGGAAGAAGGGAAAAAGCCTGAGCAGGTAGACCCCAATGATGTCTTAAAGCTCTTGGAAAAACGTTTTTCACAAGAGTTTGTCGGAAGAATGGACAAGTGTATTTTCTTCAAAAATCTTAATCAGGCCAGCCTACTCAAGATCTGTGAGCTGAAAATGAATCAAACCCAAAAAATTCTTCAAGAGAAAGGCATTGAACTGATATATGCCAAAAGCGTGCTGACTCTCATTCTGAAAGAAGCTTCAAAGGTCGAGAACAAGAATTTCATCACCCGCCAAATTCAGCGCGTCATCTATTCGCTCATCCTGGAGCCTTTGGCGAAACTCGTTCTCTCCAAAAAAAGGAAGAAGGTAAAGGTGACGGTCAGAGACAAGACGATTCAGTTGGGGTAAGCGATTTTGCCGTTGCGGAAGATTTTAGGGTTGCTGATGAATTGAAATATATCACTTCGGAAGATTCATGGGTGGGCAGATTTTAGGATCAGCGTTACATTTTTTTAAAACTTCTTTGAATAATTTTTCTTTAATATCAGACAAGTAATCAACATCTATCCATCGATTGGAAACGAAGAGCTTAAAGAAGTACGAACCTGAAGAATTCCCCATTATCGACATGCCTTGCCCTGGTTTAAATTTGAAGTGTAGGTCATGTGCGAGACTTAGATTTTCTGATACCGAAGTGTCCAAATCATGGACTATGATTTTCTGCAAATTATATTCTCGAATCGTATCATCGATCAGATTTTTCACTTTTTGATAAAACAATCTATTTGGCTCGGGGTCAGTAAAGATATAAAGATGTCCTTTATCTTCTTCTTTCAAACGATTACCACGAGCGAACATCGGGGTATTGAGAATTTGTAGGAATGGAGAGGTGACCTTAGAGAGGTATGGGAAAAATTGCTGTATTTGTGTTCCATAATTGTTCATGAGAGATATAAGTTGATCCGCATCCATCTGACCTATCCTTTGATCAATTAAATGTGGGCATTGCTGAAGAAAAAACATGAAATGATCATGAAGGTATTTCAACCTCTCTTCATTTGAAGTCGGAGGATCACCATCTTCTTGATGGTCCAAATCTATGCACTCTTTTGGCAGCATGAAGTAATCAAGGCTCGGTTTAGTAACCGACTGATTTTCATCATCGGTATTCATGCTGTCCCAGGTGGTATCAAAATAGTACCACGTGCCGTCTATTTGAGCCTTGTTCCAAGCATGAGGTCCTCTTGGTCCTGAATCGGTATCATTCAGAGCCATACCAGAAATATATGCATTGGGTATACCGAGCATACTCAAAGCGTGCGCGAAGAGATCTGAGTAACCGCCACATACTGCAAAGGCATTTCTGAGAGCCCCTTGCCAGGTGTAGCTAGTGCCATTAAATCGATCTTTAATCTTTCGGTAGAGGAGATCATCATAATCGATGAAGTGAGTAATCCAGTCATAAACAGCCTGCACTTTCTCTTTCTGGGTTGTTAACCCGTGTGCTTGTCGAAGCATCTTGAAATATGGAACATACAACGTATTTTTGTATTTTTGATCATTTTCCATTGAGGCAAGAAGATCATCCGGCGGTAGTTGATCCATCTCGAGATGGTCTTTTTGAATTTGAATTTCTCTAAATTCTCCCACGCGTTTTTTTGATGCTGTGGTATGTGAAACACATTTATATCTGAAAAGTTCATAGCCTGCATCACAGATGATATCGCTGCAATCAGTGTAATCGTTAAGTCCGGTATCCCAATCCTGATATCCATTTCCATGCTCCACGGAACATTTTTTTTGAAAATTTGACATGCAGATATGGTCTTCTAAGTGTTTATTTTCAGAACATCCTGACGGTGAAAGTAGAGATGCTGAAAGAAAATCTTTTTTTTGTAACCATTCTGAAGATTCTTGTGAAATTGCGGCTAAAATTTTATTTGCCTGTTCTTTTGTGATTGGCTGCTTTCCTTTTGAGAGCAGCTTCTTGGGTGAAAAATTCCTGCCGTATGTTCTCATGGCAAGCACGGAGAACTCACCAGCACGTATCCATTTCTTTGGCCGAAAGGTCTTATCTGGATAGAGAGAAATAAGTCCAGAATCAACAGCCAAAGAGACAAAGAGGGCAAGCCGTTGATCAGGCTTTACATCTTTTATGGTTATCCAGCTTCGTGTTGGGATCGAGATTTTTTTTGATAAAAGGACCATCTGAAGAGCTTCTGCGCGACTGAGTTTTTGGTCACCCACAGCACTCTTTGCCTGCGCACAGTCATAGGAGGCGAGTAGCGCAATGGTTATTACAAATAGTGAAAATATTTTTTTCATGGTGTCAAAGTTATCGTGCGTATTTTACTGTGAGGGGTACATTATAACATTCAGGAACATGACCGAAAGGAACAGTGTCACGGAAGAGTGATTTGGGCGCTTGTTACGCTCGAACTCTGGCTCCAGAGCCTATTGTCACGCAGAAGCGGCGAGCAGTGATTCAGCTTCAGGAACCCCCACGCTTACAAGTTCTTTCAGTAAAAAATCCATGTCGTTCTTTTTGTGGTCGTGGAAGATTGTATTCCATCCTAATTTTTTTGGCGCAGTAAGATTATCTTCACTGTTATCGATGAACACGCATTCCTCCGCTTTGCATCCTGCAAGTTCTAGGGCGCGCATGAATGTTTCCTCACCGTCTTTTCGGATGCCAGTCTCACCTGAGACGACGATTAACTCAAAGTGGTCGGAAAGTTTCATTTCCTTCTTTAATGCATCAAGCCGTTCCTTGCTATTATCAGTGAGTATCCCCAGCTTGTAGTGATTCTTTAGTGTCTTTGCTAACTTCATCATCTTTAAATTCATCGGAGTATTCCTAAATGCCTCATCAAGAATTTTTATATCAAGACCCTTCCCTACGCAGGCACAAAATTCTTTCCAGATCGTAGCGTGTGTTGTTTGTCCCAAGAGCATCTTGGGGTGATTCACCCTGTAGCACTGAAGAATATGATCGAAAGTCATATCTGGTATGTGTTTATGTATATTCGTGCACGTCGTAAAAGAACCTGAGCCATCAAGCGTGAGTACGCCGTCGAAGTCAAAGAAGATGGTTTTGATCATAGTGGTTGGAAAGGCATTAGCTTGGGGGAGAAGTTCAGTCTTCGTTCCGGAAAGTTAAAAATAAAAGTTTTTAATGTGCTTGATCAGGAGACAGGGCCCCAGTTGCGCTAGGGGCTTCAAACAGCCGGCGGATATAAAACTTCTTTGCAGCTTTGTCCGGCAGCTCGGCAGAAGGGTCTGAAACCAGCGTTGCTTTTTGCAGAAGCCCGGTGATCGTATCGAAGAGAGAGGTGATTTCTACTTTCCCGTCGAATCTACTGTGGTAACGGCTCTCAATAATCTCGCTTCGATCAAGGACAATCCAGATTCGATCATTCATGGCGATCACATCAAGCGGCTTGACAGCTGCCATTAGAAGAATTGCCTTTTGGTCGGCAGAGAGGGCTTTACTGAGGTCAGTGCTGACAGCAGTTCCGGCGCTACCGAGGGGAGCTGCTTGTCGAGGAGTTTTTCCATGGCTGGCACGAAAAAGCATGCCCAGCGTGTCAAAACCCTTGAGAGTCCAGTCATTTTTCTCTCTCGCGGTCAGGGTTTTTGCAGGTGGATAATACTCGAGAAGCTCGGAAACTCCTGCAGCACTTGTGCCATGCCAGGCGTAGGGAAGTCCCACGTAGCCTCGAAGGCTGGTTAGGATTTCAGGTGAGCTTGGCTCCTTGGTATTTTCCTCAACGGGTCGAATATCCTGAAGGTGGAGAAATCGTCCATCGATCCAGAGCTCGTCTTCCGAGGCGCTGTCCAGGAGGGAGACCTTGTAATAAATCGTTTCTTTTTTAGCCCGTGTTCTCTTTCGAATTTCGCGTTGAACAGAAAAGACCGTCTTTTCAGGAGCCACAAACTGGAGCTGGTCAATCTCACCGAAGCGATCATAGGAAAGCTCCGAACCCGTTGGGCCTCCAAAAATATCGTCCCATTCATGGGTGCTGAGCACAGGAGTTTCGCCCTTGGTGATGGCGTAGGGAGTCTTGGCCGCGGTGATTTGATTCAGCGGTTTCTGATGGAGCACGGCCTCATCTTCGGCAGCGTTTTTTCCACAGCCCGAAAGGCTGAGGAGGCTTGTGAGCGTGATAAGAGCGGAGAGGATTTTTTTCATCTTCGATAAACTTTAGAACTGTAGTTTTCCATCAAATTTCCTTTTTGTAAACTTCAAATTATTTTCTCCTTGCAAGAAAACAAATGTTCATATATCGTGGTGGTGAATATTCTTATTTTTTCCTATGAAAAAAAAGATGACCGTTCGTGAGCAGAAAGTCTTTGATGTGATCAAAGCATTTCAGCGAGAGCATGGGGAATACCCGACCTATCGAGAAATTCAGGATTTTTTGAGAGTGAAATCCATTAACAGCGTAACGCAATTTGTGAAGCAACTCTGTCGAAAAGGATATCTAGAAATGCTGAAGAATAGAGGATTTCGTCTTCCGGCTGCTGAACGTCCGGCGCTCGTCACCGTTCCATTACTAGGTTCGATCCAGGCTGGAACTCCGAATTTCACCCAAGAGACGGCGGAAATGGTAGCGCTCCCGGAAGGCATGGTTTCTTCCCCTCAGCGATCCTTTGTTCTGAAGGTGCGAGGATCGAGCATGGAAAATGCCGGCATTGCCGAAGGGGATCTCGTCATTGTCGATGCCGGAAAGAAGGCAAAAGAAGGCGATGTTGTTGCCGCCCTGGTGGAAGAAGAGACCACCGTCAAACGCCTCATGAAAAAGGGCAATGGATGGTATCTCAAAGCCGAAAGTGCTCATCACAAGGATATTACTCCAACACGTTCTCTCAATATTCAAGGGGTGGTGACGGGGTTGTTTCGACAATATTAGGACTTTGTGCTTCAATGAGCACTGAAGCTATTTTCTATGCAACATCGAAGTACAGAGCTCTTTGGCGGCATTATTTTTTTCTTTTTTGCCGTTTTCGCTTTTGTGTTGGGCTATACCGTGATCGAGGGCGTCTTTGTTCCGATGCTTTTTGCGGCTATTTTTTCCGTTGTTTTTTCGCCTGCCTACCATTGGCTCCTTCGAAAGACCAAAAGCAAAGGATTAAGCTCTCTTCTCACGTGTTTTTTTCTCCTTTTTCTCGTCCTTGCCCTGATTTCCTTCGCGATCTATCTCGCCATTGGTGAGGTCGTCAGCATCACGAAGTTGTTCACCGACAATTTTGAGCTCCAAAGGCTGGATTTCCTCACTGATCAGCAGCAGTTTACGAATCTCGTGAATCAAACCGTTGCCAGTCTCAACGAGATGGTGAAGAATATTCCCTATATCAATACCTCGCTCTCTGAAATTGTCGTCAAAGTTCTCGAGAATATCCCTCCTTTGGTTCAGCAAATTTCAGCCTACACGATTGGCTTCATCAAGCTTACCTTCAGCGGTGCTGCGGATTGGATCGTGCAGCTCGTGGTTTTTTTCATTGCCTTCTTCTATCTTCTCATCGATGGCAATGATTTCACCAATTATGCGTTTCGCCTGTTACCCATCAACGCCCTTCACGAACGACAAATCAGCAAGCGGTTTTCAAATCTTTGCTATTCCTGGATTGTCGTCAGCCTCCTTATTGCCTTCATTCAGGGAAGCTTGGCGACGATCGGTTTTGCCATTATTGGTGTACCGTCTCCCTTCATTTGGGGTGTCATTACCATGTTTGCCAGTTTTATTCCTTTTATCGGTGCGGCGATCATTTGGGTAACCATGGGGATTATCTACATTATTCTTGGCAAATACGGCGCAGGGATTTTTATCCTCGTTTGGGGGGCCATCATGATTTCCACCAGCGATAATATTTTGAGACCCTTTCTTCTGAAGGACAGTGTCAAAATCCATCCCCTCATCCTCTTTCTCGCCGTGACGGGAGGATTTTATGCTTTCAAGGTGCCAGGCCTGATCATTGGCCCGTTGGTGGTGGTGTTTATTTCAACGCTGCTCTATATCTACGAGCTTGAGTTTCAGCAGACCTTGGATGAGTTTCACAATCCTTCTCGCTAAAAGTGTTTCTGGAGCGCTTCGCTGATGGTGTTTCTTTGCTGAAGGCCAGTGAATTCTTCCACGACCTCTCCGTTTCGGAAAATTTTTAATGCGGGGATACCCATAACCTGGTATTTTTGTGCGTTTTCGGGATGCTCATCAACATCGATTTTTCCAATGATAGCTTTGTCACCCATTTCTTTTGCAATTTCTTCAATGATGGGGGCTTGTGCTTTGCAAGGGCCGCACCAGGTGGCGTAGAAATCAACCAACACGGGTTTTTCTTTGGAAGCCTCCAGGACGAGAGAGGCAAAATTTCCATCGGTGAAGATCGTGGTGAGGTGTTGATCTGACATACAACAAAATTTAGAAAATCAAAGAGGCGGAGAGCATTCTATTCCTTTTTAAAATCTTTGCCAAAGATATTGATTGCGAACCTCATGATGGAAGAGGACTTCGGTGGTTTTCACAAAGGTTCCAAGTTCCCGAGGGCAACGATTGGCAACTTCCTCTTTGAGGCGAAGATATTTGCCATGGACGCTTTCTCCAAGGATCTGCTTCATGAAACTGCTCTGCTCAAAATCAGGGAAAGCATCCTGAATACAGCTGGGGAGCGTCTCGATGGTTCCGGAAGGAAGTCCCATCCGTTGTTCCATACCGTCAAGCCCGGCCTTGGAGAGGGAGTAGATCACCAGATAGGGATTCGCGTCGGGAGGGACGATTCTCACTTCAATACGGGCGGATCGTTCATTGCCGACCGGAATTCGAATCATCGAGCCTCGATCCTTGGCTGACATTTTGATCTCATTGGGGGCCTCGAAATGCGGATCCAGACGACGGTAGGCATTGACGCTGGAGTTGATGGCAAGACAGAGTTCCTTCGCATGATTCAAGATGCCGCAGGCAAATTGTCGTCCGGTCTGTGAGAGATTGTCGGGGTCACTCGCATCATAAAAAATATTTTTTCCATTTTCCGAGAGCGACATATTGGTGTGCATGCCGCTTCCATTGATCCCGGTGAGGGGTTTCGGAAGGAAGCAGACCGTGAGCCCCATGCTTTTGGCGATTTGGCGGGCCAGGAGTTTGTAGAGGAGGATTTGGTCTGCGGCGCCAAGGGCTTCGGTATAGCGGTAATTCAGTTCAAACTGAGAAGGGGCGACTTCCGGGTGATCCTTCTCGTTTTCAAAGCCCATCATAAGCTGAGCTTTCGCAAAGGTATCGATGAATTGTCTCAGGGTGTCGAGTGGGAGTGCGCTGAAGTAGCCGCCCTTCGTGACGAGTTCGTAGGGCTGATCTTCCCGGTATCCTTGTTCGGCATCAATACCCTGGAGCAAAAATCCTTCGATCTCCGGGGCCGTCAGCACGCGAATCTTTTTATTCTTGAAGAGATCTTGTAGGAAGTCCGAAAGCTTAGATCTCATATCACCGTCGTACGTGGAGCCATCTTGGTTCGCAATTCGCCCAAAAATGAGCACTTTTCCAGCTCCAAAAATGCTTGAAGGCACCCAACGAAAGCTGCTCCAGTCCGGATAGAGACGAAGATCCGATTGTTTTTGTTCTGTAAATCCACGAATGGAAGAGCCGTCGAAGGTGAGGTTATCAAGTGAGTTCAGGAAAAATTCTTTGTTGTAGTCGAGGAGGTGAAGTTTGCCTTCGAGGTCGCTGAAGCAGACCGTGATGGCTCGAATGCTGTTGTCATCGCGAATGGCGGGGATTACTTTTTCCCCAAAGGCCTCGCTGGAATATCCGGCTTCGCGATCTCTTTTCAGAAGAAGATTTCTTTTTTGGATTTCTTCTGGAGACAGATCAAGAAATGTTGCTTCCAACATAGAAGATGATTAAATCATATTACGAACGTTGATAATGTAAGGAAGGGTTTTTTCCAACGCAAGTTAAAATGATATAGGATGGCCGTGAAAGAAATTTTTTATTTTTCCTCATGAAGACGCCGAAGCTGGGTCAAGCTCTCGATCATGGTCATCTCACTTTTTTGAAGTTCTTCGCTACAGCATGCCGTCGGACCATCATTGAGATGGTGAAGCAATCGCAGTCCGGACATCCGGGAGGTTCGCTTTCGTCGATCGATTATCTCAGCCTGCTCTACGCCTTCGTCATCAGTCAAACCGGAGAAAAGGTGCTGGTCTCCAATGGTCATATCTCGCCGGCGGTGTACAGCGTGCTTGCGGAGCTTGGCTACATTCCGAAGAAGGAAGTGATCGAAACTTTTCGTCAGGCCGGCTCGATCTTCGAGGGTCACGTTACCCGCCATGTACCGGGAGTCTGGTATGGCACAGGACCACTCGGAATCGGTGTCTCAGCAGCAGCAGGTTTTGCTCACGCGGCGAAGGTCGCCAAGAGTTCTGAAAAAGTCTACGCACTTCTCGGCGACGGAGAAGCCCAAGAAGGTCAAGTCTACGAAATGATGCACTATGCGAACAAATATCAGCTCAGCAATTTGATTGTTTTTTGCGATTATAATCAGATTCAGCTCTCGGGGCCTTTGAAGGAAATTATGCCCATCGATATTCCGGCGATTTTCCATTCCGCCCACTGGAATGTTATCGATGTTGATGGTCACAATTTTCAAAAGCTTTGGTCGGCGTTGCATGAGGCGAATCAAAGCCAAACTGCCCCAACACTTCTTCTCGGCAGAACCTTGATGGGCAAGGGTGTTGATTTCATGGAGCAGGATTCGATTAACAATACCTTCAACTGGCACGGCGTAGCCCCTTCGCTGGAGCAAGCTGATAAGGCACTTGCTCAGCTTGTTGTAACACCTCTGGAGGAAAAGCAGATCAGCGATTTTGTTCAGCATGAGCTCTCTTGGAAACCACCTCTCCCTTTTGTTCTTGAAAAGAATCCGCCTCAGATTGTCGTGGGGAAATCAAAAGTTCTCGCAGCTGACGTGAAGACTGATTGCCGATCCGCCTATGGCAATGCACTCAAGGAACTTGCTGATCTCAATCCTTTGGTGGTGGCGATCACCGCGGACCTTGGGGGATCCGTGAAGACGGACACGATGGCCAAAGCTCACCCCGAAAGAGTTTTTGATACCGGCATTGCGGAGCAGCACATGGTGAGCGCATCTGGAGGCATGAGTCTGGCGGGTCTCGTTCCTTTCTGCTCCACGTTCGGGGCCTTCATGACAAGCCGCGCCAAGGATCAAGCTCGGGTCAATGATATCAACCGAACGAATGTAAAAATGGTGGCGACCCACTGCGGTCTTTCCGTGGGCGAAGATGGCCCAACGCATCAGGTGATCGATGATCTCGGCTCGTTCTTAGGATTTTTTCATACGACACTTCTTGAGCCCTGCGATCCCAATCTCTGTGATCAGATGATTCGATATGCCGCGAAAACCTACGGTAATTTTTACGTTCGCATGGGACGGGCAAAGCTTCCCATCATCACGAAGCAAGATGCGAAACCCTTCTACGACGATCAGTATAAGTTTCAGCCTGGAAGATTCGACCTTCTTCGAGAAGGTTCTGAGCTCACCTTCCTCGCCGCAGGACCGATGGTCACAGCCGCTTTGAAGGCTCTTGAAAAATTTGGAAGAAAAGTTGAACTGATTGCCATGACGAGCCTTTCACACCTGGATGAACGAGTGCTTGTTGCTTCACTTCAGAAGACAAAAAAATGTCTCACCCTCGAAGATCATAATCCGAGAACCGGCTATGGTCAGAGGATCAACGCTTTTATCGCCGAGAAGAAACTCGACGTGACGGTCGAAAACATGGGGGTAACCGAATATCAGCTCTCGGGGAAGGCAGAGCAGCTCTACGAAAAGGCTGGCCTTTCTGAAGCGCACATCGAAGAAAAAGTTCAAAAAATGCTTCAAAAGTAACGTTTTTTGCGTTATACTGAAAGGAAGTTCATTTTTCTTTCTATGGTGGATTTGAACCATGACGGCATCCCCGACGATATTGATCCGAAAGCATTTCGAGTCACGATCTTTGGGTCGGCGCGCTTGAAGCAGGAGGACCCGGCGTATCAGGAGGTCTATCTTCTCGCTCACCGGCTTGCGGAGCTTGGTATCGACGTGGTGACGGGCGGAGGTCCGGGTCTTATGGAAGCCGCAAATCGTGGTCACAGAATGGGAAGACCCAATGGATCCCATACCCAATCCTTTGGACTGAATATTGTCCTTCCCCGGGAACAGTTCACCAATAAATTTCTTGATATCAAACGCGATTTTGATGTCTTTTCCAAGCGCCTCGACGCCTTTATGCTCCTTTCCAATGTGGTGGTGATTGCTCCCGGTGGTGTTGGCACTCTGCTCGAGTTTTTTTATTCTTGGCAGCTGATGCAGGTCAAGCACACCTGCAAAATGCCAATCATCCTCATGGGCGAGATGTGGAGAGGGCTCCTTCATTGGATTCGCGATTATCCCCTTCAAAAAAAACTCCTTGATCGAGCTGATATGGATTCCCTCCTGTGTGTTCACTCGTGGGAAAAGGTCGCTGATCTTGTGGAGAACGCTCATCAGCTTTTTAAGAAGGCCGGAAAAGATGCGTGTATTAATTTGAAAATGTATGCAAAACGAGCGAATATAGACAGTATCTTATGAAAAAATTTTCCATCGGTCTTATCGGACTCGGGGTCATGGGCGCTCACCTCGCGCGCAATCTCGCTAGTAAGGGTTTTCGAACCCTGGTCTTTAATCGAACACCCGAAAAGACCGACGCCTTTCTTCTTCAGTTCGGCGACAAAAACCTTCGAGGGGAAAAAACGCTAGAGAATTTTATTCACGCTCTCGAGGTTCCACGCCGCATCATCCTCATGGTGAATGCCGGAGAAGCTGTTGATCAGGTCATCGGAGAAATCTTGCCTCTTCTGGAAGAAGGCGATCTCATCATGGATGGCGGGAACTCTCATTACCGTGACACCATGCGACGCGAACAGCAGCTCGCTTCGAAGAAAATTCATTTTGTTGGCTGCGGTATTTCGGGTGGCGCTGAAGGTGCGTTGAACGGCGCCAGTATCATGCCAGGTGGTACCCCTGAAGCCTATGCTCAGATGAAAGATGTTCTCGAAGCGATCGCCGCCAAAGACTTCCAAGGCCGCCCCTGTGTAACACATCTCGGCTCCAGTGGAAGCGGGCATTATGTGAAAATGATTCACAATGGGATCGAATATGCCATGCTTCAGACCCTTGCCGAGGCCTATGACTTGCAGAAGCGTTTTCTCATGTCCTCTCCCGATCAGGTGGCCACGGTCTTTGAGCAATGGAATCATGGCCGTCTCCAATCTTTTCTCCTTGATCTTGCCGTGAAGGTACTTCGAAAAAAAGATTCGATCACCAAAGGTTATTTAGTAGATGTTATTTCCGATGTCACAGGTCAAAAAGGTACGGGCATCTGGATGGTGAACGAAAGTTTGGAAAGAGGAAGTCCAACACCAAGTATTGCCGAGGCCGTGTTTGCCCGCTCGCTTTCGAGTCAAAAAGATTTGCGTCATGAACTTGCGAAGCGTTTTCCAAAAGCCAACATGTTTCATCCGGAAAAAACGGATGTTTTTTTGAAAAAGCTTGAAGCGACTGTTGTTGCTTCCTGGATGAGTATCTTTGATCAGGGCATGAGACTTCTTGCACGGGCCTGCGAAGAAGAACAGTGGCCCCGAGATCTCTCAGAAGTTGCACGAATTTGGCAGGGGGGCTGTATTATTCGCACGAGATCTCTCGAAGCCATAGAGCAAGCTTTCAAGTCAGGAAATGAGCATTTCTTTTTTGATCAGTGCAACGTTTCTCTTCTCGCTTGGCGAGAAATTGTTTCACTTGCGGCGCACAAAGGCCTTCCCACTCCGGTTCTTTCCTCAGCTTTAAACTATGTTGAAACCCTGACGAGTGATCGTTTACCCTTGAACCTTGTTCAAGGTCTTCGCGATGCCTTTGGTATGCATGGCTTTGAACGACTCGATCGGCCAGGAGAATCTCATGCAGATTGGTCTTAAGTTTTTTTATGAAGCTCTACAAAATCACAGAACCCTTCATCTTCCTCATTTTTGGAGCTTCCGGAGATCTTGCCAAGCTCAAGCTTTTCCCAGCCCTCTACGAGTTGGCCGCTCAGAAACGTTTCGCAAGTGATTTTCATATCCTTGGCTACGCCAGAACCAAGAAGTCGAAAGAAGAATTTCGAAAAGAATTTCAAGAGAGTATTCTTTCCAAGAAAGAAATTTCCGTTGGACAAGAGCTGCTCGATGCTCTTGTAGAGAAAGTGGATTATGTTTCGGGACAGTATGACGAAGAGAAAGATTACCAGGCATTAGGAAAAAAGATCTCTGCTCTGACCAAGGGGAAAAAATACACCGTGATCAACTACCTTGCTGTTCCGCCGGACGCCTTTTGTCCGATCATCGAAGGAATCTCAAATTTGAGAAAACACTTCGATTTCGATGCTCGTCTCATCATCGAAAAACCTTTCGGCCAC
>OBEQ010474722.1_pt1 | contig 13222 bp, 9 predicted proteins | sample 1670901 | NCBI WGS metagenome assembly OBEQ01 (sample SAMEA104232315, study PRJEB22302) | groundwater metagenome | biome: forest; feature: aquifer; material: groundwater | place: USA | collected 2011-08-07 | depth 5.4 m
ATTGCCAATAACCAACCATGCGGCGTGGGTTGCCTATCGTCGACACCGAAGGTCATAGCAACGTTGCATGCCACGCCGGGTAAGCCTTTTTCACAGTAGGCCATAAAGAGATTTTCAGCCTCGACTCTAATCTTGACATAATCTGGCGCTTCATCGGCCCAATTAAATTCGTCTTGCTCGCTGGCAACACCACTTGAATTTATGCCAATTGCCATAAAGGTACTGGTGTAAACAAAACGCTGAATTTTAACCTCAAGCGCTGTATCCATTACTTGTTTTAAGCCAAGCACATTAGTTTCATATAATGGCTTAGAATCTTTGAGCCAGGCTCGTGTATCAACGATACAATAGAAAATAGAAGTGCAGCCATCCATTGCATTGATTAATGAATTTTTATCGCGTACATCGCCATAAGTGATTTCATATTTTAGATGCTGGATTGCTGAAAGGTCACTGCTAGGTCTCGCAAATACACGAATATCTCTACCTTGTGCTGCTAAGGCCTTTACTACATGACTGCCGAGAAAGCCACTTGCTCCCATTACCAATACTTTACCGTTATCCATAATTGAACTCCTCATGCCAGATGTGCAAAAGTTAAAAACGTCGTGGGTTTATTCGAGACGAAACTTGCTAAATAAAGGGAGCAGCATTGTCTGAACTTTTCACCTAAATGAAAAGCCGTAATTTTGCCTAGATATTTTTTGTGAAAAAAATAGGGTGGAGGTAATCCACCCTATGAACGAAAGATCGTTTTTTTAGATAGGCTTAAAAAATAAAGGAATTTTCATCCAGCGCCATAACAACCTCGGCACCGGCAAGTGCTGCAGCCGCATGGGCTTTAGTACGCGGTAAAATTCGTTGAAAATAAAATTGTGCGGTTACAATTTTAGACTGGTAAAACTCATTTTCTGTTGTTCCCGCTGCGAGCTTCTGTTGCGCGACTAACGCCATCTGCGCCCACATATACGCAAGCGTGACATAACCGGCATACATGGTGTAATCCACAGATGCAGCGCCAACTTCCTCTGGATTTGTCATTGCACGCTCGCCGATTTTCATCGTCATTTCACCCCACTCTTTAATAAGTTCTTTTAAAGGCGTAGTAAATTCCGTCATTGCCTCATTAGTTTCTTGGGCTTGGCAGAATTTGTGAATTAACTTGGTAAAATTCGCCAACAACTTGCCATCGCTGCCCATGACTTTCCGACCCAAGAGATCCAGCGATTGAATGCCCGTGGTACCTTCATAAACCATGGCAATGCGTGTATCGCGGACAATTTGTTCCATGCCGTGCTCAGCAATATAGCCATGTCCGCCAAAGACTTGCAACCCAAGGTTGGCGACTTCAAATGCCGATTCGGTGCAGAATGCTTTGGCTATCGGCGTCAGCAGACCCATTAAATCGTCAGACTGTTTTACCTCTTCGCCTTGGGTATAACGTACGTTGTCATTCAGAAATGACAACCAGTATACGAATGCTCGGGAACCTTCCACCAAGGCTTTTTGGGTCAACAGCATGCGCCGAACGTCGGGGTGCACAATGATTGGATCAGCATTGCCATGAGGATTTTTGGGGCCTGTCAATGACCGCATTTGCAAGCGCTCGCGAGCATAAGTAACCGCGCCTTGAAAGGATGCCTCACCCATCGAAACACCCTGCAGGGCCGTGCCAAGACGCGCCGAGTTCATCATGGCGAACATGATTTCCAGCCCTCGATTTTCTTGGCCAAGCAGATAACCAATTGCACCATCAAAATTCATGACACACGTGGAAGACCCTTTGATACCCATCTTCTTTTCAATAGAGCCACAAAAAACTGTATTCCGCTTGCCGAGGCTGCCATCGGCATTGAGCAAAAATTTCGGAATCAAAAATAGGGATATACCTTTAGTTCCCTCCGGCGCACCTTCAACCCGAGCGAGCACCGTATGAATAATATTTTCCGTCATGTCCTGCTCACCGCCGGAAATAAATATTTTGGTGCCAGTAACATTGTAAGTTCCATCGGCATTCATGACTGCCTTAGTGCGAAGCAAACCTACATCGGAGCCGCAATGCGATTCCGTTAAACACATAGTGCCTGCCCATTTGCCACTAATAAGATCTGGCAGCCAAACTTGTTTTTGTTCTTCTGTACCGGCTTTTAACAAACAGGTGATTGGTGCATTGGCTAAGCCTGCATACATACTCCAAGCCCAGTTGGCCGAGCCGATCAATTCATTGATGATGACACTACCGGAAGCGGGTAATCCCTGTCCGCCTTCGTGCGTGGGAACCGCTAAGGATTGCCAGCCAGCTGCAGCAAATTGTACAAAGGCTTCTTTAAATCCATCTGGAGTTTTAACCTCGCCGTTCTCAAATTTGCAGCCTTGTTCGTCGCCGATACGATTTAACGGGGCTACTTCGTTCTCGGCGAATTTGGCACCGTTGTCGATGATCGCCTCCAACAAATCAGGATCCATAGCCTCGCATTCGGTGAGATTGGCGTAGTGCGAATCACTGTTGAGTATTTCTTTTAATACAAACTTAATATCCCGTAATGGGGCTTTGTATTCTGGCATTTTTAACTTCCCTCAGGTTTGTTCTTTAACAATCACTTTAACAATGGTGTAAATGTAATAAAAAGCGCTGATTTTTGCATCTTTCCTTTAAGTTGCCGGTGCTATTTTATTATTTCACTCACTAATTAGGACAGTCATAATGACATTTTAGACCATTTTAAACTTTTCAGACTAGATTTTAGTCATTCCAACTCTCAATTAACTTTAATCACAGGAAACCCTCTTTTGTTGCTATATTTATTTTAACAACGATCAAAACATCTATTTTCAAACAATTCTAATTAAGCCACTCACCAGTAAGCCAATCATACAGTATGAAGAAAAAGGTTTTCATCTCAACCATAATTATCTGCTTACTCGCGATCTATACTTTGTTACCTAAAGCTGGAAGCGAAATACCTCTGGGAACTCATCACGAGAAATTTCCCGCTTTTATCGGCAGTCCCTTCGTTCCACAGCCACTCGCACCCATGATAATTCCAGAGCATCCACATTTGGCGGCTCAAGGTGTCAATGGCATGCATGGTGACTCGTATAATACTGAATCTTATCCTTGGTCGGGACCGCTTGGCAAAAACCCAGTAGTAGATTCCGCTTCTTTCGGATTGATAGGTGGTGAATGCACCTCGGTAGTATTTGATAGAGAAGGTAGACTGATTACAGTATGTGTCAATTTTTTTGAAATGCGCTTAGTTGCCATGAACGCTGATACTCTGCAGATTATCGCCATGCATGACCTGCCGATCCGTGAATCTAACAAAACATTTGATATCGATGAAATACAAAACGATAGCTCCGGTGGAGCCTATTTTCATCTGGATAATCAAGATCGGGCAATCATAGCGAATGCCGATCGACATCTGCAAATCCTAGGCTTGCAAAAAATAGGCGATTCAATGCAGTGGAATGTTTTCCGCGATATTGATCTCAATCCATATCTACCCGAAGCTTCTAGAGTGACCGATGCGATTCCTGACTGGCATGGCAATATTTGGTTCGTCACCAGAAAAGGCATCGTAGGTACAGTGAATATCAATTCGGGCTCAGTTAAAATAAAAGAACTCGCTGGAGAAGAGCTACAAAATGCCATCGCTGTAGCGGAAGACGGCGTGTATATCGTTTCAGATCATGCGCTCTATGGTTTTCGATCAAACCCGTCAACCGACAAACCTGAAATTGTTTGGCGTGAGATTTACGACAGAGGAACTAAGCTAAAACAAGGAGCTATTAATCAGGGATCTGGCACAACCCCATCTCTCATGAGAGATGGCCTTGTAGCCATAACTGACAATGCCGACAATCAGATCAACGTGGTGGTGTACCGTCGAAAACCAGAGGACTCAACAGACAGAGTAGTCTGCAAAATTCCTGTATTTAGGCCAAATTTCAGTGTCACAGAAAATTCACTGATTGTTTACAATCGAAGTATTATTGTCGAAAATAATTTCGGCTATACAACTCCTTTCAAAAATCCGAAAACAGAGCCAGGCGTTACACGTATTGATGTGAGGGAAGATTTGAGTGGTTGTGATGTCGTATGGCAGAGCTTGGAAGCATCTTTATCGACTGTCCCGAAACTTTCAATCGGTAATGGCTTAATTTATCTCTATACAAGAGATATGGCGAGCGAAGAAGAGGTTTGGTATTTCACGGCAATTGACTTTGCCACGGGCCAGACCCAATTTAAAATTCACACAAGTAACGGCAGAAATTGGAACAACAACTGGGCGCCGATTACACTTGGCCAAAATGGCCGCGCCTATATTGGTGTTTTAAGAGGAATCGTATCAATAGCGGATTCTGAAAATTAAATCTAGAAAGCAGAATCGCTAAAATATATTTCGATTCATCTCGCACACTTCTCCTGCAAAGATCTCTAGCGTGATCAATCCCCCTCCCCCAAAAAAGCAATTTATTTGGGGTTTACTACGCTGATAATTAACTCTAAAGTGTCTCTTCGCTTCAACTTATTTTGTCTAATCAGGGAGATTACCATGAACACAATTTACGATTTTAGTTTAACTACGCTTGCGGGCGAAGAGATGCCCTTTAATCGTTTTGAAGGAAAACCACTCCTTATTGTGAACGTCGCAAGTAAATGCGGCCTCACACCTCAGTACAAAGGATTACAAGCACTTTACGATGAATATTCTGATAAGGGTCTGGTTATCGTTGGGGTGCCCTGTAATCAATTTATGCAACAAGAGCCAGGCACACCGGAGGAAATTCAGTCATTTTGTGACACTAAATATGGCGTGAGCTTTCCCTTAACCAGCAAAATCGAAGTGAATGGCGAGAACCGGCATCCGCTTTATCAATGGCTAGCAGGAGAGCAAGCGAAATTTCCTGGTGACATCACCTGGAATTTCGAAAAATTCTTAATTGATCCTTCGGGAAATGTAGTGAAACGATTCAGTCCAAAAACAGAACCGAGTGATAAGGACGTTATCTCAGCTATCGAAGCTTTGTTGCCTTAATCTAGTGAACTACTGCAAAAACCTTAGCGAGCTGTTATAGGGATTTGAACCTGATCTAGCCATTGTTGCTGTTCAGGTTCAAGATATACTTGTTCCAAAAGATCACCTGCCCAATCTGTTTTATTGTCAGCCAAATATTTTAATAGCGTAATTGCAACAACTTGCACTACAGGAGTTGTACTCCACATTGCGGAGTTGAGACAACGCCAGTGGTCGACATCGATTTTTTTCGGGTTGTCAATTTGTGATGAGCAGGTATCACAGATAAACAAGCAATGCTCTATAACAGGTTCATCGTTGAGCGGAGGCACTTCAAATGCAGTAAGTTTAACGCCAGCGATATCACACAATTCACAACGCGAATTTGAGCGCCGCACTAGCGCTTTTCCTAGCCGACTCAGTGCATCCTTACGTAACTTACTCTGTTCGTATCCTTTTGCCATATGTCTCCCTCGAGAATGTGCGACCCTGACAGGGAAAAATACTTGTCCGCTAAGATTATACTATTCGCATCCCACGTAAAAATGATAGGTAAAACCAATGCGGATTTCAATGATTTGCTAGGCTCAATGAAGCAATAAGCTTAACAAGTTAGGAGAATGAATACTTACTGGAAACTAACCCAGATATTGTTCTATCGAAATAGAACAATATCTGGCTAAGATGAATATTGAGATTGATCAACTACAAAAGCAATCCGTAACAGAGAATTAAAGTACCATCTCGGCAAACTGACGGAGCCGTTTGATATCTTCTTCAGGACTGTCGGTACGCCCTATCATCAGTGATGTAATCGGGCTTTTTTTCCAATCTTCTAGTCTTTCTTTGATCCTCTCAACCGGCCCGCAAAGTGAAATTTCATCGGCTAACTCATCTGGAACCGCCTCTATGGCCTCCATTTGTTTTCCAGCTAAATACAGGTCTTGCACTTTTTGCGCCGCATCGGCATAACCCATTCGACCCATCAAGTTTTTATGGAAGTTTTCGCCCTTAGCCCCCATTCCACCCAAATAAAGCCCCAACATCCACTTCACAGGCAATAGAGCATCCTTCAAATTGTCATTAACATTGACCTGTACCATGGCGGCAATTTCAAAATCTTTCGAACGATTTTTGATTGAATCATCAAAAATATCCATTTTGTAGGGCGATACAAATATAGGAAACCAACCGTCAGCAATCTCCGTTGCTAACTGAATATTTTTGGGACCTTCTGCCCCCATGTACACAGGGATGTATGGGCTTCGCGGATGAGTAATGCTCTTAAGCGGTTTACCAAGATGCATTCCTCCATTCAAAGGCAATTCATATTGGTTGCCGTGAAACTCCACAGGCGCTTCACGCTTGATTACTTGGCGGAATATTTCCATCCATTCTTTTGTTCTCTCTAATGGACGCGTGAAGGGTTGTCCATACCATCCTTCGACAACCTGAGGGCCAGAAACACCGACACCAAGAATGAATCGCCCTTCAGACAAGTGATCCATCGTCAATGCAGTCATCGCCGCACAAACCGGTGTGCGAGCGGAAATTTGCATTACAGAGGTGCCTAACTTCAATTTTTTGGTGTGTGAACCCAGCCATGCAAGCGGAGAGACACAATCAGAACCATAAGCTTCGGCCGTCCAGACCGAATCGTACCCGAGATTCTCTGCTTCCTTAGCTACTTCAATTGCATGATATGGGCCTTTATTCCAATACCCCATTTGAAAACCTAATATCATATTACAGTCCTCCTTTCTCATCAGGTGTTTAAGAATGTTTAGTCTAAATTATTAATTAATGCCGACAATCCTTTTATCATCACTTCTACTTGGTAGGTAAACAAGTCTCCTATATCTGCATAAACCAATCGATTGATCACTGAGATAGTTTCGTCATCACTAGTAGGCGCTGACGACTCGATAAGAACAAATCCAAATACAGTCCAGTTAATTAGGCGCACATTTTTAATGATTTCTTTCTCAGATAACCCCGTAGGTTTTAAGATGGAAATCAGCAGATCTACCGCGCTAAGATATGCTTCGGAATATCGGCCTTGGCTCCTAAAAAGCGGAAATATTTCTGGATTACTATTTAGCTGCTCTCGCAAAGAATACATCCAGGTAGCTACCTGTTCCTGCCAATTACCGGTTGAGAAATCAACGCGAACCTCCAAATTTCCTAGGACTAAGGCCAGTACTCCTTCTAGCAAATCCTCTTTGTTCTTTACATACGTATAGAGAGACATAGGTGCAGTACCAAGAGCATCTGCGACACGCCGCATACTTACAGCACTCACTCCTTCGCTTTTAAGCAATTCATGAGCGCTTTCTAAAATTTGCACTCTAGACAATCCAACTTTTTTTGACAACACCCTCTCCACTTCGCCGTAGTTAAGAGAAAATAATTTCCCTGTCTTTTCCGTTCTCCGGCTTTTAAAGATAGCGAATTCAATTTATGATCGTACACTGTACGCATATATTATCGTACACCGTACGAAGGAGTCTAGCCGTATTCCCCACAATAATTCAAAAATTTTCGCCCACTCAATAAAAACCCGCATGTGCGCGGAATCTTATTTGAAAATTTATGTTTCTGTGGAGCATGACTCTCGAAATCGAGTTATTGCATTTACTCAACTAAGTTACTTTTGAGATTGCACTTATAAAGATGAGTCAGCACTGCTTGAGTAATTGAACAAACCACTCAAACCGCCACGGATCTGTCGAGTATCATTTAAAATTAAAATATTAATCTTCGACGAAAAGAGGTGCTTAACAGATAGGGCTGTTAAGCACCATAAAGTTCAACTAATAATAAAAACAACAAAACGAATTAATGACAAGACAACGAGATGAGCTGTTTGAAGCATTGATAGCTTCGGGGGGGGAACAACTCAGTATAAACGTCACATCCCCATCAATTCGTGTTACGAATGGTAACCAAAGGTAACACTCATGTAAAGCTATCATTTCACAAAGTTGTTTTAAGTTATTGTTTTTTGGGACTTGGCGGTCAATCACAGCCGGATATTTAACGTAGATGAGGTCTTCGATTAGAGAAGTTTATATTTAGGTAACACTTTTGTTACTAATGGGTAACAAAAAAGGCGTCGCACAACAGAATTGTTTTTTCCGTTGTTTACCGCCCTTTGAGGATCTTCAAGTTTGTGGAGGTATCAAGATTTGGGGGAGCGTACCAATCGAATCCACCCTTCAGTTTTCCTTAGATCAACAGAAGAATTCGTGTAACCAAGATAGACGAGCCACCCGCTGTACTTATCTTTTTCGTTTGGATCTGCCAACCAATTTCCCCTGGTGTGCGTTCCAGGAAAGATTTCCAAGTTGATAGCAGGTCTAAAACATTTCAGCTCTACAATGGAGGCTAGTTCTTTGATATTCGGCAGACGCCAATCACTATGACCGCCATAGCTATACTGATCGACCATCGACACTGCATTATTCCAATCATACCTGTCGTTTGCCACATTGCCATCATCAACACATACTTGCTGAGCATTGTTCCACACTTGGCCTACGCTACAACGCATCCAAGTTAAACCAGTCTTTGTGTGAGTCACAGTACCATCAGTGTTAATGACAAAATCTTCGGTGGGAGTTGTTGCGCGCTGGCTTTCTTTGCAGACTTGGCGTAGTTCATCCGCAGCCAGTAATGGGGAGACGACGAAAGCAATTATAAAAATTAGTTGTTTGAATGTTTCTAAACCCATAGCACTAACCTATTAGCCATCTTTCATTGATTTAAGTTTGTGTTTTATTTTTTTATACACTACTCAATGCAATAAATTGCCAACGTATTCAGTTCAAGCGCACCGTTTGTATCTAATTCCGGTATATCATCAGTACATAATATTGGGGAATTAAGATCGTTCTGCTCAAACAACTCACCTGTAAGATTTGATCACCACATTAGTGTTCAAATCAAATAGTCTTAACAAGAATGAGCTGTAGGACATTTAGCGCTCTTCTGCAGCCGTTATTATTATCATTACTGCGTTAATCAGATTATGTGTCAAGTCACGAGAATTTTTATATTCTAATGAACCACTCGAAAGCTCAACTACATCACTCTTTTATTAAAGTCGCATTACAAATATAGTAAGTACGTACTCCAAAGTATCATACCTTTCTGTTTTTAAAATATAAAGATCTATTCTATCCATTCATCGTTGTCGCCAAAGGCGATCTTGCCCTGTTCAGCGAGAGATAGCGCGAGTTTTAAAATTTCTTTCTGAGATCCAATGACTTGGCTGATGGGTACTGCCTCCATAAGTGATAGATCATCTAGGATCATTTCACGCTTTCGACGAGATACATTTGAAAGGAACGGTTCCCTTGCATTTTCAGGTACACTCTTGAGCGACATGACCAATAGGTCATAGTTAACCTCAGCAAGCAGCACCTGAATAGAATGTGCGTCTAGCTCAAGTAGCTGTTCGAAAGTGCACATAAGCTCGGAGATTTTTTCGGTTAAAACAGGATCGTGCTCTGTAAGCTGGGCGAGTAGTGAATCTCTTTGCGAGGGTGGCAGATTACTCAATAATGCCGCAGCCTTTTCAAGACCATCGAATTGCAAGAGATTGCTAAGTCGTTTGTGCATGTACCGTCCTCGCCCCTGGTTTTAACAGTGGGCAGAGATCATAGCTACATGCCCGTCGTCGGTTTGAAAGAACAAATTAATAAATAACGATTCTTATTACTATGGCGTACCATTGAGAAAAACGCGAGTAGAACTAAAAATGCCAAGGAAGCTGATCCACCGAAAACCTTACTCAAACCATTATTAGCAGCGTTTGGATCTGAGGTCGTGTTATTGATCGAAGCTGTGAAGTTGTACTTGGCAAAAAACAAAAATGACCAGTATTTAAATGTAACTTCGTAAGTTTCCCCTGGTTGCATATCACCTACATTACAAAGCACTCTTGTCGCATTTTCATCAGCTACCTGGCAATTTGTAGAGTCAGAAACCTCTTGAAAAAGTGCTCCTGATGGTGTCGGCAAGGTCAATACTACATCATCAGAAACATCAGGTCCGTTATTGGTGACTTTGGCATTAACCGTAATTATACCCTTAACTGTTTTACTGCTACCCGTCATTGATACTGCAAGATCTGCTTGAATACCTTCTGCTCCAAGCAAAAGAATTTTGTCATTGTTATTAGGTCGAATATCAACAGAATCTGAAACTGCTGAGATGGCGAAAGGAAACTTCGAAGTGCTGTTACTTGTTGCAATAGTAATTGGAATATTCAACGATGAATTAGCCGCTAATGCATCAAGCGAACATACCAGTTCATTTGACTCATAGTTACAAACTGCTGCGCCACCATCGTAGCTATTAAGTGTTACGTCTGCAGGAATCTCGATAGTAGCGACAAAATTTTCTGCCAAATGCGGGCCATCATTTTTAAACTGAGCGGTATAATTTATAAATCCGTTCACCCAGGCTCCCGAATTAACATCTAAATCAAAATCAGCCACAATATCTGAGAAGGGAGTTCCATCGCTTGATACAAGCAAATTATCTATTGCAACAGTCTGATTCGTACTACCTTGGATACCAATCTGGAAATTCGTCAGCGCGTTAGCGGTAAGTGATTCAGTATGCAGAAGGGTTTGGTTTACTAAAATTTCAATGGTATCTGAAGTAAAATTCAGACGAATTGCTACGGCTAATTTGTTCCCATCAAGATAACTTCCAAAATTTGATCCATTGTAAGAAAGTGAACCATTGTCATTAAAAACCAGAACAGGATTAGATGAATCCAATCCCAGATTTACTTCCGCCGTTGCCCCAATGTCTCCAATCAAACCCTGGGTTTCCATCTCAAAACTAATTTCAATCCGATCTACATCAGAAGTTACGTTGAAGGAGATACCTTCGTTGTAGGGAGCTGACTCCCCCGCTGCATTCAGCAATAAAGGCCGTCCCGATAGCGTTCCGAAGTTTAAAGCGACCACTGGACTTCCTGCTGCAATCGCAGTCGGCGTATTTATTCCACTTCCGACAGTTGGTTGTGCATTCACTGGATCGCTATCGAAATCGACTTGATAGATAAGATTATAGGGAATCGAAGGCGTCCAAAAACCTGCAACCTTCTGAGCAGTTTCAGAAAGCACTCTAGAGTCATTGGCAAGGTTCTCAATACCAAGCACGTGACCTAAATAATAATTATTGGGAGATGACCAATAGGGGATTCGAGGGCAGAGGTCTACGCCACCGGAAATACAGGGGTATGCCATGATCGTGCGGAAGCCATTGGCTTGATCACGATAACCGTGACCATAGGGATAAGGTAAAATCGAAGGATCATTAGAAAAATCATGGCGGGCACCTTGTAGGTGACCGATTTCATGAGCAAAAGAATATACGCCCGCTGCTAGGCAGATAGGGTTAACTAAGGCATATGCATCCTTGGCAGAAACATCAATACCATTGGCAAGCCCGCAATATAAAGAATTTTCTGCAATCAAAATCACAACATCTGCCGAATACTGATCTCTCAATCCTTGAATATAAGGATCAGAGCCAAAGTTATTTAGATCATTAAAAATATTTCCATTTTCAAAGTATTCATATCTAACAGATCCAACCAGCTCGACTGCTAAATCTCCCCCCAGACCACTATTTGCATAACTTGCGTTGGTTTCTGCCACAGCAAGATCTATTTCACCTTCAATATCTGCGGAGCCCAGCTCAGCGTTAGGAGTGTAAGCGACCAATACTCTAACATTAGAAAGTTCTCCGACTGATGGCGCGATTGGATCAAGGCTTTGAGTGCTTCCAAATATATTCAACAAATCATAACCGGTCATATTTTCGTTGGATGGATTGGCAGGACCTTCATTCGATGGTGCGAGACTTGAGCTGGGATTTAACGATGGCTCAGGATGCTCTTCTGGAAAGCCAGCAGTGTTAATTTCCACAAGTTCATGGCCGCCAGTTTTTGTAGGTTTAATAATGTATACAGACCCCTGATAATGAATGGTCCCTCGAAGGTTATTTTCACGGCGCGTAATCAATATTGTTCCTACTTTTTCCTCGATAATATTCGCTCCATCGATATGCCGCTCGTAAAGAAAACCACTCCAGATTTCGCTTTGACCTTTTTTCTTTTCATACATAGTTTTCTTTGCTGTAACCATTACTCCTGAAAACAATTCAAGTTCAATCTCCATGGTATTAGAGGACATCACATTCAAATCAACCGAAACGGGTCGACCACGATTCTCCCTGATGGATTTCTTGAATATCTTTGGCCCTGATTCAGAAATGGTTTTGGAGTTTTCTTTCTTAAATAATGGCGCCGAAAATCCGATCGACGGAGCGAGAAGAACACATATGAAGATGAAATTTAGGTAAGGATGTTTAGAGAAGATCTTGAATAACTTTACAGTCGTCTGATCGCGGCACGAGGCTGAATCTACAAATGGGAGACGATTTTTATTTAATTTGCCTCTTAATCCCAGCAGCATAGACATGACCTTCTAGGGCAAATATTGGCAATAAAATAGTAGTGCTTATTATTTTTCCGAACTGTGTTTAGATTATGAAACTACTATTTTCAATATTATTATTGTTATTCTAAATAGAACTACGAGAAACTAAGGAGTGATTATAAATCACCCCTTGTATTATCAATCGATTTTTTAAATATCTACAACTTAAAATTAGATTCCAGCACAGTCAGGATCACTAGATGAACTATGTCCATTCATGACCAGACACAACGGTTTTGAGGAATCTAATGCCAACAAACTAGCTAAGGTATCCGCTTCTAAGATAGGTCCGAGAATCTCTACTACTAGTAAACTCACATTTGTAGTTAGATCTAACTGTGCAACCAACGTATCATTAAGATTCAAGAACCAGAGATTAGTCATACCATCTAAATCTATGTTTGAAATCCCAGTACTCGTTAGATCGAGAGACTTAAGAGCGTTATTATTTGAAAGGTTTATGTCAGCTAACAGGGGATTAACTTGAAGAGTTAAGTCCTGTAAGTTTGGTGCAGAAGCGACATCTACGGTTTCAACACTGCTAAATGAGGCTTTCAAACTTTTCATCTGTGGCATATAGCCCACGTCTAAATTTGACAAGTTATTATTGGAAAGGTCAACTACCTCTGCACCCGCTATCTTGAAAAGCTCACTGGTATCTTCAACACCATAGCCTTC
>OBEQ012070210.1_pt1 | contig 13222 bp, 13 predicted proteins | sample 1670901 | NCBI WGS metagenome assembly OBEQ01 (sample SAMEA104232315, study PRJEB22302) | groundwater metagenome | biome: forest; feature: aquifer; material: groundwater | place: USA | collected 2011-08-07 | depth 5.4 m
GCCAGCATTTTACAAAAGTGAAGATCGATCATATTTCCGCATAGCAGTTCCATAATCAAAAGAGCCCTCGCAATACTGCCTGGGCTCTTGTTTTTGTATTTGCCATTTGGGACTGTTGCCGAATGCCATTTCTACTGTCGTGCCCGAGGCAGATCCGCCTCGGGCGGACAATGTCCACATCTGCGTCTGCGGCTTGATAAAAAATCTTGAAAGATACGCCGTATATTCCTACGATTTTTTACCTTCGCCTCGCTCGTGTGTGAGCGATTTCGCTACTAAAGTGCATTCGGCAACAAGCCCCACTTGCGTGTCGGTCAAGGGTATGATAAAACAAGGCTGCCAGGAATGGCGCAGTTTGCTAACCAAGGAAGGAGGAGGCCATGAGTAAAAAAGAGGAACATATTGTGCTTCCTCTGGGACATACGCAAAGCTCTCCGGTTCAAGGTGGCACGGAATTGCAGACTGCCAAAGAGCGCTTTGTTACGCGAGGCGACCTGACGGTTGCCGAGCCTACTGTAGGACTGGCGGCATCTCTTTTTGACGGTCTGGGAGATTCAGATGCGCCCACTCCGGCTTTGGGCGGTTTGTTTGACGAGGAGATTGGAGACGGAGAAGCGCGCCCGCGCACGCGTAAGCAAAAAGCTCACCGTGCCGAATCTCAATTGCCTACGCCGTTTGTGTCACCACCACCCGCGGGAAAGGTTCAGACTGGCGATGACTTGAACGGACTCCTGCTCGTCATGCTCCTCGAGATGCAAGAGTATTGGGGTGGCATGATTCGTCCGGAGGTTGCGCTGTACCTTGCGCAACAGTTATCAAAGCGTTCGGGCAATCGCTTCCACGGCATGAACACAACCTCCATGGCCGAGAAAGTTCGTGAGTTTGTGGAGAAGCGGCATTGGCTTGAGGCGCATACTCACGGCTACACGCTTACTCCGCGCGGTCGCACAATTGCGCGGCTTTGTCAGCGCAAGCAAGGCGTCAAAAGTAGCGGGGAAGTATGTGTAACAGTGCGCGTGGCGGCAAACAATCCGTAGGCGTTCTTTGAAAGGAGGGTCGTCAACATGGCAAAATCGAATGGGGAAGATGCGATCTTCTTTGTCGCGCAAGTTGCGACTGACGGCGCGACTCTTGACGTGCGTCTGACGCGCGAGCGTCCTGTACAAGTTGAAACGGCGCGAGTCGGTTCGCACGACGCAATCGGGGGAGATGATAGCGAGGAAGCCGAAAATGCGTCGGTGGTGCGTACATACTTTGGTGGACTAAAACGTCTGCGGCGGTCAAGAAAGCATCTTGGGGCGCGCGCAAAAACTTTCGCGGCCCGCAAGCTCACGCGGGAAGAAATGCGCGCGGGTGCGGAGCGCTTGACTGACCCGAAATGGGCGTTTCTTGCGCAAGTGCAACGTCCGGTAACGCGTCGGGATTGCTGGACTGAGGAGCAGGCGCGCGAACGAATGAAAGTGTACGATGGAAAAGGGGATGGCTGTAACGCACAGCGTCCGTGTCCGTTCGTGCTTTGCAAGCATCATCTCTACACTGACGTCAATCCCGAGAGCGGGTCGTACAGGGTCAATTTTCCGGGCATGGAAGTCTGGCAGTTGCGAGTTACGTGTGCGCTTGATGTTGCGGAGGCAGGCGGCGATACGCTTGAGGGAGTTGGGCAGGACATAAATCTCACGCGGGAACGAATCCGGCAGGTTGAGGTGCGGGGACTTCTGAATTTGCAGGCGCATGGCGTGGACACGGCAAAACTCGAGGCCGGACTTGCGCTTGCAGACAAGATTCGCGAAGGGGAGAAACCATGACAGAACTAGAACCGACCGCAAGTGCGGCACGAGGTATTTCTCCGCAGACGATCTTGTTTGAGGTGGCGCGCGTGTGCAACGGATGTCCTTCGCCTCGATCGCTTCTTGATCCGCGGGATCACTGCGAAGAAGTCGAGGGTGCCCGCGCAATCGCGATGTATCTGCTTCATCATCCGGATGTGCGCGATTGGACGCCCGCGATGATCGCGATATTTTTCACCTACGAGCGCGGGGAAGTCGAGCGCTATTGCGAATTGGTAGAGGAGGCAATATCCGACAATGCGCGGGTCTCGGCGTTTCTTGACGGAATGATTCGACGTCTGCGCGATCAAGCAGGACTCAACGCATCAGTGTCGAGAAACATTCCTGCGGCGCTTCCCACACAGGGTGATATGAGCGAACGCGTACGCGAGATTCTTGCACAACGGTCGCCAAGGGTTATCGCGCCCAATGCATTTGCCTATGTGCGCGGCGTAACTGACGATGAATCAGCTACGGAGGCAAGTGGCGTGCCTCCGGATGCAATCGTAGCCGATCTTTTCCGCTCGCCGGATGACTGGCAGGAGCGACCGTGGGCGAATCCGTACGAGCAAGAGAAAAAAAATCGATCAAAAGTACGCGGAAGAAAAGCGCGCATCGTAGCGGCTTTCAAGCGTGCGAAAGCGGCTACACGCGGTGCATCCGGAAACGGACGCGCAGTTGTTCCTTCGAAAGTGAGTGTGGGTCGGGGCGGGATGCTTTCGTTTCGGGTTGCTGACCCGCAAATCACGCGTTACAAGGACGGAACCATGTCGTTCTTAATAAAAAATCACTAATCGGCGGGCACAACGAAGTGGATTTATCATCCATGATCGTTTGCCCGTTTTTCTTTTGAGCGCATGCGCAGGTATGATACGCGGGTAGGCGCATTTGACAGTTTCAGATACCCACAGTAAGATAGCATCGTCCTTGGGTTTACCCTGGATATCGGGCTTGTTGCCCATAACTCAAACAAAGGAGGGCCTGATGGCAAACCTTGATAAGTGCGCAAAACGAGGAAAAGTTCACCCGCGCGCGGTCTTGGAAAAGGTCGTTGAAAAGGTTCGCGGAGCGCGCTCGGTTGAGGCGCTTCTCGACCCCACGGTCGTTGATGACGAGGGGCTAACCGGCGCAAAAGCGATTGCGTGCTATCTGCTCGCCGACGAAACGCTTTCGGCGATTCCGGTTGCGGAACAGACTGCAATCTTCGACCGGTCCGCGGAGGATCTCGCAACGCTTTACGGTCTTGTCGCGGCGCAAGCAGGAAACGAGGTGTTGCAAGCTTCGCTTGCGGACATGCGCAAGGAATTGCGCGCGGGGCTCACGCAACCTGCGTCAACGCCTGCGCCGCGTCCTGCATCACCGTCAACGAGTCCATCAACCCCGAAACCGAGCCGGAAAATTCAACCGGCTCAACCCGAACCGAGAAGGAGAGATGACATGGAAGACCTCAAGTGGGAGATTCCGAAAACCTCAAAGCATCCGGAGCGGATGATCCGCCCTGATGCGCGCATCACTCCGGCAAAGGTGCTCGCCGCAGTGCTCGCCGTGTTCACGGATGAGGAAGAAGTAACCAAGGCGGTGATCACCGCGGCAGGCAGAGGCGTTGTCCCGGTGCAGACGGCGCGCAAGATCGGAATGACGCTCACCTCCGTCCTGTGCAGCGCGGACTGGGACGATATCAGCGCCCAGTACGGCCGTGAAGGCACCGGTGCAAGGCAGGCGGTCGAAAAGGTCTGGCGCGACCTGGGCGGAGACTCGGCCCTGCGGGAACGGATGCATCTCGTTCTCGACGAACTCGAGGCGGGAGGCAACGGCCGCGCGTCTGCTTCGCCGCCCGATTCCAAGCGCACCAAGCGTTCCGAGCGAGCGGTCGCGCCGCCGGATCGCCCGACTCCGGAAGCGGATACGGGCAGTGGCGGTACGCTCATCGCGCATCTTTCGCCCGCGGGTTCCGCAGCAGTCAAGCAGTTGGCGCAGACCGCTCTGGCGAACTTCAGCGCCGCCTACACCGCCGTACTCGAGGGCGACTCGAACGTGACACCGGATCAGGTGTCTGGCCACGTCGAGGTTCTCATGGTGCTCCTGCGAGGATCGCGCGGAATGTCCCCGGCGCAGGAGGCGACTACGCCCGCGCAGGATGAGGCCACCAGGCGAGGGCGCAAGGCCAAGTAGTACAACTCGCACACGCGAGATTCACCCGGTTCATTTCAAGGAGGATTCAAAAAAAGAGACGCGGGAACGGCCAAAAACCGATCCCGCTTTTTATTTAGCGCTTGACGTTTTTTGCCAATAGTGTACACTGGGAACGGCTACAATTTTGAGCCACAACACGCGGACCCTTCAAAGGAGTAATACGATGGACATCGGTATCAGTCCGAATGCAGAACAAGAGGTACGCAAGCTCGTGGCACGGGCCGCCGGATCGTCCAGGACGCTTTGCAGTGTGGTCGTTGACGACTGGCTTACCGGCATACATCTTTTCGACTCGCGCGAAAAGATGTATCAAGCGCTTTCCGCAAGCGCCGCGCGCGGCGGACAAGGTTGCCGGATCCTCGGCGAGCATGAATATCGTCGTCTGCGTCCTGCAGGCGATCCGCTCTCGCTCGAAGCACTGCTTCCGGAGCGATTCGGCGCCGAGGCACGAGTGAAATGGCGCGAGTTTCAAAAAGGCGCGAGGGTCAAATCGCGAAGTACGATCCAAGCCGAGCGTCGTGCGCGGCATGCGCAACGCGAACACGACCAGCATCGTGCGCAACGCCACAGTGCCACGCCGCCTCCGCCACGCAAACCAACGCCTGCGCCGATCCCGCCGCCGAAGACCACACAGAGCGCGCAACGCCGCGCGCGTTTGCTCGCACGAGTGGTGAATGAGTCGCTTTCTGTGGGACAGATCGCGGAAGAACTCGGAGTTTCGGACGCGACCGCGCGCAAGGATGTGGCCGCGCTTGGCGATCAACTCGAGGTTATGCCCGGGAGTACCGCTCCCGTGCGATACCGTGTACGACGCCGCGCCGTCTAGGCACGCCCTCCCATTGCACATTTGGTTCCGTCGTTCCCGCCGCTGGCTCGCGCCCGCGGTTTTTTATATCTCGCGTCTTCCTTTAATTGCGTTGATGAGCGTTACCTCATCGGCGTATTCAAGATCCGCGCCTTGTTGAAGTCCGCGGGCAAGACGAGTAAGTTTTGTTACGCGCGGTTTTAGAATTTTTGCAAGATACAGCGAGGTTGATTCGCCTTCAAGATCGGGGTTAAGGGCAAGGAGGATTTCTTGGATACGATGCGTTGTCATTTCGAGGGAGCCGGGCGACCGAGAAATCTCTTCACCCTGATTATCATGTTGTAGAGATTCCTCGCTACGACGCTCGGAATGACGAACATTTTGGTTGTCTAATCTATTTAGTAGTTCTTTAATCCGCAATTGTTCCGGGGTAACGCCTTCGATCGGATTAAGCGCGCCGCCAAGGACATGATACAGTCCGCGATACTCGCGCGTCTCCTCGATCGCTTGAATATCTTGCGGGCGCGCAACAATGCACAAAAGCGTATGATCGCGTTTTTGGTCCGCGCAAATCGTGCATGGATTTTGAAGCGAGATATTAAAACATTGTCCGCATGTACGTACGCTGTCTTTTAAATCCGTAAGTGCATGTCCAAACGCGCGGAGTTCGTCTTCGGATTTTGTAAGCAATGCAAATACAAAACGCGTGGCCGTGCGAGGGCCAACTCCGGGAAGTCCGCGAAAATGTTGGATGAGGCGGGTAATGGGAGGAGGAAAATTCATAGGGGTGTAGCGTGTAACTTGTAACGTGTAACGCAAGAATTGGGCGTCCTGCTCAATGTATTTGCGCTACACGCTACAAGTTACAAGATTAAAAAGGCGATGCGTTTTTCTCAAGATTTCGGAAACTGACTTTTTGTTCGTCAAAGAAGAGTTGCACTTGTCCGGTTGGCCCGTTTCTGTGTTTTGCAATATGAATTTCAGCAAGATTTTTTTCCTCCGCCGTTGCGGTAACGCCGTGATCCATTGCTTTGCGATAGATAAATAAGACAACGTCCGCGTCTTGTTCGATTGATCCGGACTCCCGCAGGTCAGCGAGTTTTGGAATTGCAGGATTTCGCGCTTCAACCGCGCGGGAAAGTTGGGAGAGCGCAAGTACCGGAATGTTAAGTTCGCGCGCGATACCTTTTAGTCCGCGAGTGATTTCGCTTATTTCTTGGACGCGATTATCGCTGTGCGTTCGCGACTCCATGAGTTGCAAATAATCAATCACAAGAAGCCCTAATCCTTTTTCCATTTGCAGTCGCCGCGCCTTTGTCCGAATTTCCATAATACTGCTCGACGCCGAATCGTCAATATAAATCGGCGCTTCGGAAAGAAGTCCGAGTGCGTGTCCGATGCGGGGAAAATCGTCTTGCCCCGGTTGATCCGAAAGTTTTCCGGTGCGCATGCGCCAAAGATCAACGCCTGCTTCGGCGCAAATAAGACGATCTACCAGTTGCTCCTTTGACATTTCCAAACTGAACATTCCGACAGGGACTTTACTGCGTGTGCCGACATTGCGGGCAATATCGAGCGCGAGCGAAGTTTTTCCCACGGACGGCCGCGCGGCGAGAATTACAAGATCGGATTTTTGCAATCCCGCGAGAATATTGTCCAGTGCGAAAAATCCGGTTGAAAGTCCGCGGAGTTTTCCTTTTTCACGGTGCAGTTCGTCGATGCGGTCAAACGCTTCGGTAAGCACATCACGAATGGGAATAAAACTTTGTTTGAGATATTTTTGCGATACGGAAAACAATTTTTGCTCGGCTTTGTCCAAGATGTGATCAACCTCATCCGCTTCCTCAAACGAAAGACTGGTCATGTCCGCCGCGGCTTTTTGCAGACGACGCAAGGTTGCTTTTTTTTGAATGATGTTTGAATAATGAACGATATGCGCGGCGGTGGGAACCGCGTTTGCAAGCTCAATAAGATAGCTTCGTCCGCCGACTTGTTCGAGTATTTTTTTCTCGTCAAGGCGATTGCCAAGCGATAAAAGATCGATCGGTTCTCGCTTTCCGAAAAGATCCATCATGCACTCGAAAATCGCGCGATGCGCGTCTTTGTAAAAATCCTCGGCAGTAACCGAGTCAGCGATTTTTATCATTCCATCCCGATCAATCAAAAGCGAGCCCAAAAGCGATTGCTCGGCCTCGATATTTTGCGGAGGGATGCGGGCGGCGGGTGAGTTTGGCGGTTGCATAGTGCGTAATTACCTTATACCTGGCCGAATATGCGGTCAAGGGGATGAAGTGGGGATTAGTTGTGTGGTATACTATACGACTAATAAGTCTTATTAGTCGTATGAAACGATTTTTCCACGGCGTTGCAACGCTTTGCGGGCTTATTGTCGGAGTCGGGATGTTCGGAGTTCCGTTTGTCGCGGCTCGGGCAGGACTGGGAGTCGGAATGTTTTGGATAGGACTACTTGGCTCGGTCATACTTTTGTTGCATCTTTTTTATGGAGAAGTAATTTCCGCAACCCCGGGAAAACACCGGCTTCCCGGATATGTTGGACATTTTTTCGGGAAAAAATGGAAACGAGTTGTTATGGTCATAGACGTACTCCGTTTTTGGGGACTTCAAATTGCGTACATGATTGTCGGCGGAACGTTTCTCAGCCTTTTATTCCACGACGCGTTTGGCGGCACGCCGCGATTTTACAGCATCATTTTATTTTTCATTGTTGCGGTTATTACCTATTTCGGACTTCGCCTTGTGGATCGAATCGAGTTTGCAATGACATGGATACTCCTTGGCGCGTTTCTTTTGATCATTGTCCGCGCGTTCGGGCATTTTAATCCCGCGCATATTGTTGCCGCCACCGGGCAAGGATTTTTCTTGCCGTACGGAGTGGTCATGGTATCGCTTGCAGGCGCCGCGGCAATTCCCGAGGTTTGGGATATTGTCGGACGGCGTAAAAAAATATTCCGCGCAAGCATTATTGTCGGAACTATTATTCCGATCATTCTGACCGCGTTTTTCGCGCTCGCCGTGGTCGGTGCTTCCGGGTCGGCAACTTCGCAAGAGGCGATTTCTGGGTTGCGCAATATTTTTGGAAGCGGAATACTAATGATCGGCGCGGGCGTTGGCGCTCTCTCGATCGCAACCTCGTATATTGTGATTGCCTTATATCTTCAAGAAGCGCTGAGGTATGATTTTCTTGTAAAGCATACGCCGGCATGGCTTTTTGCCGTTGGCGTGCCGTTTGTCTTGTTTGTTTCGGGCGTGCAAAGTTTTGTAAACATTATTGATATCATCGGCGCGGTATTTTTCGGCCTCGAGGGAATTTTAATCGTTGCGCTTGCGCTTGCGGTTGCAAAACGACGGCGATTGCATATCACTTTCCTGACGCGTGCCGCCGGAGTGCTTGTCGCACTTTTGCTTTTATTTGGTGTGATGCATAAATTAATTACCCTGGGATAGTTGCCGCGGCGTGTTTGTATGGAACGAATCATAATGCATCTTGACATGGATGCTTTTTTTGCTTCGATTGAGGAGCGGGAGAATCCGGCGCTCTGCGGCAGGCCGATTGTGATTGGGGCGGATCCAAAAAATGGCATGGGCAGGGGAGTTGTTTCAACCGCGAGTTATGCGGCGCGAAAATTTGGTATTCACAGCGCCTTGCCGATTTCGAGCGCGTGGAAACTTTGCCCTGCGCCTGCGTGCGCGTATTTGCCGGTTGATATGAAATTGTACGGGATTGTTTCGGGGAGGATTATGAAGGTCGTGGGGGAGTGTGTAGGGGATGCACCCATGGAGCAAGTATCTGTAGACGAAGCGTATATTGAAATGAAGAATTCAGAATGTAGAATGCAGAATAACTGGATCGCGGCGGAGGGGTTGGCGCGTACAATAAAAAGCGAAATTAAAAAACGCGAACGACTTTCTTGCTCGGTTGGGATTGGCCCGAACAAACTCATCGCAAAAATCGCATCGGATTTCAAAAAACCGGACGGGCTTACGATAGTGCGCCCGGACGAAGTTGCGGATTTTTTAGCGCCCATGCCGGTACGCCGATTACCCGGTATTGGACCAAAAATGGAAAAGACACTTTTAGGCAAGGGCGTGAAAACAATCGCGGATCTCCGGGCTTCGTTGCCGCGTGCGGATGCATTATTTGAACGCGCCTGGGGCATTGATGATTCGCCGGTTGTTTCGGAGCATGAAATGAAATCGCTCGGGCATGAGACTACATTTGATAAAGATACGCATGATCAAGCACTCCTGACGAAAACCATTCTTGCGTTGTGCGACGAGGTGTTTCGCGAAACGAAAGGCGAAAGGGTCTTGTTTCGCACAATAACCGTCCGCGTGCGATTTGACAATTTTGAAACGCATACCTCGGCGCATACGTTGCGCACGCATGCTAATGATGGTACAATATTGTCAAGAGAAGTACTGAAACTTCTGTTTCCGTATTTTAGAAAAAAAAGACTTGTCCGACTCCTGGGAGTTCGGGTGAGCAATTTGAAGGAGGTGAAAACATGACAGAATTTATTCGAACATTATTTATTTCCGGGGCAGGGGATACGGTACTCTGGGCGTCGTTTATTTTACGTCTCGGACTCGGCCTTGGACTTATCACGCACGGCTACCCGAAATTGTTCAAAACATTCGGACAGTTTTCCGGATACGTCGCCTCGTTGAAATGGCCCGCGCCGAAATTATTTGCCGCGCTTGCAGGGTTGATTGAGTTTGCAGGTCCGCTTCTTCTTATTGTAGGACTGTTTACCAAGGGGACATCTCTTGTGATCGCGTTGTATTTTGTATTGGTGATTTTAAGCGCGCATAGAGGGCAGAAATTCCAAGGCGGCTCTGAGCTTGCGTATCTCTATTTGATTGGGGCCTTTGCGCTTTGGGCAATGAACGATTCCGGCGTATGGGCACTCGACAGTTTCCTGTTTGTGCGGTAAGGTGATACATGCAATAAGGCGCTCGCACTATGCACTCGCCCACAGAAGAAATCAAAGCAAAACTTGATGTCGTTGATATTATTGGCACCTATGCGCACCTGACGCGCGCAGGTGCCAATTTTAAGGCGTGCTGTCCGTTCCATTCGGAAAAAACGCCGTCGTTTATGGTATCGCGCGCGAAACAACTTTGGTATTGTTTCGGCGCATGCAACGAGGGCGGCGATATTTTCAAATTCATGATGAAGATCGAGGGGCTTGATTTTCCCGAAGCGCTGAAGCTCCTTGCTGACAAAGCCGGAGTTGTACTTCCAAAATATGACGCGCGCGTTGAAAACAAAAAAAATACGCTTCTCGAAATCATGAAAACGGCAGTGGATTTTTATGCAGAGCAATTGCGTGTAGGGTCGGGTCTTGTACCCGACCGCGGCGGGGCACAAGGCCCCGCCCTACAAGGTGCGAAAGATGCATGGCAATATCTTCAAAAACGCGGGCTTACCAAAGATGTGATTGCGCAATTCAAACTTGGCTACGCGCCGGATTCATGGGATGCGCTTGCCCTCGCGTTTCGGGACAAATTCAAACCTGAAGATATTTTCGCCGCAGGGCTTTCTATTGCCCGAGAAAAAAATCAAGGATTTTACGATCGCTTCCGCCATCGCATCATGTTTCCTATTCGCGATATTCACGGCAACCCGGTTGGATTTACAAGCCGCATTATGGATGAAAAACGCGCGGAAGGAAAATATGTCAATACTCCGGAGACGCCGGTGTATACAAAGAGCCGCATATTGTACGGGCTTGACGCCGCGCGCGAAGCAATACGAAAGCAAGATTACGCAATTGCGGTAGAAGGAAACATGGACGTGATTGCGTGCCATCAATTCGGCATGACCAATGTCGTTGCCGCCTCAGGAACTGCGTTTACCCTGGAGCATGTACGCCTGCTTAAGCGCTACACAAATAATCTCATGATTTGTTTTGATGCGGACGCCGCAGGGCAGACTGCGGCAAAACGTGGAATTGATATTGCGCTTTCCGAAGGGATGCGCGTTAAAGTTGTGGTACTGCCGGAGGGATGCGGAAAAGATCCTGGTGATTGCGTACGGAAAAATCTTAAAGCGTGGCGCGGCGCGGTACGAGGCGCGCGCGAGATCATGGAATACTATATTGAAAAAGCTCGTGCGCGATATGATGTGAAAACTTCCTCGGGACGGACGCAATTTGTAAATATGCTTCTTGCCGAGATACGCAAACTCCCGGATCTTATTGAACAGGATTTTTGGATTAAACGCGTAAGCGAAATCGCGCGGGTGGATGAAAAAATATTGAGAGAGCAAATGGGGCATACGAAAGGCCTAAAAGTAGAAGATAGAGTATCGTCCGAGAAAGATACCTCCTACGTCCTACCTCCTACGTCCTACGTTAAGACTCGCCTTGATCTTCTTTCCGAGCGTTTACTTGCGCTCATGCTCGCGTCGCCGGAGAATATTCGCGCCATTATTGATACGATTATGCCTGAAATGTTGTCTCCGTCAGACCTGCATGCGCTTTACATCAATTTGGTATCCTGTTATACTGCATATAATCAATCACGTCCTCCCACGGGAGCGACTGACTTTCGCCAGTTTTGGCGCAATTGGGCCACATCTGCCAGTGTTGGCATAGTTTCGGAAATGTTATCCACAGCGGACATCCTGGAGCTTTTGGGTGATAAGGAATTTGAAGGGTGGGATGCCACCCAGTTTGGCCGTGAAACCGGCTTCCTTATTAGCGAGATTCGCCGCGCATATACTACAAAGCGCCGGGACGAACTTGCCTCTGCCATGCAACAGGCAGAACGCGCGGGCGATGCAAAAAAAGTTTCGCAACTCACGGAGGAGTTTGGAGAGCTCAAAGACTCGGCAAATTAAGAGCGCTTTATTTTTGATTTTACAAACATGCCTAAAAAGAAAAAAGTAAAAGCAAAAAAGATCGCGCCGCGAAAAAAATACACGCGTCGGCCGAAAGCGATTCCGCCGCCGCCCGAGGCGCTTGATGCGTTTTTGAAAAAGGGAAGAATGCGGGGATTTTTAACCGAGACAGAACTTTTGTACGCGTTTCCTGAGCCGGAAGAATATCTTCCGGCTTACGAAGAATTTCTTGATCGGCTTGATCAAAACGGCGTTTCGGTTGCTGAGACGCGGGAAAACCTTCTTGGCGCACGACCGAAAGTAGAGGGCGCAAAAACTACGGCAAAAGCAAAAAAAGCCGAAAAAAAGAGCGCTCATGAAGTCGGCGAGATTGCCGCGGATTCGGTGCAGATGTATTTGCGCGAAATCGGTAAAATTCCGCTTTTGACGCCAGAGGAAGAAGTTGCGCTTGCAAAACGGAAAGAACGCGGAGACAAGGATGCGGAGAAGCGTCTTATTGAGGCAAACCTGCGGCTTGTTGTTTCGATTGGAAAAAAATTTGTTGGGAAAAAACTTACTCTGCTCGATCTTATCCAAGAGGGAAATATCGGCCTTTTTCGGGCGGTGAAAAAATTCGAGTATCGGAAAGGGTATAAATTTTCTACGTACGCGACATGGTGGATTCGCCAAGCAATCACGCGCGCGCTTGCGGATCAATCGCGCACGATTCGTATTCCGGTGCACATGGTTGAGACTATCAATCGTTTTCAAACAGTCGAGCGGCAGTTGATTCAAGACCTTGGACGCGAGCCCTTGCCGGAGGAAATTGCGGCCGAGATGGGGGAGACGGTTGAAAAAATTCAATACATTATAAAAATTTCGCAAGACACCGTATCGCTTGAGACGTCGGTAGGGGACGATGAGGAGGATTCAACGCTTCTTGATTTTATTGAGGATGTGCGCAACGTTTCTCCGGATCGCGCCGCGGCGCAACAACTTCTTCGCGAGTATGTAAAAGACGCGATTAAGGATTTAAGCGCGCGCGAGCAGAAAATTCTTGAGATGCGATTTGGAATTACCGACGGCGTAACGCATACGCTTGAAGAAGTTGGGCGCGAGTTTGATGTTACCCGCGAGCGCATCCGTCAAATCGAGGCGAAAGCGCTTGACAAAATCCGCGCTCATTCCACTATTGGCAAATTGCGGGATTACTAGTACGATAGTGGTTCACGGGTATGTATTTTGTGTACGTATTGACAAATCCTGGCGGAAAGTTATATATTGGGCAGACGAATAATGTAACCCGGCGATTATATGAGCACAACCACGGGCATACCGTTTATACGACAAAAATGAAAGGTCCATGGACGTTGATTTATCAGGAAAGTAATTTTGAAAATCGGGCCGCTGTGATGCGGCGCGAGAAAGAATTAAAAACTGGCAAGGGTAGAGAATTTCTGAAAAAACTTCGTATGTAATGCTCCGGGGTGGCGCAGTGGTAGCGCAGCTCCCTGTTAAGGAGTTGGTCGTGGGTTCGAATCCCACCCCCGGAGC
>OBEQ012950844.1_pt1 | contig 13222 bp, 10 predicted proteins | sample 1670901 | NCBI WGS metagenome assembly OBEQ01 (sample SAMEA104232315, study PRJEB22302) | groundwater metagenome | biome: forest; feature: aquifer; material: groundwater | place: USA | collected 2011-08-07 | depth 5.4 m
CAAAGGGGTGGCGGTGTGAAAGCGCATGTGGCGGTGCCGGCGCGTCCAGTCGATCCGCGCTCTCAACGCGGCGCCCGGCGCCAGGCGCGCGAGCAGCGTCTCCTGGCCCGCGGCCGCCACATGCACGATCTCGCCCGGCGCATCACCTTTGCGGGTGTCGGCGATGACAAGCGTCGCGCCATCGGCCAGCAGCAGCTCGCCCCGGTCACCGGCCTGGCCGCCGCCCTGCGGATAGAACACCGTGCGGTCGAGGCGCACGCCGCGCGCGTCGACGGCCAGCACCCGCGCCGAACACTCGCGCAGGCGCGAGTGTTCGCGGAACAACTCTTCGGTGGGCGGGGTCGATGTCGGGTCGGGCATGGCCTGGGGACTCCGCATCGATGATACGGTGCGGCTCCCGGGCGGCGCGGTCGAACAGCTGGCTACAAAGGGGGCTTGCGCGACATCCATTACCATCGCACGCTGGCCGGCAGCCGAACGGGCCGCGCACCGACACGCGCCGCGCGCCAGCGGCGCCGTGCAGCGACCCGCCCGACCGGCGTCCGCAGTCGGGGCTGGCCAGCCTTGACCATCGGTCCATCACTGCCTTTTTCGCATGCGCTCAATCCACTGTCTTGCCCTGTGTTTGTCGATGAGCGCCACGCTGGTGCAGGCCGCCGACGAGCCACCCAGCGGCGGCACCTTCAACACCCCCACCTATCCGGCCGCGGGGACGCAGCAACGCCCGAACGCGACCCCGAACGCGCCCGGCGCCGCGCGCGCGCTCAACCCGGCCGACGGCGGCCTGCCGGGACAGCGTTCGCCGCTCACCCCGAATGCCCTGCCGGGACCGACCGGGGCGCGCCAGGACACGCAACAACAGATGCGCGCCGAGGCCGCGCAGCGGCGCGCCGAGCTGCCGCCGCCCAAACCCAGCGAGTTCCAGAGGTTCGTCGAAGCGGCGACCGGCCGCCTGCTGCCGGTGTTCGGCTCGGCTTTCTTCGCCGAACAGGGCGACACCCAGAGCGTCGACAACGTGCCGCTGTCGGCCGACTACGTGGTCGGCCCGGGCGACGAGATCATCGTTCGCGCCTGGGGTTCGATCGATGTCGACTACCGCGCCAGCGTCGACCGCAACGGCCAGATCAACCTGCCCAAGGTCGGCAGTTTCAACGTCGCCGGCGTGAAAGCCTCGGAGCTCGAGAAACACCTGCGGGCCCAGATCGGGCGGCTCTTCACCAACTTCAACCTGAGCGTCACGCTGGGCCAGCTGCGCGGCGTGCGGGTGTTCGTGGTCGGGCCGGCACAGCACCCCGGCGTCTACACCCTGCCGAGCCAGTCGACGGTGCTGTCGGCGGTGGTCGCGGCCGGCGGGCCGGGGCCGACCGGCTCGATGCGCAAGCTGAGCCTGCGGCGCGACGGCAAGGTGGTCTCCGAGCTCGACGTCTACGACTTCCTGGTGCAGGGCGACAAGTCCCGGGACATGCAGCTCGCCGCCGGCGACGTGATCGTGTTCGAGTCGGTCGGGCCGCGCGTGGCGCTGACCGGCGCGCTCGACACCGCGGCGATCTACGAGCTGAAGAGCACCCAGGAGCCGGTGCGCGAGCTGCTGCGCTACGCCGGTGGCGCGCCGGTGCTTGCGAACCCGAACCGGGCCCAGCTCGAACGGGTCGACCCGTCGCAGGCCAAGGCCTCGCGCTTCGTCGAGGAGTTCAAGCTCGATGCGGCCGGCCTGCAAAAGACACTGCGCGACGGCGACGTGCTGACGCTGCTTGCGATTTCGCCGGAGTTCGCCAATGCGGTGACGCTGAAGGGCCATGTGGCGCAGCCGCTGCGTTATGCCTACACGCCCGGCATGCGCGTGCGCGACCTGATCCCCGACAAGGACGCGCTGATCACGCCCGACTTCTACCGGCGCAAGAACCTCTTGGTGCAGGTGCTGGAAGACGACGATCCCGACACGACCGAACCGGTTCTCGGCCCCGAGGGTCGGCCGCTGCGCCAGATGCGTCGCAGCGCAGAACGCCAGGAAGACCGCGCCGCTGCGATCCGCGCGAAGAAATCGCCGGCGGCGCTGTTCGACGAGCTGAACTGGGACTACGCGGTCGTCGAGCGCCTGAACACCAAGGATCTGACGACTCAGGTGATTCCGTTCAACCTCGGTCGCGCGGTACTGCAGTCCGACCCGACTCAGAACATCGAGCTGCTGCCGGGCGACGTGGTCACGGTCTACAGCCACAAGGACATCCGGGTTCCGGTGGCGCGCCAGACCCGGCTGGTCTCGCTCGAAGGTGAAGTGGCCGCGCCCGGAATCTACCAGCTGATACCCGGCGAGACCCTGAAGGGGCTGCTCGCCCGCGCCGGCGGCTTCACGCCGCAGGCCTACATCTATGGGCTGGAGTTCAGCCGCGAGGAAACCCGCCAGCGCCAGCGCGAGAGCCTGGCCGCGGCGATGGCGCGCCTCGAGGTCCTGTCGTCGACCCAGGCGGCGCGCGATGCCGCGAACCGGCGCGACGACACGTCGGCGGCGACCAGCGCGGCGGTCAGCAACGCTGCGACGCAGGCCCGGTTGGCGCGCCTGTCGAAGCTGCAGCCGAACGGCCGCATCGCGCTCGAGCTGAGCCCCGACACCCGTACCCTCGACGCGCTGCCCGACGTGCCGCTCGAACATGCCGACCGCATCAGCGTGCCGCCGCGGCCCGGCTTCGTCACGGTCGCCGGCGCGGTCGTCAACAACAACGCCTTCCTCTGGAAGCCGGGGCGCAGCGCCGGCGACTACGTCAAGCTCGCCGGCCTGGACGAAGCGGCCGACCCGTCGAACATGTTCATCCTGCGCGCCGACGGCACGGTGACCAGCGCCAACGAACGGCGCGGCTTCTTCAGCTTCGGCGGCATCGACTCGCAGCCAATGCAGCCCGGCGACGCGGTCGTGGTGCCCAACCAGCTCGACTACGAAACCTGGGGCCGCGCCTTCGTGCGCAACCTGAAGGACTGGTCGCAGATCTTCTCGCAGTTCGGTCTTGGCGCGGCAGCGATCAAGACGCTGAACAGGTGAGGGTCGCGTCATGAAACCGACCGAACTCGAACTGACACCGGTGACCAACGACGAAGACGACGACGGGCCGCGGATCGGCCTGGTGGACCTGCTGACCTGGCTTGGCCAGGGCAAGCGCCGGGTCGCCATCGTGACCGGGCTCACCACCGCGCTCGCGCTGGCCTACGCATTGCTCGCGCCGTCGATCTACACCGCGCGAAGCACGCTGCTGCCGCCGGGCTCGCAGCAGCAAAGCAGCTCGGCCGCAGCGCTGGCGGCACTCGGCACGCTGGGCGGACTGGCCGGCGGGCTCGGCGGCAAGACACCCGACGAGCTGTACGTCGCGCTGCTCAAGAGCGACAGTGTCCTGCGCGGCCTGGACCAGCGCTTCGACCTGAAGGCGCGCTACGAAACCAAGACCTTCGAAGCGCTGCGCAAGGTCCTGCCCGGCTATGTTCGCGTCTCGTCGGACAAGAAGAGCGGCGTGATCCTGGTCGAGGTCGACGACAAGGAACCGCAGTTCGCCGCCGACCTGGCCAATGCTCATTCGGCCGAGCTGCTGAAGGTCATGTCGCGCCTGGCCGTCTCCGAAGCGCAGCAGCGCCGCGTGTTCTACGAGCAGCAGCTCAAGGACACCAAGGAGCACCTGATCAAGGCCGAGCAGGACCTGAAAGCGGTGCAGGAAAAGTCCGGCGTCATCGTGCTCGACAAGCAGGCCGAGGCACTGATCGGCGGCGCCGCGCAACTGCGCGGGCTGATCGCCGAACGCGAGGTGCAGCTCAAGGTGATGCGCACCGGCGCGACCGAGCAGAACCCCGACGTGCTGCGCCTCGCGTCCGAGCTGCGCGCGCTGCGCGGCGAGCTCGCGCGCATGGAGTCGACGCAGGGCGGCAACCCCGGCAGTGCAGTCGACATGCCGGTCGGCAAGATCCCCGAAGCGGCGATCGACTACGTGCGCGCCCGGCGCGAGCTGAAGCTGCAGGAGACGCTGCTCGAAGGCATCGTGCGCCAATACGAAATCGCCAAGCTCGACGAGGCCAAGGAAGGCTCGACCTTGCAGCAGGTCGACAAGGCGCTGCCGCCCGACTACAAGTCCAAGCCGGCGCGCGCGCTGATCGTGTTGGTCGGGCTGCTGCTCGGCTTGCTCGGGTCCAGCACATGGGTCGTCTGGCAGCGTTATTCGGCGCTTGCGCGCGAGCAGGATCCGGGCAACGCCGAGGCTTGGCAGAAGCTCAAGCGTTCATGGCGACTGCGCGGCGGCGACTGAGGAGGTCGAGAAGACATTGTTCCAGCGATGTCATCCCGGCGCACGCCGGGATCCACTCTCACCACAGTGCGCATCGATCACCCGTGGATCCCGGCGTTCGCCGGGATGACGGCGGAAAAACACTCAGCCTCTGATCTGAGCCATCACCCAGCGGCGAGCGCGCGCAGCGCCGCGGCCTGCGCCATCGTCTGCTCGTAGGCCGCGCGCGCCGTCGTTTCGCGGTACTCGCGGCTCAGGTTGACCCAGTAGCCGAAATACGGGTGCAGCACCAGGTCGGCAAGGCGCGCTTCGGCGTCGATCTGTTCGCGCTTGATGCGGTCGCCGGCCTCGAAACGCTCAGCGCCGGCCGGGCGCGGCTTGTCCACATGCACCGCCACGTCGACCGCGAGCACCTTGCGCGCGCCGAGCTCGCGCGCCACCTTGACCGGCAGCGGGCTCGACACGTCGGCATCGACCATGTCGCGCCCCTGCACCCGCACCGGCGCGAAGCGGCCCGGGATCGCGCACGAGGCCTGCACCGCCCAGCCGAGGTCGCCGCGGTTGAACACCGCCGGACGCTGCGCCTGCAGATCGGTCGCGACCACCGCAAGCGGCGTGCGCAGCTGCGAGAACTGGGTGACGCCGAGGGTCTCGCGCACCATCGCCGCAATGCGGCTGCCGTCCATCTTCACGCCTTCGCCCGGCGACCAGCGGGCGAGCCGGTAGAAGTCGAAATCGAAGGCCAGGGCCTCGATGCGCTCGATGCTCAGGCCCGCGCACAGCGCCGCGCCGATCAGCGCACCGACCGAGGCGCCGACCACCAGGTCGGGCTCGATGTGCAGTTCCTTGAGCGCGCGCACCACGCCGACATGGGCGAAGCCGCGCGGCCCGCCGGCGGCCAGCACCAGCGCGAGGCGCGGCGATCGCGGCGCCGCAGCCGGCTCGAAGGCCGGCGCGTTCGGCCCGTCGGCGACGGTCGCTTCGACACTGCAGCCGGGCAGCAGGACCAGCGGGGCGAGGCCCGCGACGGAAACAAAGCGGCGGCGCTGCATGGCGGCAATGGTAGCCGCCCAGTCGACGCAGCCGAGCGCGAACTCAGTGCGCGGCGAGGACCTTTGCAAACCCCGCGCTGTCGACATTGCCGCCGCTGATCGGCACGCCCACGCTGCGCCCGGCCCAGCGCTCGCGCTGCTGCAGCGCGGCGGCGAGCGACGCCGCGCCGGCCCCTTCGGCGACGTTGTGGGTGTCGGCGAAGAGCGCGCGCATCGCGGCGGCGATCTCTTCGTCGCTGACCGCGACGATGTCGTCGACCTCGCGCCGGATGATGTCCAGCGCCTCGCCATCGGGCGTGCGGCAGGCCATGCCGTCGGCGAGCCGCGTCGTCACCGGCGCCTCGACGAGGCGGCCGGCACGAAACGATTCGAGGTAGGCCGGCGCCAGCGTCGACACCACGCCGACGATCCGGCTTTTCGCGCCGCAGTGCGCGCGCGCCGCGACGCAGGCGCAGATGCCCGAACCCTGGCCGATCGGCACGAACACGACCTCGGGTTGCACCGCGTCGAAGAACTCGACCCAACAGGTCGCGACGCCACGCACCAGGTCGTCGTGGTACGAGGGCACCATGTGCAGGCCGTGGCGCTGCGCCAGCATCAAGGCGTGTTCGCGCGCGGCCTGGAAGTCGTCGCCGTGTTCGATCAGCTCGACGCCGAGGGCGCGCATCGCGGCGTTTTTCTCGGTCGAGTTGCCGTGCGGCACGACGATGGTCGCGGCCAGGCCGTGACGGCGCGCCGCGAAGCCGACCGACTGGCCGTGGTTGCCGCGGGTGGCGCTGATCACGCCTTTGCAATCGGGCTCGCGGCGGCGCAACGCGTCGAAGTAGGTCAGGCCGCCGCGCAGCTTGAATGCGCCGACCGGCGTGTGGTTCTCGTGCTTGACCCAGACCTTCGCGTTCAGGCGCTGGTTGAGCAGCGGCCACATCTGCTGCGGCGTCGGGGCAAAGACAGAGCGCACGATCTGTTGCGCGGATGCGATCGATTCACGGCTGAACATGAAGACTCCTCAGGCGGACGAGAGCACGACGCGGCCACGCGGCGTCGCCAGGCTGGCGCACAGCGCAGGCGCGGCCCGGGTCAACGAAACGCCGGGCATCGCGAGCGCATCGGCGAGCTCCGGCGGCAGGCCGCCCACAGCCAGCGACTCGAGCGCGACGCCGCTGTCGGAAAGGATGTCGCACGGGTGTGCATCGCCCCATTCGATCAAGCTCGGCAGCGCGCCGTCGAACAGCCGCGTGCCGTCGTCGCGCACGCTGATCTTCCAGCGCAGCGCGCCGCGGCTGGCCTCGATGCCGCGCCCGCGCTCGATGCCGAGCTCGCACCACGTGCGGCAGCGCCCGGCGATGTCGGCGCAGCGCGCGACCCAGTGGATCAACTGCGGCCCGCCTGCGAGTGCCGGCTGCAGCGCATCGAGGTCGAACCAGCGCGCACGGCCGGGTGGTGCGGCGGCCGGGTCGATCGCGATGATCTCGAAGTAGGCCCGCGGGAAAGCCGCCGAGGCGATCGAGAACAAGCGGTTGTGCGTGCCCATCAGCGGGTGGGTGCCACCCGGGCCAGGCGTGATGCCGAGCGTGGCCTTGCACCAATCGACGCCTACGGCCAGCGTGCGCGCAGCGACCACCAGGTGGTCGAGCTGCAAAGCTGCCGGCAATGCACTCACAGCGTCAAGGTCCCCGCGATGCAAGTCACGCAGTGCCCGCCGATCCAGATGTCCGCGCCGACCTGATCGACGTAAACGCGGCCGCTTCGGCCGAGCACCGTGCCCTGGCTCGCGACATAACGCGCGGGGGCCAGGCCGGCGGCGATCAGCCATTGCGCCAGGCCGGCATTCAGGCTGCCGGTGACCGGGTCTTCGAAGGCGCCGCTCGGGATGAAGGCGCGCACCTCGAACGCCACACCCTGCGGCGCGCCGTCGGGCCAGGGCGCGACGACACCCAACTCCAGGCCCTGCAAGGCAGCGTAGTCGGGGCGCAGCGCCAGAACCTCGTCGCGGGAGGGCAGCAACACGGCCACCCAGCCGGGTCCGTTGTCGACCCATTGCGAAGCACGAATGCGCGAGCGGTCGATCTGCAGCCCGCGCGCGATCTGTTCGATCACCTCGGGCGCCACCGCTCCGCTGCGGCGCAGCGGGGGAGCGGCGAAGGCGAGCCGTTCGCCGTCGCGCCGGATCCGCACCAGCCCGGCCTCACATTGCTGCACCACCTCGGCACCTTGCGCGCGTCCGCCGGCGGCCAGCCAGGCATGGCAGCTTCCGAGCGTCGGGTGGCCGGCGAACGGCAGCTCGCGCTCGACGGTGAAGATGCGCACCCGGTAGTCGGCCGCCGGGTCGGTGGGCGCGAGCAGGAAGGTGGTTTCCGACAGATTGGTCCAGCGCGCGAAGTCCCGCATCTGCGCGTCGCTCAGCGTGTCAGCGGCATGCACGACAGCGAGCGGGTTGCCGCGCAAGGGCGTGTCGGTAAACACGTCGACCTGCGTGAACGAAAACGTGGTCATGCGGTTTCCTTCAATGTCTTCGCCAGCAACGCGATGCCCTGCGTGATGCGCTCCGGCGACACCGTGACGAAGGACAAGCGCAGCGTGTTGTGGCGCGGCTGGTCGGCGTAGAACGCCGAGCCCGGCACGAAGGCCATGCCCTGCTCGACCGCCTGCGGCAGCAGCTTCATCGCGTCGACGCCGGCGGGCAGCTCGACCCAGAAGAACATGCCGCCGCTCGGCACCGTCCAGTGGCAGCCGGCCGGCATGTGCTGCTCCAGCGCGATCCGCATCGCATCGCGCTGCGCCTTGTAGCGGGCGCGGATGGTCGGCACATGGTCGCGCAGGAAGCCGTTCTTGATGACCTCGTGCACCACCCGCTGGTTGAAGCCGGGTGTGTGCAGGTCGGCCGCCTGCTTGGCCTGCAGCAGCTTCGGACACAGCGGCTTGGGCGCCACCACATAACCGAGCCGCAGCCCGGGCGCCAGCACCTTGGAGAAGCTGCCGAGATAAACCACGCCGTCGCGCCAGCGCGAGGCGAGCGGCGCCGGCGGTGGGGTGTCGAACCACAGGTCGCCGTACGGGTTGTCCTCGACCAGCGGCAGGTTCAACGCGATCGCGCGCTCGACCAGCGCGGCGCGGCGGGTTTCGCCCATGCAGCGACCGCTCGGGTTCTGGAAGTTCGGCAGAACGTAGAGAAAACGCGCGCCGCGCGCCACGTCCAACGCGTCGGGCAGCGGGCCGTCGTCGTCGCAGGGCACCGACAGGAACTGCGGTTCATACGGCGCGAAGGCCTGCAGCGCGCCGAGGTAGGTCGGCGACTCGACCGCCACCGTGCTGCCGGCATCGATCAGGATCTTGCCGACCAGGTCCAGCCCCTGCTGCGAGCCGGTGGTGATCAGCACCTGCGACGCGTCGACCTTGAGGCCCTGCGCCATCAGCTCGTGCGCGACCCACTCGCGCAGCGGCGCATAGCCTTCGCTGGCGGCGTACTGCAGCGCTTCGCGCGGCGTGTCGCGCAGCACCCGGTCGGCCGCTTCGCGCATCGCCTCGACCGGAAAGCTGTCGGGCGAGGGCAGCCCGCCGGCCAGCGAGATGACGCCCGGCCGTTCGGTGATCTTCAAGATTTCGCGAATGATCGACGGGTTCATTCGCTCGGCGCGGTGGGCAAGTTGGAACGGCATGGGGGCTTCTCTCTTTTCAGGATTTGGACAAGGCAAGAGCCACGGGCATCTTCTTGCCGGCGAACACGGTGGCGATGACGGCGAGCGAGAACACGAGCGTCGTCGCGTCGAGTCTTTCGCCGAGCACCGGAACGGCGAACAGCAGCGCGAGGAAGGGCTGCACCAGTTGCACCTGGCTCACGCGCACGGTGCCGCCGAGCGCCAGGCCGCGGTACCAGGCGAAGAAGCCGAGCCACGTCGAAAACAGCGTCACGTAGCCGAATCCGAGCCAGGCCGACGGCCGCACCGGCTGCGCCGGCCAGCTCGACCACATCAGCGGCGCGGTGAACGGCAGGCTCAGCACCAGCACCCAGCAGATCACCTCTTCGGCGCGCAGCTGGGTCGACAGCCGCGCCCCCGACACATAGCCGATCGCCGCGCTGCTGACCGCAAGCAGCAGCAGCCCGTCGGCGGCGCTCAGCCCACCCGCGCCGCGCTGCGCGGCGAACCCGAGGACCAGCGCGCAACCGAACACTGCGCAAGCCCAGAAGCCTATCGACGGGCGCTGGCGAAACGACAGCGCCGCGGCGAGCGCGGTCGCGAGCGGCAACACGCCGGTGATGACCGCGGCATGCATCGCATCGACATGGCGCAGCGCGAGCGCAAGGAACAGGGGAAAGCCGAGCACCGTGCCGGCGGCGCAGATCGCGAGGTCGGGCAAGTGCCGGCGCTCGGGCCGCGCCGCGCCGATGAGCCGCAGGTAGACGATGCTCAGCAGCCCGGCCACCGCGGCGCGGCCGGCGGTAACGAACAGCGGCGGCAGCTGCGGGTCGAACGCCGGCCCGACCGCCAGGCGTGTCATCGGCAGCGTCATCGCGAAGATGACGACGCCGAGCAGGCCGAGCCAGAGGCCGCGGGTTTCGTTGAGCTTCATGGGCGCAGTCTACGGTTGCTGGCCAACACAGAGCCAGTACACTTCACCTTCACAAACCGCGTTCTGTATTGGTCGCGTCACCAGCACATGAAGTCTTTCCATTCTTCGCCGCTTGCGGCGCCCTTGTCGCGCGGCGCCGATGCCACGCTGACCGAGCAGCTGTCGGCGCGTTTCAGCGAGCGCATCCGCCAGCGCCTGATGGCGCCCGGAACCCGCCTGCCGTCGGTGCGCGAATGCGCGCGGCGCCACGGCGTCAGCGCCTATACCGTCGTCGCGGCCTACGACCAGCTGCTGGCCCTCGGGCTGGTCGAGGCGCGCCGCCAGCGCGGCTTCTACGTTCGCGAGCCGGCACCCGAATCGACCCGCCCGGCCGCCGAGAAAACGGTCCGCGCGCCGCTGCCGATCAGCGCGACGACGCTGATGCGCGGCATGTTCCAGCCGCCCGGCGCGCTGCCGATGCCGGGACTCGGAACGCTGCCGGTCGAATGGCTGGACCTGCCGATGCTCGCGAGCGCGCTGCGCCGCGTCAGCGCAGGAGCGCTGCTCGGCCCGCTGGCGCTGCAGTACGGCGAGCCGGCCGGCGACCTGCGGCTGCGCCGCGCGCTGGCGACGCGGCTGGCGGACCACGGCGTCGTCGCGAGCTCGGACCAGATCATCACCACGATCGGCGCGACCCACGCGCTCGACGTCGTCACCCGCACCCTGGTGCGCGCCGGCGACCCGGTGCTGGTCGACGAGCCCGGCTGGTCGGTCGAGTACGCGCGCCTGGCCGCACTCGGGATGCGCGTGCTGCCGGTGCCGCGCGGCGAGGACGGGCCCGACATCGCGGTGATGGAGCGCCTGATCCTGGCGCACCGGCCGCGCCTTTACGTGACGGTGTCGGTGCTGCACAACCCGACCGGCGCCAGCCTGTCGCTCGGTGCCGCGCACCGCCTGCTCAAGCTCGCGCAGGTGCACGACCTGCACATCGTCGAGGACGACAGTTACGCCCACCTCGCCCCGGCGCATCTGCCGCGCATGGCCGCGCTCGACGCGCTGGAGCGCACGATCTACGTCTCGGGCTTCTCGAAGATCCTGGCGCCGAACTGGCGGGTCGGTTTCATCGCCGCGCCGCCGGCGCTGGTCGATCGGCTGGTCGACACCAAGCTGCTGTCGACCCTGACCACGCCGAGCATGACCGAGCAGGCGCTCGCCCACTGCCTGGAGCATGGCCTGCTGCGCCGCCATGCCGAGCGTGTCACGCAAAGGCTCGACGCGGCGCGTGCCCGCGCCGTCAAGCTCGCCGAGAGCCACGGCTGCCACTTCGCCGCGCCGCCGCGCGGCCTGTTCGGCTGGGTCGATACCGGCGTCGACACCGAGCGGCTGGCGCGGGTGATGCTCGACGGCGGCTGGCTGCTCGCGCCCGGCGCCTTGTTCCACGCGACGCCCCGCCCGACCACGCTGATGCGGATCAATTTCGCGACCACCCAGGAGGCCCAGTTCTGGCGCGCGCTGGTCCAGGCGCGCAGCGGTTTGCGGTAGGGGTTTGCTTGCGTTGACGCAGCCAACGGCTACAGTCTGTCACAGATGACAGCGCCACCAATCTCAGCCCCGCAGTTCGACTCGACGATCCCGTTCGGCGAGCCTGAGCTGATGCGGGCGAGCGACTACCGGCTGTACCTGCAGGACCTCGAAGCGCAGGCGCTGGCGCAGGGCGTGAGCTCGCGGATCGCGTCGCTCAGCCCGTCGCTGCGCGCCGATCTCTACCGCTTCGAGGCCGACGGCGGCAGCTCCGAAGTGCTCGAGGTGGTGGCCGCCTGCGTGCGCCACGCGAGGCGTGTCACGATCCACCTGCAGTTCGACGAACGGGTGCTGCCGCTGACGGTGTTCCCCGAAGAGCGGCTGGTGCATTGCCCGATCCCGATGGAGCAGTTCCTCGCGTCGTCGCTGACCAGCCTGAACGTGATGCATGTCGAGCCGGCGCTGCTGCGCCCGCTCGGCGATGAAGACGCGGCGCTGGTCGGCGAAGCGCGGCTGTATTCGGCGCTCGCGCCCTTGTTGTGGGAGCTCGCGCTGCGCGGCAACCGCAGCGAGCTGCTGCCCGAGATCGCAGGGCCCGCCGTCTACCGCGTCGCGCCGGGGCTGGACTGGCGCCGCCTGCCGGTGAGCGGCGCCCTGCTGTCGGCGATGCAGCGGCTGCGCCGCGAAAGCACCAACCTGCGCGACATCTCCGAGTGGCCGGGCATGGACAAGGAACGTGCGATCCGCCTGTTGAACGCGCTGTACCTGCAGGCCGGGCTGATGGTCAGCCGCTCACACCCGGATGCGGTCGGCGAGAGCTGGTTCGGCGGGCGCACGCGCTGAAGTGTCGTCATCCCGGTGGACGCCGGGATGACCCGCGTCACCGAGCGCCCAGCTCTTCCCAGCGCTCCATCGCCTCCAGCAGCTCGTCGTCGATGCGCGCATGGCGCGCCTGCGCCTCGGCGGCGCGTTTCGGATCCGAGGCATAGAAGTCGGCCTTGGCGAGCAGGTCGCCGAGCTCTTTCTGCTCGGCCTCCAGCGCCTCGATCAAGCCCGGCAGCTCGTCCAACTCGCGCTGCTCCTTGTAGCTCAGCTTGCGCTTCTTCGGCGCGGCGGGTGGTGCTTCCGGCGCCGGCTTGATCTTCTCGGCCACCGGCTTCGGCGCCGCCGCCTCGCGCAGCGTGCGCGCCCGTTCGCGCTGCAGCTTCCAGTCTTCGTAACCCCCTTCGTACTCGCGCCACAGGCCGGGCGACTCCTCGCCTTCCCAGGCGATCGTGCTGGTCACCACGTTGTCGAGAAAGCGCCGGTCGTGGCTGACCAGGAAGACCGTGCCGGCATACGACTGCAGCAGCTCTTCGAGCAGCTCCAGCGTGTCGATGTCGAGGTCGTTGGTCGGCTCGTCGAGCACCAGCACGTTGGCCGGCAGCGCGAACAATCGCGCCAGCAGCAGCCGGTTGCGCTCGCCGCCGCTCAAGGTGCGCACCGGCGAGTTGGCGCGCGCCGGTGAGAACAGGAAGTCATTCAGGTAGCTCATCACGTGCTTGCGCGCGCCGTTGAACTCGACCCATTCGCTGCCCGGGCTGATGGTGTCGGCCAAGGTCGCCTCGAGGTCGAGCTTGCTGCGCATCTGGTCGAAGTACGCGACCTCGAGCCGCGCGCCCTGGCGCACCGCGCCCGAGGTGGGCTGCAGCTCGCCGAGGATCAGCTTCAACAGCGTCGTCTTGCCGGCGCCGTTCGGCCCGATCAGCCCGACCTTGTCACCACGCAGGATGGTCGCGTTGAACTTGTCGACGATCAGCTTGTCGCCCGCAGCCGCCGCCGGGCCGCCCCAAGGCGGCTGCG
>OBEQ010169658.1_pt1 | contig 13221 bp, 11 predicted proteins | sample 1670901 | NCBI WGS metagenome assembly OBEQ01 (sample SAMEA104232315, study PRJEB22302) | groundwater metagenome | biome: forest; feature: aquifer; material: groundwater | place: USA | collected 2011-08-07 | depth 5.4 m
GTCCATGCCCCAAAGGAACCACTCGCCAACGTGTTGGTCCAACTGCCATTACCCACCCCGTCAGAAGCTAATAAGTAGCCATTGGACGGAGAAGTTGTCAGCTTAAAGCCGGTCATCACGGCGGTGCCGTTGATGTCCAGTGCTGATCCCGGAGCGGCCGATCCAATTCCGACATTACCTCCTTTGTTAATCACAAATTTATTCACTCCGGCTTGTGATGCGGCAAAAATGTCTCCGCCCGCATCAGCTTGGTTAACAATCGCTGCCGCCTGGCCAGTGGTCGCCTGGATAATAAAGGCGGGATAGGCCGAAGAAGTCGCCGCCACGGCCAGAATGTCATTGACCCCCACCGCTCCGGCAATCGAATTTAATCCATATGTCGTACCGGGATTTGAAATCCTCCCTAAAGAGTCAATCAAAAACACCGGGGTTCCCGAAATAGAAGCCGTCAATGGCCCTTGATCCCCACCATTTTGGTTAAAAGTCGCCAAGGCTTTCCCCGTGACCACTCCTTGGACATGGAGGAGACCAATCGGGGAAGTGGTGCCAATGCCAACATTGCCCCCTTGGGCAATCACCATCCTGACAAGGGGGTTCATTGTTTGATCTGCAGAAGATGCCTGGTCCCCAGTTGTAAAGTCTATCGCTCCATTTGTTTGGTTGACATCAATGTAGCCAGTATAACCAACTCCAATTGCCTTCCACCCTACGTTGTAGTAAGAATTCAATCCCACCGTCGGATAATTAGCGGTTAAGGATATTCCTGTAGAACTTGCTTTTGTTAACAGAAATTGTGTCCGAGAATTTGTTTCAGCCATCTGGAATGTGGCAACGGGGTTACTCGTCCCAATCCCCACATTCCCATTCTGGGTAATCACAAAACGGTTTAAACCGGAAGAACTGGCAGTAAATAAATCGCCAATCGTGTTGTCGACTACCAAAGAGGCCAATGCGGTGGCTCCAGAAATTGAGGCCACTGGCTGGGTTCCCAAAAGGCTACGCAGATCAACTGTGGCAATTGGTGCCCCGGTTCCGACTCCCACATAACCACTTTTGTTTATCACAAATTTGTTTGTTCCCCCCACTGACGCTGTAAAGACATCGCCACCACTATCTGCCTGGTTGACAATCACGGCTGCTTGACCTGTCGTCGCATTGATCCGGACTGCCGGATAAGCTGCGGAGGTAGCGGCAACGGAAAGAATATCATTGACTGAAAGCGACCCCGGAATATTGTTTAGTCCAGTGGTAGTTCCCGGATTAACCAAAAAACCGCTATTGTCGAGCAGAAATACCGGACTACCGGATTTACTGGCGGCCAAAATGGCTTGGTCCCCCGTTTCATCAAAGACCACATTTGCTTTACCAGTCGCTGCCCCATAGCTAGTGAACCGACCAATGGCCGTGGTGGTATCTACTGAACCCACTAAAACTTTGTACGTTGCCAAGTTGGCATAGACCGTGGTCCCTGAGAGAGTCCAAGCGCCAAAGGAACCACCAGCCGCAGTGTTAGTCCAGTTGCCGTTCCCCACTCCATCAGAAACCAAAACATAATTACTAGCTGGACTGGTTGTGAGTTTAAACCCAGTCATCACCGCCGTGCCGTTAATATCCAGCGTCGACCCCGGAGCGGCCGAGCCAATCCCGACGTTGCCCAATTTATTAATGACAAACTTGTTGACTCCCGCCGCCGACGCGGCAAACAGATCACCACCACTGTCGGCCTGATTCAGTATTATCGCTGCCTGGGCGGTGGTGGCGTTAATTCGAACCGCCGGATAGGCTGCCGATGTAGCAGAAAGAGATAGTATGTCATTAATTGACACACTCCCAGGGATATTATTCAGCCCTGATGTGCTTCCGGGATTAGACAAAAAGCCATTTATCCCGTCGACTTGAAAAAAGGCTGAGGCTGTCGCCGTGTTGCCAATCACTAACGCATCGGTAATGTTGGCTGGGGTCAGTGACCCACCGGTCCGCTGCCAAAAACCTTGGGTTCCGGTTCCACCACTACTGGCCCAGGACAAATTTCCCAGGCCATCATTTTGCAACGACGAACTACCTGCTCCTTGGGAAGCGGGGAAAGAGTACGTCACGTTGTTTATCTTTGTCAGGTTGCCACTACTGTCTACTGTGAACTGTGAACTGGTGCCCACTGAGAACAATGTCCCTGGAGCCGAAGTTCCGATTCCCACATTACCTGATTTGTTAATGACAAACTTGTTGACTCCGGCTCCCGAGGCTGTGAACAAGTCTCCACCTGTATCTACTTGGTTTACTATTATCGCTGCCTGACCAGTCATCGCGTCAATCCGAACCGCTGGGTATGCTGAGTTTGTCGAAGCAACAGAGAGAATATCGTTGACCGACAGGGCTCCGGGAATGTTGTTTAATCCTTTTGTCGTCCCGGGATTTGAAAGAAATCCAGTGGCCCCGTCAACTTGAAAATAGGCACTCGTCGTCGCCGTGGCCCCAATCAACAACGCATCAGTAATATTGGTCGGCGAAAGCGCCCCCAGAGACCGTTGCCAAAACCCTTGGACTGCCCCACTACTAACCAAAACCCCATTAAGGTACAAGTTGCCTCCAGAGTCAATGTAATTTGTGCTATTTAAAAACTGGACTAACCCGGTGTTTTGAAACCCTAGTTGCAAGTTTTGGTTCCGTACCGCATTAATCTGGGCCGTGGCCGAATCCAAAATTATTTTCGCTGAGAAGGATGCTTCCCCCCCTACTCCCAGCGTTCCCGAGATCGTGGCTGAGGTAAAGGTTGGATTACTGCTCACCGCCAAGCTTATACTTGATCCCAAAGACACATCTCCTCCGCCCGTTAAGGCTCCACTGGTATTAATCGTTATCTTGGAGTTAGTTAGGGCCGAGTTTGGAATATCAGTAAATGTGTTACTCCCTCCTGACAGACTCTTATTTGTGATTGTCTGTGCATTGTCAATCCCGACCAGGGTGGTATTGGCATCTGGAAAGGTCAGTTGGTTACCCGAGGCCAAAGTTATTTGCTTACTCGTTGAGGTTAAAGTTAGCGAAGCAAATGTCGGACTGCTGGTTTTGGACAAGTTTTGATCCAAAGTGATCCCTCCGACCACCGTGAGAAAGTTAGTATCGACATTGGTATTGACCGTAAACTGATTATTGGTCGACGGCAGCTTAACCAGTCCATTAAAAACCGCATCGGTATTAATTTCTAAATAAGCACTACTGCTAGCTGTTTGGGCGGCCAAAACATTCCCTTGTTCTTGGGGCGGCACTTGCACTTTATGTGAACCAGCAATAAAGACGGTTCCCGCGGTGGAAGCCAAAACAATCGCTACTGCGCCCAATCCCAGCCCCAGCTGTTTCAAAGGCAATAAACTTTGTTTTAGCCCCGCAGGCAAATCCGAAGGCTTATTATATATGGTCGGCTTTTCGGCCACAAAAGAAGTGACTTGCTTTTGTTTAATTTGATCCGTGCTTAAACCTTGTTTTTTTAAGCTCTGGACTTCAAGGAGTTGCCCCACAGTTTCTTCTGGATAACAGCCAACTGTGTGCCCAACAACATTATTTGGCTTCATCCGAACGGCCTTAGGAATGAGACCAATTCGACTGTAATGGTGGATTAAATTGATCGGATTTCCTGATCCAAAATCAAACCCGGCTTCTTGGGCTTTTTGGATTAATTGAGGAATGGTAATGGTGGGCTCAGTTATCAAAAAGGCAGTTTCTCAGGCTGCTGGATGCATAGATTTTTATCAATTTCGTGCTCATATTACGACTTACAACGACCTATCATTACTACTGTAAGAAAAACTAATACTATTGTCAATAAGCATTTCACGGTCTTTTCACCAGGAGTTTTTATCCGAAGCTAGGCTTACCAAATACATCAGTCTATCCGAAGTCTCTCTTTTAAGAGTAAAAAGGGGAAAATTACCACTGCATTAAAAATTCGAGGACCCCGATTTTTTTGGGTCAATAATCGCCATGCCCATTCCAGACCTAAAAATCTAAAAATTTCTGGCGCAGCTGGGACTTGTCCAGAAATATAATCGAATGCTCCTCCGACTCCCATTCCGACTTTGAAGAATCGTTCTTTTCCAAAGAACGATTCCTTTAGGGCCCAAAGCAATTTTTCCTGCCTGGGGTGGCCAAAGGCCACAAACAACAAATCAACTTTAGGGACCTTGAGATTAGCCAAAACCTCGTCAGCTCGTTGACCGTCAATTTTGAAAGCTATATTTATATTAGGATATGTTTTGATTAGTTTAGATGCAGTTATTTGAGCAACACCTTTTTGTCCGCCCAGAAGTCCCACTTTCCAATTATTTTGGGCCGATAACTCACAAAGCTTTAGCATGAAGTCAATCCCGGCAACTCGATTTTTAATCCCACCCAGATGCAATCCAAACCCATCGGGTAAAGATAAGTCAGCATTGTTTAACATTTTTTTGAACTGCTCATCTTTCTGGGCAGTCACTAGAAACTCTGGTCCCGGAGTGACAATAGTTCTCGACTTTTTCTTTTCTGGTAACCAAGATAAAACTTTTGTCAAACTATCAGTCAGTGTCAAGTCATCTATCTTAACTCCAAGAATTTTTTTTGTCATAAAACTTAGTGATAAAAAATTAAAATATATTCTTAAAATTTCAAACGATTTTGCTTATTTTCTATCGTAGTTCAAAATAAATACTACAAGATTATTATTATTACAGCAATAATACCAAAATTAATTAATATTATTAATTTATTAAAATATTTTCATTTTAAATTTGATATAAAAGGATACAGTTATCCTTGACTCCCCTTAGTTAATTACTACAAGTTATAAATGGTCAATTTATATTAAAAACTAAAATAACTCATCTGAACACTTTCTTTACTGCCTAAAAGTTGATTTATTATACAAGTAATCGCAATAATAACTTTAAGTTTTTATAAGACTATTTGCTATTTTCTGCTAATGCTTTTTTTTAGCCCGGAGCGGAGCCCCGGCGAGCTCCGCGCGCAAAAAATCGATCTCATTTTCTACTGATCGATTTTTTATACAAATCTATGTTTTCCATCGCTATCCCACAACCTTTAACCACACAAAAAAGTGGATCATCGGCCACATGGACCGGAACACCAATAATATGGGTCATCAATTTATCTAAGTTACGTAGTGTCGCGGTACCTCCACTGAGCACGATACCTCGATCAATGATGTCAGAGGCCAATTCCGGAGGGGTTTCCTCTAGCACTGCCCGAGCAACACTGATAATTTGCGACAATACCGGTGTCACGGCCTCTATCACCTCATCGGAATTCAAATTTAACATTCTGGGAAGTCCTGATGCCGCATCTCGACCACGAATCTCCATTTTTCCATCTTTACTTCCGGGCACAGGAAGAGCACTTCCAATGGTAATTTTTATCTCTTCCGCTGTCCGATCACCAATCATCAAATTATATTTTTTCTTGACATATGTTTGGATTGCCTCATCAATTTTGTTCCCGGCCACCCGGGCAGATTTATGTACTACTACCCCGCCCAAAGAAATCACTGCCGCTTCGGTACTCCCTCCGCCAATGTCAATAATCATCGACCCGGAAGCCGAGGCAATCGGAATTTTCGCCCCAATCGCTGCCGCTAATGGCTCGTCAATTAAATAAGCCACTTTGGCCCCGGCCGACATAGTCGCGTCCAAAACGGCCCGCCGCTCCACTTGGGTCACTCCCGCCGGGACACAAATCATTACCTCAGGTTTAAAAATTCTCGACGAGCCACACACTTGATCGATAAAATACCGCAGCATTGCCTCGGTGACCTCATAATCGGCAATCACTCCGTCACGCATTGGCCGGTTTGCCATGATATTTCCCGGGGTCCGACCCAACATTTGTTTAGCTTCATTTCCCACCGCGACTACCTCGCCATCATCCACCGACACTGCCACCACTGTCGGCTCGTTTAACACTACCCCCGACCCCACCAAATAAACCAATGAGTTAGCAGTCCCTAAATCAATCCCTAATCTTTTTCCAAACATACCTTAAATGATAAACTTTCTTGTTTGAGCGAGCGAAATCCTCATTTTCCGCGCGCAATCATCCGAGCGCAGAAGCGAGGGCGTGAGCACGGTAAAATGGGGATTGAGCCCATCCTGCCGAGCATATTTGTCTGTGAGACCCGCCAATGTGATAAAATTCTTCTGTGACCAAAGTTACCCTTGTCATTATAGCAACGATCACTATTCTTTTCTCCGCCGTTGTGATCGTAATTCTTTTGGCACGAGGTTACCAATTTGACATTGGTAAAAAAGAACTCTTTCCCACTGGTATCCTGGTGGCCACTTCAGACCCTGACGGTGCCGCAGTATTAATCGATGGCAAGCTAAAAACTGCGACCAACAACACCATCAGTCTCTCTCCCACCTCCTACTTGGTTAAAATTCAAAAAGACGGCTTTGTCCCCTGGGAAAAGAAAATCGAGATCAAAAAAGAAGAAGTTTTTAAAACCAATGTCTTTCTCTTTCCCGCCGTCCCTGATCTGCGCCCCAGCACTCTTACCGGCGCTATTAACCCGGCTCTTTCTCCCGATTCTACCAAAATTGTTTTTAGTGTTGCTTCCGCTTCTGCAGAAAAAAATGGCGTCTGGGTTATGGATATGGGCAAAATTTTCACCCCAGTCCCAATTTTTTCCGGAGCCGATTTCCGTCAAATCTACACCAACAACCTGGATTTATCCCTCTCCAGTGCCAAATTCCTTTGGTCCCCCGACTCGAGACAAATTATCGCCTCCAGTTCTTCGCTGGCTGTCCTTCTTGAAACCGACCGAATCAACGATCAACCTACCATCGTCACTAACCGTCTGGGAACGATCCTTTCCCAATGGAATGACCAAAATAACATAAAAATAAAGTCTGACTGGTCAAAGCTCGATCCCCAACTCAAAACAATTTTCGCCACTGCCAGTAGCCAGCTCTATTTTTCTCCTGATCAATCCAAACTGCTCTATCAAGCCACTGCTTCCGCCAATCTCCCCCCAATTCTCACATCTTATCTCGCCGGGACCAATCCTACGACTCAAACTCGGCTAATCCAACCCGGGAACACCTATGTCTATGACACTAAAGAAGACCGCAACTATTTAATTGTAAATTGTCATCCGCCAGCTGGCGGAGTAAATTGTATTTGGTTCCCCTCTTCTCGCCACTTGATTACCTATACCAACCAACAAATTTCGATTATGGAATATGACGGCACCAATAAAGCGCTCATTTATGCTGGGCCCTTCAAACCAGGAATTGTTTACCCTTGGCCCAACTGGAGCAAAATCGTCATACTCACTTCCCTAAACAACACCCCTGACTCTCTAGAAAACCTCTACACCATCAACCTCCGGTAATACCCCATAGTTGACAACGCTAAGACTATGGCCTTCTACCCGCTTTTCAATCGCCTTATAGTACTTGACTCGGCAACTGAATTTGGTAAAATATACAAACAAACTAAACAATCGAGCACGTTCACATTCCAATCCTAAAGGAGGAAAAATGAATCCCATAATTGACTTCGTAATGAAGTTGAAATACAACCTGAGTCATATCAGGGACTCAGACTTGCATTATCGTTTGGTCAAAACAGTCTGGGGAAGCCTAGCACTAGGTCATTCCTGTACTTACTATTGGATAAAATTGCCCATCTCTCTGCTTTTATGGGCAATCGGCGGTGGTTTCGTCGGCGTAATCTTGTTGTTAATCACGATAGCCCTTGGATTTTGTGGATTCGTTGTCACACTATTCCCATCAACCGCACCTGAACTCAAGGGATACACCACCCGGACCCATTTGGCCTATCCCTACGGCACCCTACCCAACGGGAAAAAGTTACCGGTGGTTCCCTGGCAAATTGCCCTAGTCCTTGCCGCCCTCTGGGCCTTATACTATCTTGTCTTCCAAGACCCAGCTCTCGGCCTAATCGTCGAATCCTCGGTATTAATGGGAGCCATCGGACTAGCTATTGGGGCCACTGCAGTCTTTTTCCTCACCAAAGGAATCAAAAGCGAGCCTATCCAGCAAGCCCGCAAGGATTTCGCCGGCGTCTTTGACCGAATTTGCCCGCCACTGGTCATCGCCAAAGCCAAAAAATGACGATAGTCATCGTCAACCCACACCCTCTTTTATAAGAGGGTGTTTTTTTTATTGAAAAAAACTAAGTTTTTAATCTGGCAAAAACCAATAATCGTTTTAGAGTTGTTCCGGGTGGCCAGCAGGTTTGCATCGTCAGCATAGGAAAATTTGCTTGCGCCGTCAAATAGCCCACATCGGTGGGCTCCACCGTTTTCTTATCATAAACCAGATAAATATATCTCTTTCCTTGATAAAAAAGATCGACTTCATCGCCAGGATTAAGTTCTCGAAGGAGATAAAATACCGCATTCCACTGGTTAACTTCCCAAAAATTTCCTACAGAGTGCGCAAACAAGAAACTATTGCCGATTTGCCCGGGATACACTGTCCCCCGAGCGTGAGCCACCCCATTTTTAAGCGCCGTAATATATTCTTCATAGTTGCCCGCATCAACATTGCCAATCACTCGGGCATTCGCCCCAATTTTGGGAATCACCACACCAAAATTAGAGTCCAAGGGAGTAATTGGTATTGCTTCGGGGGCAATCGCCAGTAAATTACTGGTCGGAATTTCATTCTTATCCTGCGCCACGACATACTTGCGCCCGACTAAATTATCTTTGCGATAAACCACCTCGGCTGAAATCGCCGGCAAAAAAGTCAAAAACACTCCCGCTACCGCCGACAACAGTAAAAAATTGCCAATCACCCGCAAAGCAAAAACTAGAATGAAATCTTTTTTCATGGCGCCCCTACCCCGAATCGAACGGAGATCAGCCGCTTAGGACGCAGCCGCTCTATCCCTTTAAGCTATAGGGGCTCTGGTCGGGGTGGTGGGAATCGGACCCACTGTCTTGCGGTCCCGAACCGCACATGTTACCAGTACACTACACCCCGAATCACAATTTTAGCACACCAATTGATTTAATAGCGCCCTTCTGCTAAACTCCAGCCTCGAAGCACTTTGACAGTCAAATATCCTTCGCAAGGAGAAAAACACAAACGAAAGGAGGTGAGAAACGTGCAAAATTTAAGAGTACTACTGATCGTGCTTGGAGTAATTGGTTCAGCGATCGGGTTAGCGGGCTATCTATCATTTGGTGAAGTTGGCCAAGGAAGCTTTGGAGGGGGAAGTCATTATGCTACGGCGACTAACACCGTCGTTTATAAAACTAATACCCCTACGCCAAAGCCACCAACACCCACCAATACCCGACCGCCGCCGACAAGTACACCGTCACCAACAAAGCTTGTCTGCGATGACGACAAAGTCGAAAAATACGGTGAATGCGAAAAGAAGACGTCGACGCCAACAAAAACGGCTACGGCGACATCGACCAAGAGCGCCACAGCAACAAAAACAGTGACGCCGTCTTCGACGCCAACGCTGACACCATCGTCAACGTCAACAAATACACCGAGCAAGACAGGCAGTCCAACAAAAACAAAGGACCCCTGTTCTGACGAAGATCACAAAGATGACGAAAGATGCCGAACGAATACTCCAACACCCACTAAGTCATCCACGCCAACGTCAACCAGCACCCAAACTGCGACGGCAACAAAAACGGTCGGGTGTCACGACGACGAAGAGAAGGATGACGATGGCAAATGTCGGACCAAGACTCCGACACCAACCAAAACGTCAACAGGCACGCCAACCAGCACTGCGACAAAAACTGCGACGGCAACAAAAACGCGCTGCAAGGACGACGAGGAGAAAGACGACGACGACAAGTGTCGGACTAAAACTCCGACACCAACGAGAACGTCAACTCCAACATCAACCAGCACTCGCACGGCAACTGCGACCAACACGCCGACAAGCAGTCCAACTGCCACCGCGACCGCCACACCAACGTCGACGTCGACAAACACACCAACAAGCACGTCAACACCGACTCAAACGCCGACGCAAACACCAACGGCGACGCCAACCAACACCGGAACACCAACGAACACACTTACACCAACATTCACACCAACACCAACCAATACTGGTGTTCCCACCGACACACCGACACCGACAATAACAGCATCGCCGACGGCAACCTCCACTGGTGGACCCACCAGTACACCGACCATGACTAACACCCCGCCGCCAACTGCAACCACAACGCCCACACCAGGGCCTGGAGCCGGGGTTCCCAAAACCGGAGCGCCAACACTAGAAGATCTGATCACCGAAAATCTCGGGTTGATTCTCGGTTGTCTGATCGTTTTACTGATCATAATCGTGACCGGAGTGGTGTTTGCCGTTTTTCGGTTACGAAAAAAGTAACGAAGGATCTGACTGTCTCGCAAGCTTTTGAAGCGTGCTCCCGACTAAATCGGGGCACGCTTCTCTTTTTTTCTATGTCTAAGTCTCATGAACTCAAGTCAAATCGCCCTTGGACCCGCAAAGAAATTGCGGCTGTCATTGTCACGGCTCAGGCCATCGCTTTTATCGCCGGAGTGGAAGTCGGTTTTATTCTTCGACACATCGGGATGGTCCATCAAGATAGCCAAACTCTTACAATCGATAACTCTCACCTGGTCCCGGTCGACACCTTATCCCCACTACCATCGCCAACAAGAATTACCAGCAGTCCAAAAATAACTACAAATCCGACCGTTACTCCCAGCAAAGAACCTAATAAGCTGCCTTATAATCCTTTCCGCGTCGGCCCATTTAACTTTGAAACGGCCGGCCAACAAAACCCTCTTTTTGTTTTTATCACTCTCCCCGATGGGAAAAAAATCGAATCCCATGCTTCACCTAAAGCTCAGTATCCTCCCTATAATCAAAGCGTCCCTTTTGACCAGTGGTGGGAACCAACCGATTCCTCTTACCTCGACGGCAGTCTGTTAGTTCAGATTTGCCATTCATCCACAGTTTTTGGTTTTCGCGAATTGCCCTGTGAGCCACTGCGTCAAGCCTTCGAGGCCAATGGACGACCACTTACAACTGCCGAGCTATCCAAAACTATTGATGAGTTTAAAAGGGCTCAGGTGAGTATTCTCCAGGGCGGTCTTTCTGCAAAAACCAGCATTAACCAAGTCGACTCTAGTGGAAAAAACCTAACTAACCCCATTCGTCAAGGAGCCTCAATCAAAGGCGTTATCCGCTACGGCCCACAAGAGGTAGCGGCTTTAGAAAAAGCTTATTCCCTGGAAAGTACCACTGGTCAACCAGTCAACCTATTGATGCCGCAATTTTCCCATCAAAACATCAGCATCGACCCCCAAACTGATTTTGCCTTTATCTTTTGTGGCCGCGAAGTGCTCACTCTCCCCAATGGCACCCACGAAGCACGCACTCCCGGAGTCCACACCTATCTCACTTCCCGATATCTCATCATTTTCTCTCTAGCGAAGTAACTTACGAGTCGCCAAGAGAACCGGCGTGTAGTCAACAATCGCCGAAACATATGGCGAATCCGGCCTCACTCCCGGTGAAACTAATTTCACAACTTTCCCGCCATTCTCTTGATGAAAAGGAACCCGCTCCCCAATTTCTAGTGGTCGCAACATCGGCACTACCGGATCACTCGTTTTTGCCGTCATTAAATATAATAATCCGTAGGCCGCTAGCATCAAATGAGTAAGTTCCCCTAAGACCACACCGGGATCATTAATACTCATATACTGATCAAACCCTACCAATGGGCTAAAGGTTAGTACTGAGCCAAGTTCTTGATAACGCGAGGCGATGATATCAATGGCTCCTTTAATTAGTTGGCCACCAAGGCCACCACCAGCTGTAACGGCAAAGAAAAAAACCGCGTTGGCTCCTGGTTGTGACGCAATTAAATCTTGGTAATTTGATGGTAACTTCCCTGATTCCAAAAAATAACCATCTGTCAGGGAAAATCTTCTCCCGACGGCGTGAAGTGCAGCTTGAATTTTTTTGCCGGATTCCAAAACAAAATGTAAATTAGGTATCGCTCCAAAATTAGCTCGGTCAATTTCTCCCTCGATCAAATCTAAGGGAACCACCTGCTCAACTTTTGCTCGCCACAATTTTTGCATCTTTTGATGCACGGCCATTACCGAGGCTAAATCCTGCCGCTGCATTGTCCGAACAAATTGTTCAGGGAAATTCATAAATTCGGGCAGAATTGATTAGCTGTCTAACTCCTAAAATTTCAATAATTTCTCAAACTTATCTTCTTCTTTAAATGGCCCGACCACTGCCAGGTTCAATTTTTGATTCACAAAGATATCTTTTGCTACTCTTTGAATATCTTTTGCCGTTACCTTTTGTACCATTTTTAAAATTTCCTCGGGGGTTTCAATCTTTTTTTCTAACAACTCTTGACTGGTATATAGCGCCGCGACATTATATGAATCTTCTAAACGCAACACCATCCTTCCCTTGAAAAAATCTTTTGCTCGTTTCAACTCTTCCTTGGTCACCGGTTTAGCACTCATCAAAGCATATTGCTCAACAATGACCTTAATGGCATCTTCTAGGGCGCTGATCCGCAATCCGGCTTGGCTCACAAAATAGCCCCGATCATGATATTCTTCCGAGCCACTATGGACATAATAAGCCAGTCCCCGTTTTTCTCGCACTTCCAGAAACAGTCTGCTAGACATATTACCTCCTAAAATGTTTGCCAACACCGCCAGCACATAGCGATCGGGATGGCCCATCGGATAAGCCCGCACTCCTAAACATAAATGCGCTTGATCAGTTTTTTTAAAGTGCACCAGGCTTTTCGCCTGACTTTGATTATCCCCACTGCTAACAAACTGATTCTCTGGCCCTTGTTTGACGGCTCCAAAATATTTCTCCACCAAATTCTCTTTGCTAAGTTGCCCGGCCAAACCGACCACAATTGAACTACTATGATACATTCTACTGACATAATCGACTACCTCGTCGCGGGTGATCTTTTGGATATTCTCTTTTGTCCCAATAATCCGCCAGCCAACGGGACTGTCCCCATATAGCAGCTCTTCAAAATATTCTCCTACCAGAGCTTGGGGCTGGTCTTCATACATATTGATCTCTTCAATAATCACGCCGCGCTCTTTCTCTAATTCCTTAGGGTCATAAAGTGAATTCAGCAGCATATCTGAAAGCACATCCAAAATTAATTCCAAATGCTCTGACGACGCTTTGACATAAAAC
>OBEQ010616619.1_pt1 | contig 13217 bp, 11 predicted proteins | sample 1670901 | NCBI WGS metagenome assembly OBEQ01 (sample SAMEA104232315, study PRJEB22302) | groundwater metagenome | biome: forest; feature: aquifer; material: groundwater | place: USA | collected 2011-08-07 | depth 5.4 m
CCGCCGATTCTGGCTCAGATTCAACGGGCGTGGCGAGGGGGGGCGATGGTGTTGAAGGTTGATCGGCCTGTGATTGAGGCGCAAGCCCGGTCACGTCAGGCGCCGGGACGGTTTCAAAGCCCAAATTCAGATACCAGAAACCAATGACAGCCGCAGCCAGGAACATCGCGAGCAGCAATAATTTACGGCTTGGCCTTAGCGAATCCTGTAGTGCTGCGGGAAAATGCAACTCATCAGGCATGACGGCTGGCAGCAGTTCCAGCCTGACCCGCCGCACCATCTCATCGGCGTCCAGTTGCAGATATCCGGCATAGGACCGCACGAAACCATGCACATATACCGCTTCCGGCAAATCCGTATAGCGGCCGGATTCCAGCGCTTCCAGATGATAGGCGCCAATGCGCAAGGCCTTGGCCGCGTCCGCAATCTGTTGACCCACGGCTTCACGAGCAGCCCGCAAATGGCGGCCAACCCCGGTATAATCCCTCACATCTTCAGCTTCATCCATCGCCCAGCCCCAACAGCAGCTTGTGATTTGCCGGAATCTCTTTCATCGGGGCATCCGATTCTTAAATCATGGCCCCGTCAACATCCTAAACACAACGCATTCAGCAATCCTGGCATGTAAAGTAATCTTAAATCTAACCAAAAGCGAATAAGGTTAGTATACCGTTAATGCGGGATATTATTTTGTATGGCAAATTCCACAAGTTGTGCGCGCACGTCCCCTCGATTGGCGGCAAGCGCCTCATCCATCAGGGCAGTCACCTTGGCGGCGTCGAGGTTCATTACCATCAGTTTCACCGGACCAACCGACATCGGCGACATGGATAGCGCGCGATAGCCCAGGCGGATCAGGGCCATGGCTTCCAGCGGCCGGGGTGCCAACTCACCACAAATACCAACCGGCACGCCCTGGGCATCGCATTGCTGCACAATATGCCGCATCAGTTGCAGCGAAGGCGCGCCCAGCGGATCATAGCGGCCGGCAAATTTTGGATTTTCACGATCATAGGCATAGAAAAATTGCAGCAGATCATTGGAGCCAATGGAAATAAAATCGACCAGCGGCAAAAGGTGGGGCAACTGCCACACCAGGGCCGGGACTTCCAGCATCGTGCCGATGCGCAAGCTGACCGGCGGCGTTAGCCCCAGACGTTGCAGCCGCTCCACTTCCTGATCGACCAGGGCGCGGGCCTGCTTAAATTCACCAATCTCGCTGATCATCGGGAACATCAGATTCAACTGCCGCCCCGCCGCCGCCGCAAGCAAAGCACGCACCTGATATTTCAACAGACTGGGGCGTTCCATCGCCAGACGTGTGCCGCGCCAGCCCAATGCCGGATTTTCTTCCCCGCGCTGGCGCAGATACGGCAAGGTCTTGTCCGCACCCACATCGAGTGTGCGAAAAATCACCCGGCGGTCACCAGCCGCATCAAGCACCCGCCCATACAGATTACGCTGCACCTCAAAACGCGGAAACAGCGCCGAGATCAGGAACTGCAATTCGGTGCGAAACAACCCGATGCCATCAGCGCCCGTATCATCCAGATGCGGCAGATCCACTATCAGTCCGGCATTGATATCCAGCCTTATATGCACACCGTCTTTGGTAACCGCAGGCGTGCCGCGCAGCGCATCAAACTGCGCCTGCTTGCGCGCGCGCACCGCCATGCGTTCGGTATAGGCGGCCACCACATCCTCGGTCGGGCGCACATAAACCGCACCCAATTCGCCATCCAGAATGATGCTGTCGCCGGGTTCAACCCAGTCCAGAATGTCCGCCGCACCGCCCACCATGGGAATTTCCAGCGCCCGCGCAACAATCGCCACATGTGACGTGTCCGAGCCTTCTTCCACCACCACACCGGCAAGCTTGTTGCGGTCATAATCCAGTAACTCCGTGGGGCCCAGACTGCGTGCGACGACGATGGTGTCATCCGGCAGTTGCGCGGCGCCCGGTGCATGGATTTGCCCGGTCAGGTGACGCAACAGCCGGTTGGAAAGATCATCCAGATCCTGCAGGCGTTCACGCAAATAAGGATCGCTCACGCGCTGCATGCGGGCGCGATTTTCCATCTGCACACGCTCGGTCGCAGCAGCGGCGGTCAGGCCGGATTCCACTGCCTCTCGCAATCGCGTAGTCCAGCCATGATCTTTTGCAAACATCTGATAGGCTTCCAGCACATCGCGATGTTCACCCGCGCGTGCAAGTTTATCGCTGGATAGCATCACTTCCAGTTCCTTTAACAAGGCCTGCAACGCTGCGTCCAGCGACGCCCGTTCCGCCTTGACGTCCGATGCAATGAAGTGGGTGATATCAACGCGCGGCGCATGCAGCACCACTTTGCCAAACGCGATGCCTTCCGCCATCCCCCGGCCATGGAAGCGGTGACTGCGGGCTTCCGCCAGCACCGCACCGATACCGGGCAAGGCCCCATTTGTAACATCGGGTTTTGCATCCGGCGGCGCTTCCGACGCCACCACTTCCGCCAGCACCATGGCGACGGTTTGCAGGCTTTCAACTTCTTCTTCTTCATAATGCCGCATGGTGCGGTTCTGCACCACCAGCACCCCGATCACGCGGCCGCCGCGCAGCATCGGCACGCCCATCAGCGATTTGAAAATTTCTTCGCCGGTTTCAGGCCGGTAAGCAAAGTGTGGATGCGCCTGCGCATCAGGCAACGAAACAGTGTCGGCGGTTTCCGCAATCAAACCGACCAGACCTTCGCCGATCTTCAGATGGGTTTTGTGTACGGCTGCGGCATTAAGGCCTTCGGTGGCGAATAGTTCCAGCAAATTATTGGCGCGCAGCAAATAGAGCGAGCACACCTCGGCCACCATGTTGGCGGCAATGGCGCGCACGACCATGTTGAGTCGGGTTTGCGTGTCCTTCGGCTCCGCCATGATTTCGCGCAGACGCCGGAGCAGCACACGCGGACCTCCTGGTGAGCCCTGCGGCACTAGCCGGTTTCCCTTCGCGTTGCTTTCTTAATATGTCCAAGCATAAAGTGTGCCTACATCAATCCGCATCAAGCCCGAAAGCCGTGTGCAATGCGCGCACCGCCAGTTCGGTATAGTCCGCCGCTATCAGAACGCTGATTTTAATTTCAGATGTCGAAATCACCTGAATATTGATGCCCTTTTCCGCCAGCGCGGTGAACATGCGGGTCGCAACCCCGGCATGGCTGCGCATGCCGACACCAATCACCGACACTTTGACCACATTGGGGTCGTTCAGCAATTGACGGTAGTTCAGCTCTTTCTGCAAGCCGCTGATCACCTGCACCGCCCGGTCCAGATCGGCGCGGCCGACCGTAAAGGTCATATCGGTGGATGAACCATCTTCCGAGACGTTCTGCACGATCATATCGACATTGACGTTCGCATCCGCCAGGGGACCGAAAATGCTGGCCGCCACGCCGGGTTTATCGGCGACACGCAACAGGGTAAGTTTCGCCTCGTCCTTGGAATAGGCAATACCGCTGACGACTTCCTGTTCCACGATCTCTCCTTCATCACATACCAGCGTGCCGGGCCTGTCTTCGAAACTGGACAGCACCTGCACCCGGACATTATGCACCATGGCCAACTCAACCGAGCGGGTCTGCAAGACCTTGGCCCCGAGCGACGCCATTTCCAGCATTTCCTCATAGGTAATTTTATCAAGCTTGCGGGCTTTGGCAACGATGCGCGGATCGGTGGTATAGACCCCATCCACATCGGTAAAAATATCGCAGCGATCCGCCTTGATGGCCGCCGCAATCGCCACCGCGCTGGTGTCCGAACCACCACGCCCCAGGGTCGAGACGCGCGCGCCGGGCGCAATGCCCTGAAAGCCCGCAATCACCGCCACCTCGCCCCGGCCAAAGCCCGCTTCCAGAACGCTGGCGTCAATATCCAGAATGCGCGCCGAACCATGCGCATCCGACGTGGTAAGGGGTAATTGCCAGCCCATCCACGACCGGGCCGGCACGCCGATTTCCTGCAATGCCAGCGCCAGCAGCCCCGCTGTTACCTGTTCGCCCGTCGCCACCACCACATCATACTCACGCTTGTCTGGCAGTTTGGCTGCCTGATTGGTCCAGGCCACCAGTTGATTGGTCGTCCCCGACATGGCCGACACCACCACCGCCACCTGATTCCCGGCATCCACCTCGCGCTTCACACGCGCGGCCACATGGGCGATGCGGTCCATATCCGCCACCGATGTGCCGCCAAATTTCATGACCAAACGGGCCATTTCTCTAACCACTCATATATGATAGGGATACGCAGCAACTTGCTGCGTAAATGCTGGTTATCCATACTGAATTGGCCCGCATGGCGCAAGGCGCGCAAGCCTATAATATTTCGCAACCGGTTACGCATTTATGAACACAAGCCCGAGCATCGACCCCGCAGAAGTGGCGCGCTTTTCCGCCCAGGCGGCGCATTGGTGGGCTCCGAACGGCCCGTTCCGCCCGCTGCACAAGTTCAACCCCGCCCGGCTTGCCTATATCAAGGATCAGCTCTGCACACATTTTAAGCGCGACGGGCGCGGCGCGGCCCCCCTTAGGGGCCTGCGCCTGCTGGATATTGGCTGCGGCGGCGGGCTTGTGTGCGAACCGATGGCGCGGCTGGGCGCCGGGGTTGTAGGAGCGGATGCATCCCACGAGAATACCGGCGCCGCCAGCGCCCATGCCCAGGCGCAAGGCTTGCTCATTGAATATCGGCATACGAGCGCCGAGCACCTGGCCAATGCAGGAGAACGCTTCGACATCGTACTCAATCTGGAAGTGATCGAGCATGTGGCCGACCGCCGCGCCTTCCTTGCCGCCTGTGCACAATTGCTGAAACCCGGCGGCATCATGGTGCTGGCCACCCTGAACCGCACAGTAAAGGCCTATGGACTGGCGGTAGTAGGGGCGGAATATGTGCTGGGCTGGCTGCCGCGCGGCACCCATGACTGGAACAAATTCATCACCCCGGAGGAATTGACAGCGCTGCTTGCGGCACAAGGTCTGAGCGTAACCGGGCGCACCGGCGTCAGCTATCAGATCCTCACCGCCCGCTGGGCGCTCAGCCCCGATCTCGATGTCAATTACATGCTGTGCGCAATAAAACCGGGCTAAAGACGGACGGGACCGGTGATGGGGAGTGGATGAAGTGCCGGGTCACACGGCTGAAACGGTTGGCCGCGTTTGCGGGCTACTTCGGAGTGCAATCATCATGAGGCCGATGATCCCGATAGTCGCAACATAAGTAAGAACCTGCATGCCGGATGGCCGCGCCGTGTAGCCGACGAGTGTGTGCAGGAGCTGCCCCAAGACCGCATGGTCATCAAGGATTGACGAGGTATCCCATAGGGTAGGCACGAGCACAGGCAGGATGTCGGCCTGGACCAGGAACCGTGAGGCTTCGGCCGCCATTCCACCGGCAAGCAATAGGATCATCCAACCCGTGACCATGAAGAGATGACGCGCCGGGATCGAAAGAAGGCCGGCATAAAGCGCAAAGCCCATGGCCGCGCCGGCCGCAAGGCCCATAATGCTGCCGCCCAGCATAGACATCGTGGAAACGCCGCCGATTGCAATTCCATAGAGGAAGAGCGCGACCTCTGCGCCCTCGCGTAACACCGCCAGTCCCACGACGAGTGCGACAACCGAGAGTGGCCGCTTGCCCTCGCTTACCGCTGCGCCGACAGAGTGCATCTCCAGTACAAGCGAGCGCGCATGACGGGACATCCAGACATTATGCCAAGCGAGCATGGCGACTGCGCCACTAAGGATCGCGGCATTGAGAAGCTCCTGTCCAACGCCTTCGGCAGCCGCTGCAATCTCACCGGCAAGGGCCGCGACCATCATGGCCCCGGCAACACCGAATCCAATTCCACCGAAAAGCCAGCCGTTACGGCCGGCGAGGCCCCTGGTGGCGGCCGCGACGATACCGATGATCAGCGCGGCTTCGAGAACTTCGCGGAATACAATTACTGCGGCACCAAGCATGGACTGATCTCTCTCTAAAAGCGCATCTCGTATTCCAGGAGCCAGCGAACGGCTCTATCCGGTGTTGCCTGGGTTACCCCGAACAGATAAGCGGCCTCGTAACGCAACTTCCCAGGCCCCATGTGAAGCGGAATGGCGCCAGTCACGGCAGGGCCAATCTTGTGTTCCTCGTCCCGCTGGGCGCCAAAATCCCTGATCTCACCCGCCTCGCCAAAAGCCTCAATTCCCGGCAGGAAATAGGGTTTCAGGCGCCAGCGCGACGCCAGGGCGTATTCGAACTTGTAGCTGGCGGCGTCATGGCCTGTTTCTTTGGAGATGATGAGATTGGCGGTGTTGACGACGGGCCCGATCTGTTTTTCGATCAGCGGGCCAAACTCAACCTCATCACGTCCACCTCTTACAGATGTTGCGTATTCGACAATGAAACCGAGATCCACGAAATACGCTCCGGGTTGTGTTAGCTGGAAAATACTTTCCAATTCTACTGCTGTAAACTTGAGCGATCCACCCGGCTCACGTTCATGTTTGACATAGGCTTCAGCGAACCACCAGTCGGTAATGCCGTAGCCCACACCCGTTTTCAGCTTAAGGCCCCCGTCTTTCGCCGCATCGCCGTCATCATTCACTATACCGCGCTGCTCGATTTCAAGCTCGCCTTGTTCCACGTGTGGCGAATACACCTTGCTCGGCGCCGCATCGCTGGCCATCGTCGCCGCAAAAAAAACAAGGCAGCTAAAACCAGCTGCGCTAACCATACTTTTACACGATGTCATGAAGTCCCCCTGGTTGAGATTGAAATAATGTATCATTTTGCGATCAGTGCGCCCTTCGCCGTCGCCTGATTGAATTCGCCAAAGAAGGGATAGCTGCCCGGTTTGAGCGGCCCGATGTGAACCAGCTTCTTGCCATTGCCCGGAACAATAACCTCGCGGTTCAGCTCAAAGCTTTCGAACTCCTCCGGCGTTGGGTCCAAATTCTTGACCATCAGAACAAACCGCGTGTCAGCCGGCACGTCGAGGGTCGCGGGCACGAATTTATGGTCCTTGATCTCGATGGTGATAACCGGCTTTTCTGCACCGCAGGCTGTGTCCGTCAACCCGATCGCTCCGATGATGACGAAAATTTGTCTTGTTTTGACTGATAACATGCGAATGCCTCTTAGTATTATTAATGAAATAGCATTATGCGTAAGTGAGAATGATTGTCAATAGCGAATTAACCTTTGACATTGCACCTTACAATACACAAAATTGTTGGGGCCAGACATCAGGTAAATTGATCCCCGCGCCGCCAAATCCCCGATCCCACAGGTTCCAACCGGCTATGCTGACGGACAAAAGGCAGGCGCCAATCACCCGCAAGCCGATACCGGAGTTGTTTCTCTACGGCTGATGGGAGTAAGCTCCGCCGATGACAACGTTTGACCCATATGCCTCGCTGGAGCTATCCGCCGCGCTGCCCGTTTGCGAGGAAATCAGAGCTCATGCCCTGGATTTCGAAGCCGCCAAGCAGCTGCCCGCCGGTCTCGTCCGAAAGCTCAACCTCACCGGACTGTTTCGCATGCCAGTTGCTGCGATCTATGGCGGCAGTGAACGCAGCGCTGCGCAGATCGTCCGCGCCATTGAAGAAATTTCCTATGCTGATGGATCGGCCGGCTGGTGCGCGATGGTCTATATGAGCGGCGCCTTTTTGTCGGGTCTGCTGCCTGGCGAATGGGCGCATGAAATATATGGCAACGGCGCGATGCCGCTGATCGCCGGCTCTTCTGTCCCTACAGGGCTCTGCCAGAGCAAAGCAGGCGGCGTCATGGTCAATGGGCGATGGGGCATGGTTTCGGGTGCGCACAACAGCGACTGGCTGTGCGGCGGCGGCTACCTCATGGATGGCAATAACCCGCCGCGGCTTGCAACTGGCGAACCGCGCGTACATTTTATGTTATTTGAGCGCACCCAGGCCATATTGCACGATAATTGGGATCCGTCAGGCCTGATCGGAACTGGCAGCGTCGATTTCGAAGTCAAGGATGCTTTCGTGCCGGAGGGACGGTGGGTCATCCTTGGAGAGACTAAACCCTCCGTAGACGGACCATTATACCGGATTTCTTTTTTCAGCCTGCTCGCCGCCACCATTGGCGCTGTACCCATCGGCATAGCGCGGCGCGCCATCGATTGTTTTGTCGAGCTTGCGAACGGCAAGGTTCCAACATGGATGAAGGATACACTGGCGAAAAACCCGATAGCGCAGGCCGGCATTGGCAGGGCTGAAGCCTTGATCGCCGCCGGGCGTGACACCCTCTATGCCAGCATAGACGAACTGTGGGACTGCACCGCCCGGGGCGATGAACCGCCGCTTGAGTTGCGGCGGCGATTGCGGCTGGCTGCCGCCTTTGCCACCGAGGCGTCGGCAGGCGCCGTCGATATTCTGTTCGCGGCAGGCGGCCGCAGCTCGCTGCAACGCACCAATCCGCTGCAACGCTGCTTTCGCGACATCCATGCCATCACCCAGCACCGGGTAGTGAGCGCCGGTGTTTTCGAGACTGCGGGCAAACTGAAACTGCGCGGCGAACGGCCGATGATGATGCTGTAGGCGGGCGTTGTCCCGGCGCCCTGCGCTAGCGGGCTGCTGAACGGTAGTTGAAAATTAAAATGTTGCCTCTATGATATTACCTGTCTTAGGGGAGTAATCGTTTCTCCTTCCCCGGAGAAAGAAAGCATCAACACACCTGACCGATAGGTCATGGTGCTTTCAGCCCAGTGGCTTGATGAGACCTGCGATGTGTGGTTGTCCTTTGGTTGGGTGCAGCCAGCATATCGCATGATTCCAACAATGCCTGACCACTGGGATTTTTATGGACGCCTTCTTCAATTCCGCGCTGCTTGTCGCCATCGGTGAGATTGGTGATAAAACACAATTGCTCGCTATCATTCTTGCCGCCAGATACCGGCATGTATGGCCTATTATTCTTGGTATTCTGGTGGCCACCATATTTAATCATGCAGCCGCTGCCTGGGTTGGGCAATATATCGGATCGCTCAAGGATGCCGTTTGGATTCAATGGGCGCTGGCCGGATTATTTATCATCATTGGACTTTGGGTATTAAAACCTGACACCGTGGATGAATCAGAACCGAACCGCGATTTTGGTGCGTTTTTGACGACACTGTTCATGTTTTTCTTAGCGGAAATTGGTGACAAAACACAGCTTGCAACAGTGGCTCTTGCCGCTGAGTACAAAGATTTTATTCCTGTGTTAATAGGAACTACTACTGGCATGATGTTAGCCGATGTTCCTGCCGTATTCTTTGGACATAAAATCCTTGAAAAAATACCAATGAAATTTGTGCGCTATACAGCTTCGGTGCTTTTTATTGGCTTCGGGATATTTGGAATATACAGACTGATTTCAATGTCATAATTCGTTCAAACGTTGAAGTAAGCCCACAAAAAAACTTTAGCACCAATCGAACCCGGCAAAGGCCTCTGTATCAAGTCTAGACAGACCCGCGCCTCAAATGCCTTATGACGCAGTCAAGATCGACGGCCCCGCGCTGAAAGATCGCCTTGCCGGACCCAAGGCAATCCGCAATCAGGCCAAGGCCGATGCCGGGCGCGCCCAGCTTTGTTGTAAAATGGCGGGCCACGCCAGATGATGATGAGCACTATGTCTACGCCATAGCACTATGATGAGGGTATTTCACCGTCGCGCGGACTGCGATGATTTTGCATAATGACGCCCGCCGGACATTGTGAGACAGTGAACGGGAGTGATTAAGCGAATCAAGGGACATGTCCGGAAAGAGGCGCAAAATATGGGCGGCTCGTGCGGCGCCGCCCGCTCCGGCCACGGAGGCGGAAAAGCAGGAGATCATTGGCGCCTGTGAGGCCTTCATCCGCGGCGTCTTGAAGCCGCGTTTCCTGCCGGAGATAAAGCCGACCAAATGGAACTATGTGATCGATATTCACGGCGCATGGGCAGCGGGACGCTACCGCTTCATCAAGCGTTATCGCTCGGGCATGGCGGATAATGCCGGTGAGGAGTTTGATGCGCCCTTCGCCCGGATTAACCGCATGGGACCGGACAATTTCGATATTTACTGGATGCGTCATACCGGGCAATGGTGGCGGCTCCATACCGGCGTGACGCTGGCTGAGGCGCTTCACATTCTCGAAACCGATGGTATTCTGCATCCTGTCTGATACGGCCACCGGCTTCCCGGGGAAGGTGCTATTGGTCAGCGTGCAGGCACAACGGATATAACCATGAGCGAGTTCCAGTATTACGAGTTCCAGGCGGTTGACCGTCCACTTGGCGAAGCGGATCGTCAGGCGCTCAGGGCGCTGTCGACGCGGGCGCGGATCACGGCCACGAGCTTCACGAATGTCTATGAGTGGGGCGATTTCAAAGGTGACCCGGCCATGCTTATGGAGCGCTGGTTTGACCTTCATCTCTATCTGGCGAACTGGGGCTCGCGCCGGCTTATGATCCGTCTGCCGAAGCGGCTGGCCGATCAGCAGCGGCTCAAGGCATTCCTCTGCAAGGCCGATTGCGCCGTGCTCCGGGCGTCGGGCGAAAACCTGATCCTCGACATTGCGCGCGATGAAGTCGAACCTGATGGGGATTGGGAAGACGGTTCGGGCTGGCTCGCGGCGCTGGCGCCGCTCCGGGCCGATATGCTCGCGGGCGACTTGCGGCTCTGCTATCTTCTTTGGCTGACGGCGGTCGAGGCCAATACGGTCGAGGCGGATGATCCGGAACCTATGCCTGGGATCGGACCGGTGACGGGGGCGCTCGAAGCTTTCACAGCGTTCTTCGGGATCGATCCCTATCTCGTCCAGGCGGCGGCCGAACGCTCCGCCGGCGTGAGCACGGCATCACCGGATGCCGTGCTCAGAGCCATTGCGGCGATGGCCGGTCACGAGAAGACCGGAATGCTCATGCGGCTGTTCGGCGGCGATCCGCTTGTGGCGTCCGAATTGCGGGTAGCCGTCCGGGAACGCCTAGCCCCCGAGCCCAATGCCTCGCCGGTTGCCGCGCGCACCGCCGGCGAACTGCGGGCGCGCGCAAGATCAATCCGCCTTGTGCGCGAGCGTGCGGAAGCCGGGAAGATCGCCGCGGAACTGCGCCGGCAAGAGGAGCAAGCAGAAAAACCCCGCCGGGCGCGGCTTGACGCAATCGCGCGGCGGGGTGAAGGCGTCTGGCGCGAGATCGAGACCGAAATCGGCCGCCGCAACGCCGCTGGATATGACAAGGCGGCAAGCCTTCTGCATGACCTGCGCATGATCGCCGGGGAACAGGGTGCGAGTGAGGATTTCGCCAGCCGGCTCCGCACGATCGGCGAACGGCACGTCCGCAAGACGCGCTTCATCGAACGGCTGACGGCAATAAGATAGCGCGCGCCGCGCGGAGGTCAATGATGGCGAAGTCCCTATCATGGGCTTGAAAAGGACTGGTGGAAAAGATCGTGGCTGATATGTACGAACGTCTTCATTTTGTTGTCCGGTTGCGGGCGCGCGCTCGCGGTTCAGTCTTTTTCATGACCTTCTCAAAATACTATCGCTTCTCTGATACGCCATAGTGTTACTGATAAAGATGCCCATGTTTCCCCATAAATATTCTATGATTTACCTTTTGACCAAGCTTAAACTGTAGGCATGGCCGAAGCGTACAGCACAAATATTCGACAGCGGATACGGCGCACCTTGGAGCGTCTGGATGCGCTTGATCGCGAAAAATCCGCACTGCAGGCAGAGTTTGACCAATTGCAGCAGCGATTGCAAACCGAAGAGCGGCAGGAAGCAACCTGGAAGGTGCAGGCTGCTTCGCACGCCCGTTTCAGCCCCGAGGAAAAAATCCGGATTTTCATGAGCCTGTTCCGTGGCCGGGAGGATGTATTCCCGAAACGCTGGGATAATGCGAAGACGGAAAATCCGGTTATGCGCCAGCATGCCGGAATGAATGGATGAAAGGCGTATGCGGCAAGCCACAGATTGGACTGTTTTTTGTTCATACTGAATCACATCACCCGCCGTGTCACTGCGAGCGAAGCGTGGCAGTCCAGAGTCCCATGGGAAAGCCTGAGTTCCTGGACCCTGGATTGCCACGGAGCGTTGCTCCTCGCAAAGACGATGGGGGCTGACATTGAGCGCATAGAGCCAAACGACCGGAGCGAGCCGCCATTGTTCGCATAGGTTAAATAATTCAGGTGCGATTCCGGTGGCTACCGGCGGCTGCGTCGCAGAATAGCGTAGGATCGTGAGCGACCGACGATGATAAGGATGACGCCACTTCATCCAGTGATACTGGCCGGTCATGGCACATGATCGCGGCGAGGAGTTAATTGCGCCCTTCGCCCGGATCAACGGCATCGGACTGGATCAGAAGTAGGGCGCTAGTATCCGTTATATCTGGACGGCCGCCTGAAGATGCAGGCGCCAATAAAGGATGGCGGCATCTTGCCATCGCCTCGCGTCCAATGCCCAAATGGGCCGCCCGATCCAAATAAAATCGCCATCCTTGTAACACAAATTTAATCCAATCTTCATTCAGCGATTGATGCGCATCAAGCCGCCTGTTGCTAAGGTCGCACTATCTTGACCGCGGTCGGGGAATAATCATTCGTGTGGTTTGATTGTCCCTTTGATCGTGATTGCCCTCTGTTCACCGGAAATGGCGAACGGCAATGCGCTGTGGTGCAGGATTTATTAGTGATGCAAGCCGTCCCTAACGACACTAGCCTGCTTATTTCTCTCTGCCTGCAAGGGCAGGAGGGCGTGGGCAGATGGCCATGACCACGGGATTGGCGGTCGCATCGGATGCCGGCATTGTTCCGATCCATGTGGCGGTGAGCGGTCGTGCGCGCCTGAAGGTCGTCGGTCTTGATCGCAACGCCGAGTTCGCTCAAACGCTGGAGCGCCGGCTGCCGGGGCGTAGTGGCATCCTCGCCGTAACGGCGAATGTCCGGACCGGCAATCTGCTGGTTCGTTTTGATCCTGAACGATCAGTTGAGGGAATAATTCAGGCTGTTGTCGCAGTGCTCGGGGACTACCAGGGCAAGCCGGATGCACAAGAAACAGCGCCAGCGTCAAATGTTGTGCGGTTCCCGGAAATGCTCACCGGCAAGATACGGGACGGCGGTGGATTGCCGGAGGCCGATCTGCTGGACGCGCCGCCGCATGTACTAACTCGCGAACAGGTGCTGTGGCGGCGGGGGACTACCCCGGGGCGCGGCC
>OBEQ010444147.1_pt1 | contig 13211 bp, 8 predicted proteins | sample 1670901 | NCBI WGS metagenome assembly OBEQ01 (sample SAMEA104232315, study PRJEB22302) | groundwater metagenome | biome: forest; feature: aquifer; material: groundwater | place: USA | collected 2011-08-07 | depth 5.4 m
AATTGAATACACGAAAAATGTTCGATGACGAAAGAAAAAATTTGGCGTTCTCTGGGATACTTGCATTGGCGTCTCCTTGGATTCTGAAGTGAAAGAAATACTTGGTAGCATATTAAAGCTCGTTAACTTGCGTACACAATTAGTGAATGGCGTTATTAATATACTCACCTACCACCTTTCATTCGCCTCATCATCTCTTCTACCGCACGATGATACTCTTGCGTTGCTTTCTCAAGTTTTTCTCTTGATCTCCGTAAATCTTCGGTTACTCGGCTAACCTCTTGCGCTGGAGCTTTTCCACCTATATTTTTCTGCAGGAACGAATTCGGCGGCGAGAGTATTGGACCAGCTCTTTTACCAGTCTCAGTAGGAGGCTTGGCAGGTGATAAAATGAGCGGAGTCTTTCCTTCAGTATTGCCCTGCCTTTTCTTAAGCATCTCAATCGCGTATCGAGTCACGTCACTTTCAGCTCCCTCTGCCCATGTTGGCGAAGCCGCTAATAATGATAGTCCTACCAAGCCAAGGGTAATAACGCGCTTTGTTTTGCCTTGAAATTTTTCAAGCGCCCCTTGAGTAGCTTTGGTTTCACTAACAATCATCTGTTCTTGCTCATTGGATAAAATACCTTCGTGCGTTTCTTGCATCTCGTTAATCGCCGTAGCAACATTTTCCGGGGTTATCCCCGAGATTGGTTTTGACTCAACTGATTCTTGTCCTTGATTAGATCGCAGTGATTCGCTCATATATTTAAGATTATACCTGTAAGGACAGGGTTTGGAATTGACTGGCCTCTTCTTCTACGATTTTCTCCCATGCCTCATTATCTCTTTTTGCAAGCGCCGCTTCTTTTCGCTCTTGCATAGTCCGCAACCATCCAATTTTATCTGGGAGCAATTCAAATAGTTCTAAAATGCTGTCGCATACGGCAAAGGACACATCCTCTAATCGAGAACGCCAAAAGGCATAATCGTCCTTTGAAATCCGCCCTGTCTTTAAGAAATCGTCAAGTTTTTTGTTCATCTTATATGAGATTACCTTTTCTGTTTATATTCTACCCTGACTCCCAAAGAGAATCAATTTTTCTTTCTCGTATATTTTTAGAGACTATTCTGTAAAAAAATATATGTAGAGTATTTGCGTAATTGAATAGATTGATTCCTCTACGAAAGCGGAGGGAGCTTGAGGTCAGGGAGGAATGATTTTCCATTGAATTCCGAGGGTGAAGGCAGGCCTAAGATTTGCAATATGGTGGGAGCGACATCTGCGATAAGGAATCCCTCGTCTTGCTTTTGTATGAAAAGATTTAATGCGGATCGTTCCTTTTTAAATTTTGGGTGAACGAGGTAGAGGGGAATATCGTTTGCCGTGTGCTCGGTTAATATCTCACCTGATAAAAGATCGCGCATTCCTTCGGCGTGTCCATGATCTGCGGTTATAATAAGGATATATTGCTCTTGGCGCTCAATTACTTTAACTAATTCTGCGACGTTTTTATCTACACTCTCGCATGCTTTTACGGTTGCCTCGAAATTTCCGCTATGGGCCATAATATCAACGGCGCCAAAATTTGCCACAATAAAATCATAGTGTTGTTTTTCTATTTCATTGAGAAGTATTTGGGTAATTTCGGGCATTCTCATTTCGGGCTTATCGCCAATGGGATTATCATCGGAAGGGACAATAATCCAGTCTTCCCCAGTATGACGCTCTTCGCGCATGCCATTGAAGAAGAATGTCGCATGGGCATATTTTTGCGTCTCTGCGACGTGAAGTTGGGAAAGATTCCTGTCCGCTAATACGTCGGCGAGCGTATGGATAACGCGCGGGGGCTCAAATGCAACATACGCCGGGAAGGACGTGTCATAGCGCGTAAACGTCACAAAAAAGACATTATCAGGAACATCTGGACGGAAATCAACCTTGCCTGGCAATACAAATGCCTTGGTAAGTTGACGCGCGCTGTCTTCTCGATAATCAAAAAATATGACACTATCAGAGGGCGACACAGGCCCGTAAGGCAGTCCATTTTCATTGACCATAACTGTTGGCGGAATCTGATTATCAGAGAGTCCTTGCTGGTAATACTTTTCTATTTGCGCAAGAATATCTTGAGTTTTTTCTCCCTCTCCTTTGACTATAAGATCAAACGCTTTTTTTGTTTTCCCCCAGTTGAAGTCTCTATCCATGCCATAATCGCGGCCGATGATTGTCGCAATTTGACCTAACCCCAACGAATTTAATTCATTCTGCAAATCCTCCAGGAGTTTTTTAGCTTCCTGGGGAGGGCTATCCTTGCCATCGGTAAATAAATGAAGACGTACGTGTCCTGATATGCCATTGCGTTTTGCAAGTTCCAAGAGTCCGTAAATATGATCAATATAACTATGGACCAATCCTGAACCCAATAATCCCACAATGTGTAATAAGGAATCGTTTTGTTTCACATTCTTCACCGCAAGACTCAATGCCTCATTCTCAAAAAACGATCCGTCCTGTATCGCTTTTTGAATGCGGGGCATATAATGCAAAATTACTTGTCCGCTTCCCAAGGCAACATGCCCCACTTCTGAATTTCCCGGTTCTTTCCATGGCAAACCCACTGCAATCCCTGATGCTTTCAAAAGAATTGAGGGATAAAATTGCGCAAGATACCTAAAAGTGGGCAAATCAGCTTGAGCTAACGCGTTGCCCTCTTTTTGGGAAGAGAAGCCCCAGCCGTCCAAGATAAGAAGTATAACCTTCATAAAGTGAATGGATTACTTCTTGTTTCTCGATGACTCGAAATGGAGAATATAACCTTCATGGAATAAATGATATCATATATTGTAGGGATTTTAAGCTCCAAAGTCAATTTGTTGATGCCCGCTTTTGGGTCTTCTCTTTTCTTTGGGCTTCTCTTTTTTGAGGTTTCGTGATACCTTACTCACAAGTAGAGATTTCTGTCTAAATTTAAACAATGCTTGCAAAAGTATTTAGTATATTCCCTTATGGATTAGAAGGAAAACGAGTTGAAGTAGAGGTTCAAATAGAATCTGGTTTGCGGTCATTTACGATCGTAGGTCTGCCAGATGAGGCGATACGAGAAGCGGTCAATCGGGTTTCTTTAGCGTTGCGCAACAGCGGGTTTATATCGCCAAGCCAACTCAATAAAAAAGTCACGGTCAATTTGGCGCCGGCTGATGTAAAAAAACAAGGATCATATTTTGATCTTGCCATAGCGATAGGATTTTTGACTGCTTCCGCGCAAATCCCCAAACCTGAACCAGCCGATATATTTTTTGGCGAGCTTAGTTTGGATGGAAGAGTATTGGGCGTGCGAGGTGCATTAGCGCTTATTGCGAGCGCTCACCGTCAAGGATTTACGCGCATTTTTTTCTCCTCGCAAAATGCCCGTGAAGGGATATTAGTTCGCAAGATAGAGCAATTTAGTCAAGAACGGTTAGGGAATATTGTCGAGCTCTTGCGATCTCCCCAAAAAGCGAAAGAACATCTACGTATTTCTCAAGAGTTAGAGAGTGCGCCAAAGATAAAATCAATACCTTTGGATGTCGGGTATTATGATTTTTCTGAAATCAATGGGCAGGAAACTGCCAAGCGCGCGTTAGAAATCGCCGCCGCTGGAGGCCACCACGCGCTTCTCATGGGCCCGCCGGGCGCGGGGAAAAGCATTTTAGCTCGCGCATTTACTTCCTTACTTCCTGAGCTTACCCCAAAAGAAGCAATAGAAGTAGGCATTATTTTAAGCATCACCGGTTCTTTGGAAAGTCCTCTTATTGCCAAACAATTTCGCGCTCCCCATCACACCGCCTCCGCACAAGCGCTCCTTGGGGGAGGAAACCCGATTAGACCTGGCGAAATTACCCTCGCGCATAAAGGCGTGCTCTTTTTGGATGAATTTCCTGAATTTCATCGGGACGCATTGGAAGCGTTGCGCCAGCCTTTAGAATCAAGGGTTATCAATGTCGCGCGCTCGTCAGGAAATTTTACTTTTCCTGCGGCATTTCAACTCATTGCCGCGGCAAACCCCTGCCCCTGCGGCTTCAAGGATGATACGGTTTTTGCGTGTATTTGCACGCCTGGCCAACTCTCGCGCTACAATCGCAAGCTGTCGGGTCCTCTTACAGATAGAATTGATCTCTGGGCTCACGTTCCTCGTCTTACCAAAGAAGAATTATTGAGTAAGGGAAAGAGTGCAGAATCTTCATCGCACGTGCATGATAGAGTACAAAAGGCAAGAGAAATCCAGCGTCAGCGCTTTGGCGATTATAGCGTAAATAGCGCGATGACATTAAGCGAAATAAAAAAATTCTGCGTCATTGACGATGCAACGCAAGAAATTTTGGGCAAAGCAATAGAGCAGTTCGGGCTTTCCGCTCGGGGGTATCATAAAATCCTCAAAGTCAGCCGCACCATTGCGGATTTAGGCAAGTCAGAAGATATTAAACGCGAGCACGTGTTAGAAGCATTGCAGTATCGGAAACAAAACACCATCTAATACTCTCAACAAAAAAAACGAATATTTGCATTCGTTTTTTTTTGTTTATCACCAAGTATCTATCGGGGTGTCGTGAATAAGTAAGACTTGAAGACGCATTGCCCTTGCCCTCGGTTCTTCCGAGCAATACACTTGGAAGATGGCGGCCCTTCTTGACCGTCCATACCCCTAAGGGTATTCTCTTCAGTAAGGCGTGGAAGCTACAACAGAAAAAATTTGTAACCTCAATGCCTCGCTGAAAGTTTTAAGCTGATTCGTTTGTAAAGAACTCAAATTTTCTCCTAATGTTCTAAGGAGAAAAGGGGCATAGGGAGGCAGTAGATAATTCTCTCTCCTCGCCCATGCCTCTTACCTCTCTTTATCTTACCTTGAATTACGATAATCAATTTCGTAATTCAAGGTATCGTAAACAATAGACCAAGAAAATCACTCAACTATCAGACCCCCTTAGAAGTTATGCAAGGACAACATTTGCTAAAAAGTAATCATAAAAAGAAAAAGCCCGAAGTTGCACTTCGGGGGTGAATTTAGGAGGTATCTTACATTTTTATTATACTATTTTTCTATAATTTGTTAAGTATTACGCATTAAAAAACAAAGGAAGTAATTTCCTTTGTTTTATCTTTTAATTTTAGAGACCGTCGAATACTTATTGTCCCAGTGTTACTCTATCGGTGAGGGCAAACATTGTTTCGCGCGATCCAGCGATGAGGAGTAAATCATTATAAAGCGCGTAATCAAAGGAGATTTGCGGCGAACCAAAATTTATAAAGCGAATATCAATATTTTTGTATTTTTTATCTAAAAATCCGGTGGGAGAAGAAATATCGGAGAGCCCTTGTCCTTTATAGTTTTTGTAGAGAAGGGGAGATTGCGCTAATGCGCTCTTTTCCAAATTCTGAAGATTATTCTTTAGATTATTTGCATCAGTTACTTTTACCACTAATCCAAACGTAATCTGTGCGCTTGTTGCCTGCTCATAAAAAAAGCTATAACTATCTTCTTCAATATAAGATTCAATGCCAATTGGGTTAACTTGAGCAAGTTTCATAAGTTCAGAAAGCTTGAGCTTTTCCCCGTCCCTATAAGGATATATTCTTACAAGGTCGCCCTCATTCGCTTTTAAGGCAACTTGCGCAAGCGCATCCTTGAGCGTGGCAAAAAATTCTTTTGCACTTTTGATTGTTGTCAAATCTAAGGGAAGTGTTTTATTGACCGCAACCAATGGGCTATCAAATTGAGGCACTTGCGCGATCGGCGTGGGAGGAGGTGTCACTGGAGGAGGCATAATAGGTGCTTTACTTCCTAAATACCAATATATGCCAAATCCCGCTAACCCCAACAAAACTATAGTTACAAATCCTATAAGTAAATATTTAAGCGATGGGACGCCTTGAGCTGTATCATCTAATTGCGGGGGGATAGGAATTTTTATCTCGGAGGGCGATATTTCAAAAACTTTATCTTCCTTTCCCTTTATTGTTTTCTCTCCATCGTTATTCTGGATGGTACGCCAGTCCTTTTCGGGCAATTTTTGAAGCGGAGGCAAGGGCGTGGGAGGAGGTGCCAGGGGAGGCGTTATTGGCGTTGACGGAGGCGGAGCAGGGGGCAATGGAATTTCTGGAAGAGGAGCAGCAACTATTTTTGTTGGCTCGTCTCTTAAATCCGCCGCCATCGTTGTTATTTCGTAGTTCTTTAAGGATTCCTCCGGCAGATCAATTTCCGGAATATCCTTTTTCTGTGGGCTTACCAAAGGAGCTTGAGAGTTTTCATCAGGCATATGATTAAGGATAAAGCGCTCCTGCCTACACACTTGCGTGATAAAAGATTCGTCCAGACATAATTAAAGAAGATACTATGGTAAAAAGTCCATAGGGCTTCTTTTTTCCTTATTGGGGTAAAAAGGAGGCTTTTTGTTTAATAAATGACTTTCTTTCCCCTTGAATGAGGTATTCTTGGAGGAAGATGTTCGCGGTGAAAATGATTGGTCAAAAGATGGATTGTTCTTAAGTGAAAGGCGAATTTTCCCCTGCGCGTCAACGCCGATGACAGTTACCTTGACTTCTTGACCGAGTTTTAAGACATCACTTACAGATTTTATATACCCATCAGCAAGTTCTGAAATATGCGCTAGTCCCTCCTTGCCTCCTCCTATTGAAATGAATGCTCCAAAATCAGCGATGCGACAAACTTCGCCTGTCATTGTATCGCCCACCTTTATGTCTCGGGTGATTAGTTCTACCATTGCCTTAGCATCAAGCCCGGATTGTTCATTTTCAGAGGTGATGAATATAATTCCCTCGTCCTCGATATCTATCTTCGCTCCGGTTTTTGCAATGATGCCATTAATAACCTCTCCTCCAGGACCGATAACAAAGCGGATTTTTGCAGGATCAATACGAAGCGTGAACATGCGAGGCGCGAAGGGGGAAAGCGACGCGCGAGGAGCGCCCAGCGCGGCATTCATTACCTCTAAAATTTTTAATCGCGCTTCACGTGATTGCCTTATTGTCTTCACTAATACTTCTATGGGCAAACCTTCCACTTTTGTATCTAATTGGAGAGCGGTTATTCCTCCACTCGTTCCTGCTATCTTAAAATCCATGTGCCCTTCCTGATCCTCGGGACCTTGTAAATCAGTAAGAATGGCATACTTATCCTTTGATTCATAAATGAGCCCCATTGCAATTCCTGCCACAGGTTTTTTGAGGGGTACGCCCGCATCCATAAGTGAAAGCGACATTCCGCAGGTCGCCGCCATTGAGGTAGAGCCGTTGGACGATAAAATTTCGGTCACGACGCGGATAGTATAAGGGAACTCTTCTTTAGAGGGTAGAAGTGTTTGAATTGCTTTTTGCGCCAGATAGCCATGGCCTAATTGACGGCGCGAAGGAGAGCGCATTGCTCCCACTTCTCCCACAGAAAAGGAAGGGAAGTTATAGTGGTGCATGAAATGCTGTCTTTCTTCAAGTCCCATACCCTCTATCCATCGTTCATCCCCGGGCGAGCCCAACGTGACCACCGAAAGCGCATGCGTTAATCCGCGTCTGAAAATCGCACTCCCGTGAACGCGTGGCAGAACGCCTACTTGAGAAAAAATTTGGCGTAAATCGGTAGGGCGACGACTGTCAGATCGTATTCCATCTTTCAAGATTTGGCGCTGGAGCTCTTTTTCTAATTCTTCATTAAATATACTAAACGCCTCTCCGATATGCTCTTTCCCTAACTCATTGCTCACCAGTATTGCCAATTCGTCTTGGAACGCGCTAAGTTTTTCTTTGACAATCTGATCACTGGTTTGTGAAAATACCCGCGAAAGCTCTTTGGCGCAAAATTCCCTCACAAGCCCTATCACGCGCGAGTCAGCCTTATGGGGAACAATCTCGCGCTTCATTATCCCCAAATCCTTTATGATTTCCTCCTGGAAGTCGATAATTTTTTCAAACCATGAAAGCCCTTCTTCAAAAATCTTTTGAAAATCTTCCTCTGCCACTTCCTTGCCATCCGCCTCAATCATGTTAATGAGTCCGCGTTTTCCCCCTAGTACAATATCAACATCGCTTTGCTCGCGTTCCTCCAGAGTGGGATTAACAATAAGTTTAGATCCTATTCGCCCCAAACGAATTCCTCCTATCGGTCCGTTGAACGGGATATTGGAAGCGCATAACGCCATAGAGGCGGCAAGCATGGCGATAACATCTGGATCGTTGACTTTATCAAATGAAATAACCGTGATGACCACTTGCGTTTCCCTGCGCTCGCGCTTGTCAAATAATGGCCGTATTGTCCTATCAATCATGCGCGCGGCTAAAATCGCTTCATCGCTTGGTCTCCCTTCGCGTCGCACAAAACGAGATCCAGAAATTTTTCCTCCTGCGTAAAAACGTTCCTCATAATCAACGGTCAAGGGGAAGAATGACAAATCCGGTTTTGACCCTCGGGCTTGAACTACGGCCGCCAACACAATTGTATCCCCGTATTGCACCATAACAGAACCGTTTGCTTGAGCAACCAAGTCATCAAAGGTCAGCGTAAGGGTGTTTGATCCAATAGATAAACTATAACGTTTCATCGTTATTTTGGAGTCCCGCGCCAAATGGTGCGGGACGGAAAAACGAGCCACATCCTTAAAAAATTTTGCGCTTTTCTCCTTAAGTGGTTCATTTAGGAAAGGCTCAGTTCCTGGGCAATTTTTTTAAATCGCTTGGGATCTTTTCTCTTTAAGTAGGTAATAAAGCGCCGACGCGAGGAAACCATGCGCAAGAGACCTCTTCGCGAGGAGTGGTCTTTTTTATGCGTCGCTAAATGCTCGGTGAGATATCTAATACGTCCCGAAAGGATGGCTATTTGCACCTCGGGCGAACCAGTGTCATCTTTTGAAATGGCGTACTTTTCTACCAACGTCTTTGTTGCTTCTCTATTCATCGTAGTAGTAATCATTATGCTAAAAACCTACCATAAAACGTGGTTCATGTCAAAAATATTTTTTTTTTGTGTGTGTTTTGTTCCATGGGTATTTGTTCTTTGCTCAAAGGACGCGTCCACCGCCACGGGGATTCGAACCCCGGTTACCAGGATGAAAACCTGGTGTCCTAGGCCAGACTAGACGATGGCGGCTCTCCTGCGCCTTTCGACTACACTAAGGGCTTCGGATGAGTAAGTCCTCCAATGGTTTTTACCGCGTACGAACAAGCGACTTCACAAAAGTAGCACAAAGTTTGGCAAAAGTCTACATTATGGTGTGGGTATTCTTTTTGGAGGCATTTCCTTATAAGTAGGCAAAGGCAATTTCAAGTTTAATGTATTTGAATCAGTCTTTCCTCCGTTATTTTGGGCGGCTACTTTATAGAATAGTCGTCCTGAAGGAGACGGATCGCTACAGTGATAGAGCATATCGGGTTGGAGCGTATTGGCGTTTGGACAGTTGATGGCGGTGGGGATGCAGCTGGGGGGGTTGGCGTCAGGAGGTGTATTAAATGTTGCGCAAACATCGCGGTATACGGTATATGTGACCGGGCCGCCTGCAGGACTTGTATCAGCGGCAGTCCATGCGAGGTTCGAAGGAGAACCAGAAAGAGTGAACTGTCCCGGGGTGCCAATAGGTACAAGTATCCCCGGGTTGGTAACATTTGAATCCGTCAATCCATTTGCATTGATTGCCCGTACCAAATATTCGTACTTCGTTGCTTCTGCGGGAGAATTGTCGGGATATGGAATCTTCGTTGCCCCGTCGTGAGTACCAATACGGGTACCGAGCGGATTTGCGAAATCAGCCAGTGCGTTTTTAAAAAAGAGTTTTTCCCACCAGGGCGCCAGCGCAAAGGTTGTCTCGCCCTCCTTTCTCCGGAAGATCTGATATTGGTCCGCATTGCCCACATCCTGCCATTCAAGCCAAACCGTTTGTTTTGACGCAATAGAAGAAACTGGCGGATTGCCAAAAACTATGTGCGGGGGATCAGGGGGGACTTTACTGCAATCATTCACTATCGTATCAGGGCTACTAATATCAGATTTTGTGAAATTTCCTTGGCCTGAACCCAAGGCCTTGATCCAATATTGATGCGATTCATTTGCCGCCACATTTTTATCCCAACATTCTAAGGGATCAGAAGGAAGGACAGTGCAAGTAGCATTTTTAGTATCTGAGTCGTCAGCTAAATCCCGATAGATATTATACGCTAAGGTGTTTCCGGTAGAGTCTTTGCCCCAACTCATATATATGCGGGGACTTGTGCCCAAACATCTTGCGACTGGCGTGAGCGGCGTGAAAACAGGTTTTGCCGGAATATTTTGGCAGAAAGGGGCTTGTATCGCCGGGGTAAGATCGGAGTCTGTAGGTGATATCCCTGCATTTGGCCCGTGCGCGGAAACAAAGTATTCATAACTTATGCCACTTGTGACATTACTATCAATATAGGGCGCAGGCGGGCTCGCCACTGGCGATGGGGGCACTACGAGTCCAAATGATTTTCCCACCTGGCGTTTGTATATATTCCAATATAATGTGTTGATGGGGTTGGGGTCATCATGCCAACTTATATTTATTTGTTTTTTGCCATCTTGTGAATAAGGCGCGGCAGAAACGTCTGGCTTTGCGGGTAAACAGGATGTGCTGGCAGGAACGAACGCTTGTGAAGCAGGGCTTACATTACCAGTACCGAGAGCTTTTAGTTTATACGTGTATTGCAATTTGTTATCTAAGGGCGCGCCATACCCGGGCTTACCCACAGGACTCACCCACACAGGCGTCCCTACTATTGTGCCATTATTTCCGTTTCCAGACGTATCTTGAGCAGTAGCACCTTGACCTTCGTTAAAATTCCAAAATCCTTTTAAGCCAAGCTCATTCCCCGATGATCCTTGGGTATAAAGCTGACTTACTTCATCACTATTTAGCATGCGGCTGTAGATGCGCGTGTCGTCTATGGAACCACTTACAAACCTTATAGGAATAGCCGCATTATGTCTCCCAATCGAAAAACTCTGACTTGCCACCGTAACAGGATTAGTTACCGTTGTTGTTTGTTTATCTAACGCGCCATTGATATAGATACTATTCGTCCAGCTACCTGTAGACCCTGACCGGGTGAACCCGATGAGATACCAGGTATTATTTTGAAGCGCCCCATTAGATGTATCAATCAATGTGTTGTTCCAGAATATAGATACTTTTCGCGAGGTAACATTTGATACACCCATATAATATGACCCAATAACTCCAGCTCCAATGTTATTGGCTTCTTCTATAATAGTTTGGTTTTTGCTTGTATCAACAAGATTTACCCAAGCGAATAGGGACATATTGCTATTTATATTGAGTGCATTCGGAGAGGCGGCATCTACATAATTATTTACTCCATTAAAGGAGAGCGCGAAGTCACCGTTGTCAGTAAAGGGGGAATTTATCGTTGCATAGGTGGAAACGCTCGTGTCTGGATTAGTGCGCGAAAGATCATAAGAGAGAGCGCCCGTAATATTGTCCCAGCTCAATGTAGGAATTGGAAAATTATTGCTACACGCAAGAGCTAACTTCAGCGCTGGCGTTGGGAGAGTGGCGCAATTAGCTGTGGTGATGGGAAGTGGCGCAGAAAGAGTGCTTTGCCCCGCGGGGCCGATTGCCTTAATCCAGTAGCTATAGAGCGTAGAGGGGTTAAGCGAGATCGTGTCTTGCCATGCGCGAGAAATAAATTCCGGCGTCCCTGAATTTATTGTTTTCAGAAGGTTATTTGACACGCCTCTGTATATGTTATAGCTTGCTGTATCGGATTGTATGGGGTCAGTCCATGTAAGCGTATTTGCCGGCGCGGCGTTTTTGCACGTTGCATTAGACGAATTCAAAATAGGCGTGGAGGGTTTACAATAATATTTTGTGTTTGAGTCAGGATTAACTAACACACTCTGTGATTGAGGGCTTGATCCACCCGCGTTCTTAGCAACAACGTAATATAAATAATTGGACTCACCCGCGTTTATGCCGTTATCAAAATAAGAGGTAAGATTTCCCAGAATAAAATTAATGGGTAAACTATTTAGCACCCGCGTGAGGACATAATAGGTCACGTTAGATGACGGGTCCCATGTTATTGATACTCGGGGAATCGTTGCATTTGAGCCGACACATTGAAATTGCGCCTGTACATTTTGAGGTTGTGAAGGCGTGGCGCAAAAAAGAGTTCTTTTGGAGGTATCCGTTGATTCATTTGAAAGTGTAGGACCAGATGCCTTTATGCGGTATGTATAGGATTTGTTGTCTTCTAATCCTCCTCCGTTATTAGTATCATCCCATGAGCGCCCCCCAAGAGTTTTTATCAAATCGTCGTTGCGATAAACTTTATACGTGGTAACATTCACATCCGCAGGACTCCATGCTAATGACATATACGCGCCCGATGGGCCGCATTTTGGCGTCAGGGTAAGAACTGGCTGAAATGGCTTACAATAGTCCACTGGAAGCGTTTTACTGTTAGAGAGTGTAGGTAAAACACCCGGTGGCCCGTTTGCCTGCACCTTCCATGTAGAAGAAATTCCGGGGATGAGCCCTATACTATCAATATAGGGCGATGTGACCGGAGTAAAGGTTTTGCTGGGATTAGTGCGAATTAATGTATACGAAAGCGCGTTAACGCTATCCTTCCATGAAAGGGTAACCGCAGGAGTAGACACGTTTTGGCAAAAAGAAGGCGCTGGCGGATCCAACGTAAACGCGCTCGGCGGGGAACAATTATAGTTCGTTTGGCCAAACGGAGGACTTATTTGCTTCTGGCTGGATAAGTATCCGACTGCTTCAACTTTGTATTGATAAGAGGTTGCGGGCGCTCCTGATATATCAGTCCATGCGGTGGTCGCCGGATCATTGATTGTTTTAATAGGAGTATTCCCCTTATCTGCTCGGTAGATATTATAGGATTTAGTATACGGCCCACCCGCGCTCCAAGAAAGAGCGAGTTGAGGGGTTCCGTTAAAGCATGAAGGAGTTATTGAGCTAATGGTCGGAGTATTAGGAATACAAGAAGCAGATGGCACAGAGGGCGTATTTATAGAGTTTACCGAAGCAACACCCTGCGGCCCCCAAGAAACCACTTCCACCAGCGTCAAAACTTACCCCTGCGCGGAAAGTCTCATCGCCATTGTTAAGGAGCACCGATTCCCCGGTGGCCAAGTCGAGCTTACCGTCTCCGTCGAGATCCGCGGCCACCAGGGGAGCTCCAAAAAGGTC
>OBEQ012704861.1_pt1 | contig 13211 bp, 19 predicted proteins | sample 1670901 | NCBI WGS metagenome assembly OBEQ01 (sample SAMEA104232315, study PRJEB22302) | groundwater metagenome | biome: forest; feature: aquifer; material: groundwater | place: USA | collected 2011-08-07 | depth 5.4 m
GAGGAGCTAGGATTCGAACCTAGATTCCCTGGGTCAGAGCCAGGGGTCCTGCCGTTGGACGACTCCTCACCTCAAACAGCAGGCGAGTTTTACCCTTACTTAGGTCGGAGGTGCAAGAATTTCTGTGGAGGCGGTTCTAGAGAAGTGCTTCTAAAAGGGAGCTTAGCTAAAGAACCCGCTCGTGCCGACGCCACCATCGGTCTGATTCATCTCCATCTCCCGGGCGTCAAGCTCTAGTCCTTTCATCGCCTCGACGTGGCGATTTCCTTCTTCGTCCATGTGGAGCCGCGCGTTCTCTCGGGCGATCTCGAGTTTGGTGTCGTTTCCGTCAAGTCGCTCCGTCAACCAGGCGAGGGTCTGAAACTGAGCATTTTTTGAATTTTCCAAGATCCCCAACTGCATGACGGCCGCCTGGGTTTGGGTTGCCAGGAGCATGTTGTTGGAACCGTTGATCTGGGCGTCGCGGGAGGCGTTCGCCGCAGCGATCATTCCGGGATTATTATCGGGCAGAACGTTTTGTGTGCTCTTGTCCATAGGTCAATCCTTTCGTTTACTCTTTTTCAATCACGGCGTCTTTTTGATAGCGTCTGATAAAAAACTTCTGGTGTCTTCGGAGCCACAGAGGAAAGCTTTCGCGATAAAACCGTAAAATATTTTTCCACTTCTTGAGCCGGTAGATCTCCCAACCGGCCTGAATCATCCTCTCGGCCGGAATCACCGTATAACCGGACCGGACAAAATCGGCGCCGATCCATCGGTTGAATTCATCGACCTTTTCGCCGAGCAGAAGGAAGGCCTTTTTTCGAACCTCTTTGGAAATGTTCCGGAGCTCTTCTTGAGGCAAGATGCCGATGACACGGATCAACGTGCATCGGTCTCTGAGCGTAAAAGTTGCGGCCAGCCCGCCGATCAGTCTTCGGTGATTTTTGAGAAAGCTGTGTTCAATGAGGGTCGGAGCGATTGCCCGATAATGCTTCATCGGATTCCAGAGATCTTTGAGGCGCGGACGGTCGAACCGATTGATCACATGATTAATTTCAAAATGAACCCGGAGCCGGTCGTCGACGAACATCGCGAAATGGAGTTCGGGCACCGAAGGGAGCGGTTGGACCCATCCTATTTCTTCCGCTTCGAGCAAAAAGACAGGGGGCAATGGGGGTCTTTGAAGGACCCGCATCGTCGGAAGTTCGTTCTTGAGATCAATTGCCGCTTCTGCTCCTGACATATTTTACCTCTTGGTAGGAAATACTGCAGTCTCAATGCCAATCGAGCCAGAGAGGTTTATTTTTTAAGTATTTGAAATAACTAATCTTTTTTGTTTGGGAAGGTGAGAGAAAAGAAAAAATGGTGAGAAAATCCCCCAAAGATGGGCCAGGTCACCACACGTTAAGCTGTGAAATTGGAGGTATCGACTGGTTGAGGCTGATTGAGCTCTTTCTCGCGGATGTCGAGCCCCTTCATGTTCTCTTGATGTTTATCTTGCTCCTCTTGGATCCTGGTATCGATATCGGCTCGGGTAATTTCCCGTTTCATGTCATTCGTATCCAATGCGTTGGTGAGCCAAGCCAAGGTTTGGAAATGGGCATTTTGTGAACCCTCCATGATCCCCAGCTCCATGACGGCCGCCTGGGTCTGGGTTGCCAGGAGCATGTTGTTGGAACCGTTGATCTGGGCGTCGCGGGAGGCGTTCGCCGCGGCGATCATCCCCAAGTTATTATCCGGCAGAATTGATTGAGTGCTTTTGTCCATTTTACTTACCCATTGGCCGTAGCCAATTGCCTTTCATCCGGGTTATCGGGTACCGATTCCTCACCAGTTGCGTCTTTGTAGGATTTCCCAAAGATTCTAGGGGTCTTTCGGATGGAGACCGGCAACCCCTCCCGGTAGAGTCTGATCTTCTTCCAGAGGGTGAGGGGTTTTATCCCCCAGCCCACCTTCTTCACCTTCTCCGGGGGAATGATGCAAGGAGAGGTTTCAACGGAATCGGCCCCCAACCAGGCCATGAGCCGATCGATCCCGGCGGCGACCCTCTGGAAGGCCTCTTTTCGAATCGGATGTCCTTCCGGGATACCGCCCAGATTCCTGGGGCGGGCCCCCAAGAAGTGAATGATTCCTTTTCGTTCGGGGCCATGAAAGACCCCCGCAAAGCCGGCGACAAAACAACGGCTCTCTTTGAGATGACTTCGTTCCGTAATGCGTTGATAAAATTCTCCCAAAAAACGATCCGGATGAAGGGCCCAAGAGAGACGCTTTCTCCAAGAAAATTCCGGGGTCCATCCCCAGTGATTGAGTTCAAAGTGGGTCCGTCCCTGATCGTCGATAAAGCCGGCGAACGGCATTCGGGTGGTTGCAAGGATTTCCGGCGAGAAAGGGGCCACCTGATCGATTTCAAAATCTTCCAGAAGAAAGACGGGAGGGTTCGTCTCAGGGATCACTCGAGGGAGTCTTTTGAGATGCGGTTTCATTTTACGGTCTCGTCGGTACTGTTGAGCAGGTTTTGGGTGGTATTGATGAGATCCTCGGCATTTTTCATTTCATCCGGCATCTTGAGATTCATCAGATTGGAAAGGTCGTCGTACCGTTTACTTGTGCGGTCGGCCATATCCGTTTCATTCGCCGTAAACGATTGCCAATTAGAATCAACGCCCGGATTCGGGGCGTCCAGACCAAGATTTTGGGCCAGTCGATTTTCCTCTTGTTTATTGACCGTTTTGAGCCAGTTCAGCGTGTGATTCATCCCTTCTACGCCCGCCTTTCCGGCCTCACTAATTCCCATGCCGGCATAAACAGAGCCCTCTTGCATCGCCGCGTTGATCGTGGCCTGTTCGCGTGCCTGGGCTAAGACCCCTCCGATGATCTCTTCCGCCTTGGTTTGGTTTTCTTTAATCTCGGGCGGAAGGCCCTTGTCCTCCGGCAGGGGAGGAGGGGGCTTGGGGTGACTTTTGTTACTTTTATAGGTGGCGATCGCAAATCCGAAGGTAGGCCCAAGGGTTGACGTCGTACCGACATTTTTGCTGCTGTAGGGATTGCCGATCTTAAAGCCCATTTTTTGCTCCTTCCTGTATATTCTCGGAAGGTAGGGGGGGCTGGGTTGCGTAGCCCTCGATTTTTAGGTGGTTTTCCCTGATTCGGACCTTGCAGCATCAAAGGGATTGGGGGATTGGGACCCCATCGGAGTCTTGGCCGATTCGGCATAGGCCGTCGTAACCACCTCCATGTTGGCCTGGTTGGTATTGGCCGCCGTCATGTTCGCATTGGTGGCGGCCGTATCCTTGGCGGACTTTGCCTGAATGGATGCGCCAGCGATGACAGCGACGGCGGCGACAATTGCAGCGACCATAAGATCCTCCTCTTGAAGAGATTCTCGGCAGCGGTCGGGTCTCAAGTTGCTTTGGGGAGATGTTTGGCTAACTCTTTGATATCCGAGAGTTCCACCCGGGCGAAGGGGGTCCAGCCCATCTTGTCGGAGGCCTTAATCGAGATTTCATTCTTGTAATGGACCATACCGACGAGCTTCTGGATCCCTTTTTCATGTAACGTCCTGATCCCTTTTTCACGTAGGAGGGTCCCGACCTTTTTCCCTCGATAACCGTCTTCGATATAGGTCCCATAGCCGTACGCCGCCGTCCATCGGGTCTTATAGGGGAGTTGTTGAACCGGCCAGAAGAGCGCCCCGACCGGCTTCGTTCCGTCCCAGGCGATCAAAACCGGTTCCCCTCGCGCCGCCGCCGGCATGAAGAAGGTGTCGGTCATAAATTCGGCATTCTCACGAATCGGCAAGATGTCGTTGTCGAATTGGTCCACATAAAGGAGAAGTTTGAGGTACATCTCGATAACAATCTCACGATCTTTGGGTTGGGCGATAGTGATCTTCATTTATTTCCCCTTCCAGAGGAGCTTGCTTAATTGGTCGACGGCGGTCTTTGAGGAAGGAGGACCCATTTGAAAGCTGGAGGGTTGTTGTACCGAGGGGATGGACGGCATCGACGGGGAAGTTGCTCCTCCACCGGAGACAATCCGCGCCCTCGCCCCGGCAAACTGGATTTCTCGAAATCGTCTTGGGGAAGGGGCTAGTTCCAGGATGTGGATGAGCCCCAGTTTAAACTGCAGATCCATTTTGAACTTTCCGTCCACAAAGTGTTTTGCCCTCTCTTTTTTGAGTAACATCCGGAAGGTTCCCTCGTCGACTGTGATGGAGGGAAGAATTTTTTCTTTGAGGAGTTTTTCAAATTCCGTCGGTTCCCAGAGCCCTTCTCTGAGGATCAGGGGGTCAAAGGGGTCGTCGATCGGCTCGGCATAACGATACTTTTTTTTCTGCATCCACTGTCCCTCGGCCAGAAGGTAGCTGCCGTCCGGTTGTAGAGAGTCCTGAAAGGCGGCGATCCATTGGTCCAGGCTGAACTGATCGGTGTCGACGAAACCGGTTTGATAGAGATATTCGAGCTCTTTTCGGTCTTTGTAACGGATACGGCGGGTGCTTTCGGTGGAAGGCTTTGAAACCTTGTCCCAGATATACTTCATCGGGTCGGGAGCAGCGGACATAGAAAAATCTTAAATGGTTTTCGGTTGTTCTTCAAGTGATGAGATGGGATATTTAGGCCTCATGAAACTTCGAGCCGACGAGCTGTTGGTCAAAAAGGGGTTGGTGGCGTCGCGGAACCTTGCTAAAAGCATCATCCTGGCCGGGCAGGTCTTTTCGCCTTCCGGCGTTCGGATCGAAAAGGCGGGCCATCTTCTTCCCGAGGAATCCATTTTAGAGATTCGTGAAAGGATGCCGTTTGTCGGCCGCGGCGGGTTGAAGCTCGATCATGCCCTCGATGAATTTGAGATTTCGGTGACCGGATTAGTCTGCCTCGACGTGGGGGCCTCGACCGGCGGCTTTACCGATTGTCTTCTCCAGCGTGGGGCCTCCAAGGTTTACGCCGTCGATGTCGGGTATGGGCAGTTTCATTGGAAACTGAGGAACGATCCTCGGATTGTTCTCCTGGAGCGGGCAAATTTTCGCTATCTTTCTCTCGAGAAGATTCCGGAACCGATCCATTTTGCAGTTGTCGACGTCTCTTTTATCTCTTTGACAAAGATCCTTCCGAAACTAATTTCTTTCCTCAAGCCAAGGGGAGAGGCGGTCGTTTTGGTCAAGCCTCAGTTTGAGCTCTCTCCTCAAGAGGTGAAAAAGGGGGTGGTTCGATCGGAGCCTTTGCGGAACAAGGCGATCCAACGGGTGAGCGAACGGGCAATCCAAGAGGGTTTTGAGCGGCTTGGTGATACCCCTTCACCGATCCGTGGCCCCAAGGGGAATCAAGAACATCTCCTCCACTTGCGTCGGATCATGATTGTTTTGGCCCTCTTTCTCACCCAATGTGCGACGAATCATCCGCCGGTGAAAACAGCAGTTTTGGATAAAAAGGACCCGGCCTACCACTATCTCCTTTCGGAGGTTGAACTGGGTCAGAACCATCCGCAAGAGGCGCTCGCCCTTCTCGACCGTGCCATTGCCGAAGAGCCGAACGAACCTTACCTAAGATATAAAAGGGCGATTCTTCAGGCTTCTCTGGGAGATCTCCAGAAGGCGGAGCAAGAGGTTCAGAGGGCCCTGGGTTTCGATCCAAGACACCTGGATAGTTATATTCTCTTGGGAAGGATCCTCGCGAGTCGGGGAGAGAAGGTCGGCGCCGTCAGTAACTATCAAAAGGCCTTGACCATCGATCCCAAGTCGGAAGAGGCGAATCTTCTCCTGATCGAGGCGACCTTGGGAGAGAAAAAATATTCGGAGTTGCTTCGTCAAGTTCAGGCCTGGCAGCAGGCCGATTCCGAGACGACAACCCCCCTCTTTTATGAGGCCTGGGTCGAAGAGAATTTTCTCAAAAGCCCAAAACGGGCGATCGATACCTATGAAAAGATTCTGGCCTTGGAACCAAGCAACCTCAAGGCCCTGACCTCCTTGGCCGACCTTTATCTCGGCCAAAAGAAGGAAGCCAAGGCGATCGAACTCTTTCAACGGATGGAGCTCTTGGCCCCCAACAACCTCTCCCTCAAGCTGAAGATCGCCCTCCTTTATTATGAGCATAAGGAATTCGACCGGGCGATCGAAAAGTTTCAAGAACTGAAAGTGATGCGCCCCCACGAGGACCGAATCATTTATTACTTGGGGATTATTGATGAAAACAGTGACCGGCCCCAAGAGGCCGAGCAGGAGTATCGGCAGATCAAGCCGTCTTCCCTTTTTTTTAAAGATGCCCGTCTTCACCTGGCCTACCTTCAGGTGAAGGGTGGAAAGAGGGGAGAGGCGATTCGGCTCCTGGAGGAAGCGATTCGATTCAAACCGGCGGCGGCGCCTTTTTACGAGTATCTTGCGGAGATTTATCGAGACGACGGCCAAAACGACCAGGCGATCAAAACCCTCCGGAAGGGATTGAAGAAAAGCCCCGAGAAGGAGGGGATTTATTACACCCTGGGGATGATTTATGATCGGGCCGGTCATTTTGAAGAGGGGATGGCGTCGATGCGGGAGGTTTTGAAAATAAATCCTCAAAACGCCAACGCGATGAATTATCTCGGCTACTCCTACGCGGACCGGGGGATTCGGCTCGAGGAGGCGCTCGATCTGACCCAAAAGGCGCTTGCGCTTAAGCCGGGTGATGGTTACATCACCGACAGTCTCGGGTGGGTCTATTATCAGAGGGGAGATCTTGAGAAGGCCCTTTTTCATATCCAAAAGGCCTATCAGACGGTACCGAGGGAACCGACGGTGACGGAGCATCTGGGAGATATTTATCTCAAAAAGCATGAGACCCGGAAGGCCCTCCGGTATTTTCGAGAAGCCCTGTCGATCCTTCAACAAAAAAAAGAGGACCCGCAGGAGACAGAAAAGGATCGCCGGAAAATAGAGGAAAAAATTCAGGCACTGGTGAAATAGATGAACAAGGTCATTATTCCGGCAGTTTTTTTAACCCTGGTCGGTTGCGCCGTCTCTTCTCAGGGACCGGAGGCCCCGCGATTTTCCAAAGAGCTTCGCCATGAAATTATTCAGGGTCTGGTCGGTCGGAATCAAGGAATTCGAACGCTTCGGGGGATTGGAACGGCCCGCCTGGGTTCTTCGCCTTTTTCCGGTCGGTCCGATTTTGTCCTGCTTGTCAAAAAGCCGGTCGATCTTCGGATCGATTCTTTGATGCCGACCGGTCTTCACGGAATCCAGATCGCCCTGACCGATGGATGGATGACGATCCATTGGGCCCACGAAAATCGGTACTTTCAAGGGCTCGCCAGCCCGGAGCGGTTGACCCGCTTTTTCTCGCTTCCCCTCGATGCCGATTCGGCGGTCCGTCTCCTTTCGGGGGAAATTCCCTTGGAGGAGGAGGACGACTATTCAATCCAATTAAAAGGAAAAAAGATCGTCTTGAAGGGGAGACAAGGGGATCTGATCGTGACGCCTCTGGAAGGGGAGAACGGCTATCTACCGGTCCAATACACCGCGTGGGACGCGGACGGCTCGCAACGCTATCTTTTGAAGTACGATGATTATGAAAAGAAAGAGGGGCGATGGATCGCCAAGAGGCTCTCAGGACGGTCTTCCCACTCCCATTTTGAATTTCACTTTCGGGAGATCGAGATCAATCCTTCTCTCGCCGATGCCTTGTTTCAGTTAAAAATACCGGATGATGCGGCGCCTATTTCCGATTAAAAAACTCGGGTTTCTTTTTTTCGTCTTGTGGATGCCGGGGGCCTGCTCGCCCCATTTGAAAGTCTCAAAAGATCCTGAAAGCCTCGTTTGGCACCTCGGCGCCGAACCCGATACTTTAAATCCTTTAACGGCGACCGACGCCTACTCCTCCCGGATCGACAGTTTCGTTCGCGACACACTGATCGAACGCGACAACCGGACGCTCGAGTGGAAACCAAAGATGGCCGAGTCGTGGGAGATTTCTCCCGATCGAAGGCAATTCACCTTTCATCTGCGCGACGGGATCCGCTGGCACGACGGCGTCCCGCTGACGATCGACGATATCGTCTATTCTTATCAAAAAATCATGGACCCCGCGGTCGATGCCCCGCACCTTCGGGTCTATTATCAGGATATTGAAAAGGTCGAAAAGGTCGGGGAGCGGGCGGTTCGGTTCACCTATCGCCGGCCCTATTTTATGGCGCTAGAATTTTGCGGGACGATGCCGATATTGCCGAAACATCTCTTCGACAACGGCGAAGATTTTAACCGTCATTCGCAAGGTCGCGCCCCGATCGGGATGGGACCGTATCGATTTGTCTCGTGGGAGACGGGTAAAAAGATCGTGCTCGTCCGGAACGAAGATTATTGGGGCCAAAAGATTGGACGGATGCCGGCCGTCAAGGAAATTGATTTCAAAATCATCTCCGAAGACACCGTCGCTCTACAGATCTTGAAAAAGGGGGGGCTTGATCTGGCTTCTTTAAGGCCGATTCAATGGGTGCGCCAGACTTCGTCGGCAAAATTCAACGAACGATTCGCGAAATATCAATTCAACACCCCCGGTTATAGTTTTATCGGATGGAATTTGAGCCGGCCTTACTTTTCGGATAAAAAAGTGCGGCGCGCGATAACGATGCTGGTGAATCGCCAGGAGATTTTGGAAAAACTGAATTTCGGCCTCGGGCGGGTTGTGACTGGGCCGTTTTATTTTGAATCGAAAGATTACAACCACTCGGTGGAGACGATTCCGTATGACCCGGAAGGGGCCAAGAGGCTCTTGGCTGAGGCGGGCTGGAAGGACCATGACGGCGACGGTCTGCTCGATAAGGACGGCATCCCTTTTCGTTTCACATTTTTGATCCCTTCCGGGAGGCGCTTTGCGGAACGTCTCGCCAGCATCTTGAAGGAAGATTTGCAGAAGGTCGGAATCGATCTGCAGATCCGTCAGATCGAGTGGGCGCTCTTCGTCAAAAACTTGAGCGACCGGAAGTTCGACGCGGTGACGTTGGGCTGGGTCTTCGGAGTCGAGCAAGATCCCTATCAGGTCTGGCATTCGTCGCAGGTCGGAAAGGGGTCCAACTTCGTCGGCTTCGCAAATTCCGAGGCTGATCGCTTGATTGAAGAGGGCCGCCGGGAATTTGATCGCAAGCGGCGGGCCGCGCTTTATCAGCAATTACACGCGATCATCGCCGACGAACAGCCGTATACCTTTCTTTACGACAGTCCGTCTTTGCTGGCGCTCGATCGGAGGTTCACGAATGTGACCATTTATCCGGGCGGGATCGATCCGTTGGAGTGGAAAATTAAATGACCGCCTATCTTTTAAAACGTCTCCTTCTCATGATCCCTTCTCTCCTGGGGATTACGCTCATGACTTTTCTCATGATCCAGCTCGCCCCCGGCAATCCGGTCTCGCTCAAACTCCAACAGTTGGGAGGGGAGGGGATTCGGACCGAGACCGTCTCGCAGGAGGTGATCGATCAGACCAAAAAACTCTACGGCCTCGACAAGCCTTTTCATGTCCAATACGTGTTGTGGTTGAAGCGCCTCGTTACGCTCGACTTCGGGATGTCGTACAAAGACCACCGCCCGGTCCTCGAAAAAATCGAAGAAGCGCTTCCGGTCACGCTCCTTTTAAACATCCTGTCGATCCTCCTGATCTACCTGATCTCGGTCCCGCTCGGAATCTTTTCCGCCCTCCATCCGGAGAGTCGTGTCGATAAGATAACGACCCTCGGCCTCTTTTTTCTCTACTCCCTGCCGTCGTTCTGGGTGGCGATGATTTTGATCATTACTCTCGGCGGAGGAGAATACCTCGACCTCTTTCCCGTGGTCGGGATCGTTTCGGATGGTTTTGAAACATTGTCGCTTTTTGGAAAACTGGCCGATCTGACCTGGCATCTCGTCCTTCCAGTCACGGTCCTGACCTACGGCGGTTTTGCCTTTCTCTCACGGTTTTCGAGGGCGCAACTGCTGGAGGTGGTGCAGCAGGATTATATCCGCACCGCCAGGGCCAAAGGCCTCTCCGAGAGGGTCGTTATCTTTAAACATGCGCTTCGGAACGCCTTGATCCCTTTTATTACCCTCATGGGGACGCTCCTCCCTGCGCTGATCGGCGGGAGCGTGATCGTTGAACAGATTTTTTCAATCCCCGGCATGGGACGCCTCGGATTCGAGGCGGTCCTCTCGCGCGACTACCCGACGATCATGGCGATCGCAACGGTCGAGGCGGTCTTGACGCTCGTGAGTCTTCTCATCAGTGATTTGCTTTATGTGATCGTCGATCCGAGAATTAGTTTTGAGAAAATATGAGTCTTAGATTGATCATCCAGCAGTTCCTAAAAAACCGCCTGGCCGTCGCAGGGCTTGTCCTCGTCGGCCTCTTTTTTGCGGTCGCCTTTTTGGCGCCGGTGCTTTCCCCTTATTCCCCGACCGCCTACGATCTCAATGCGACCCTTGTTGCTCCTTCCCCCGCCCATCTTTTGGGGACCGATGAAGAGGGACGAGACGTCCTCTCGAGGATGATCTACGGCACGAGGATCTCTCTCTCGGTCGGATTGATCTCCGTCATCCTTTATGTGGCGATCGGGATTTTCTTAGGAGCGTTGGCCGGCTATTTCGGCGGTTGGGTCGATGTGATTATTTCGAGGGCGATCGAGATCATGATCTGCTTTCCCACCTTTTTTTTGATCCTGGCCGTCTTGGCCTTCATCGGTCCGTCGCTCTATAATATTATGATCGTGATCGGCATCACGAGTTGGCCAGGGATCGCAAGACTCGTGAGGGGCGAATTTTTAAGACTCCGAAGGCAACCGTTCGTGCTAGCCGGCAAAGTGGCCGGCGCAAGCTCGGCGAGGCTGATTTTTCGTCATATCCTTCCGAACAGTCTTGCTCCGGTTCTTGTCAGCGCCACCTTCGGAATCGCCTCGGCGATCTTGGTCGAATCAAGCCTGTCGTTCCTAGGCTTCGGCGTCCAACCCCCGACGCCGTCGTGGGGAGAAATCCTTTCCCAATCGAGAGACTTCATGGACATCGCCTGGTGGCTCGCCCTCTTCCCCGGCCTGGCGATCTTTATCAGCATCACCGCCTACAACCTCGTCGGCGAGGGACTCCGAGACGCGATCGATCCGAGGATGAAGATGTAGTGGGTCTGACCCCGTAAGCCTTCACCAAAATTCAATGGGTCCCCTCACGTACGGTTGGATTAAGGCGAAATCCTTTCGATCGGATGTCACAAGCCGGGCCCCCGTCTCGCGGGCGCCAATAGCGATCAAGAGATCATTTTGCATCAGAAGGATATTTTGTTTGGATCTTCTTTTTTCTTTCAAGAGTCGCTCTGAAAGAGTCGCGCATTCAATCCAATGTTTTTCCGCGGGCGTTACGAGTCGCCCCTGGAGAATTTCAAGAAATTCCTCAACGATATTTTTTGAAACGGCGTCGTGGGCGCCTCGAAGCAGCTCATTGGCGGTGACAATGCTGACAAAAAGTTGAAAGTTTGCATTAAGCTCCAGAATGCGATCTTGAAATTTTCCTTCGTTGAAGAGGGGGATGAGAACGCTGGTATCGACAAGAACGCGATCACCCATGGAGACAAATCTTGCCCTTGCCGGCCCATTGGTGGATGTGTCGAGCGAATTTCTCTTTTCGAATCGCCTCTCCGAGCGCCTCGTGGATGATCTCGGTCTTGGTCTTATCCTTAAAGAGGCTCTCGGCCTCCCGAATGAGACGTTTGGAGAGATTTAAGGTGGTGTGAACTCTCTCTTCTCGGACTTCCATGGTGCTTACAAAATAGCCTGTTGATAAGCATGAGTCAATAAAAAAATACAAATGGCAACTTCTTGAGGTTTTTTGATGTTTTCCTTGATATTCTATAGCCTATAGTGATAGCCATATAGACTATGGCGACGACGATACAGGTTCAGGAAAAAACGCTTCGACTTCTTAAGCGCGAAAAGGCGCGGCTTAAATCGTCCACCTATGATGAGCTGATTCAGGAGATCTTGGAAAAGAGACGTCCTTCGTCCGGGGGAATGTTTGGGGTGGATAAAGGGAGAATTCAACCGTTTACAGAAGAGGATCACCTCGACTTTCATGAAGACTAGCCTCTTGATTGATTCTTATGCCTGGATCGAATTTTTTCTGGGTTCCTCAAAGGGGGAGCAGGTGAGGTCATTTCTGGACAAAGGAAACTGTTTTACCCCGCTGATTGTCATCGCCGAACTGGCTGCCAAATATGCGGCTTTTCACTCGGCGCTCTGGAGGGAAAGGTTTCAATTCATTCAGGAAAAGACCGAGATTCTGAACCTGACTGTGGAAATTGCTTCGGAAGCCGGAAGAGTCCGCCAGAAGATGAGAGAGACACGTCCTCGATTCGGACTGGCCGATGCGATTATCTATGAAACGGCCAGACAACACCAGATGTCCGTCTTGTCCGGCGATCCTCATTTTCAAGGTCTTCCTAACGCCACTTTTCTTGAGTGAAAAATCTGAATCGGTTGACTTCTATCTAATAGAAGCTATAATTTCTAATAGATATGGGGACGCATAGCTTTTATCTTCCAAACGACGAAGAGTCTGGAGTCATGAGGAGTCTGGAGCGCACCGCAAAGGAGAGGGATGTTTCACTCTCAGAAGTTATGCTCGATATTTTCAAACATTATTTCAGGAAGCAGGGGGAGACCAGGGGGTTGCAAAAAAACTGGACCTCCAGGCTCTGCGGATCCTGGAAGGGAGAAAAAAAGACTAAAAAACTGATCCAGTTAATCGAGAAAAAACGAACTCGTCACAAGATCGAACCGTTTCTCTCATGATCGTTCTTGATACGAACATCGTGATCTATTTCTTGAACGGTCACAAAGAGGTCGCCAGACAGTTAAGCGATTATTCGCCTCGGGAAGTCGCCGTTTCCTTCATTACCCTAGGAGAGCTTTCTTTCGGAGCCTACCATTCCAAGCGTTCAGAGCACAACCTTCAGAAGATTTTTGAGTTGGCTGAAACAATCGAAGTGATTCATTCAAATGAGGATTTGGCAAAAGTCTATGGCCGTCTGAAACATCAGGCGATTCAGATGGGTCGCTTCCCGGGAGATCATGATTTGTGGATTGCCGCCACGGCTCTTCAACAACAGGCCTCCTTGATTACCCAAAATGAAAAACACTTTCGATGGATTCCGGATTTAGAGTCGATCAATTGGGTCGGATAGTTCTTATGGAGACTCTACTAAAGGTCGAAAATCTCCAAACCCACTTCTTCACTTCCAAAGAAATCA
>OBEQ010002681.1_pt1 | contig 13210 bp, 10 predicted proteins | sample 1670901 | NCBI WGS metagenome assembly OBEQ01 (sample SAMEA104232315, study PRJEB22302) | groundwater metagenome | biome: forest; feature: aquifer; material: groundwater | place: USA | collected 2011-08-07 | depth 5.4 m
AATACGAACTGCATAAGATTTATCTACGGCCCCTTCTGGTTCTGGGTCAAACAAGCTGCCGTATGATCCATGATTTGCTCCGGCAATATTATTTACATATTGATTTGTAGCAGGATCTATACCAACTCTTTTACCTGTAGGATCAACTACTCCGAGTACGACTGGTGAAAATCCTCCAAACAATAACCCTGATGGCTTTGGAGCTGTAGGCAGAATCCCTCCTGGCATTGCAGATGAAGTCCCTCTTAATGTTGCAAGATAGTTATAAATATCACCAGGGCATTCTGTCGTTTTAGATTTAGTCAGAGGAGAGAAATCTTTATGTCCCGAAATATTATTGACTAAACATGATGGCACAGAAGGATCGCAACTTCCAGGATTTTGACTAAGATCATATTGACCAGTTTTACTAATATTATATTTTCCTGCCAACCAATCGACTAAACTTTTCAGAGAATTAATGCTTGCATTTGTTGGCTTTGCTATACCGCCATCCTCCAGATCCATGAATGCGTTCTGTCCATCGCTTCCATATTTTCCCAGCACTGCTATCGAGATTGCTCCTGTATTTGCTTTTTCGACTGCTACACCAACATTATCAGCATTTTCGCCCAATCCGCCTTTCCATCTTCCCTCATAGATTGTTCCGGTTGGATCAACGACATACTGATATCCTAAATCACCATAGCCGCTTCGAAGGAATTTATGCTCTACCCATGCAAGGAAAATTTCGCCAGGCCAAGTTCCTCTGACAGACGCATAGTCGCCCTTTTTATTTAATGATTGTGTCAAATCAAGAGTCCCTATGACGGCTGCTAATGGGTCAATAAGAATACCATTTCTTAATTCTCTCAAATAAGTGCCTGTTCCGCCAGAAATGTTTGAAGTTGCTGTATGATGAATAACGATGCGGTTTGGTGTTTGTTGAATTATTGAGCCGGAATTATCGCCTTTCCATGCGCTTCGAGGCAAAATGTTTGGTTTGACAGCGCCACCGCCACCCCCTGCAGTTTCAACAAGCCAGTACGCAGATGAACCGCATTGTGGCGTTCTAAGATTGGTCATGGTTATTTTTACCGTATTTGCGCCAGTTTTGAATAAACTGGTTACATTTTGAGGTACTGTCTGGACGATTGTACCGGTAGAACCATAGTCTTGAGAAAATGTAGATTTAGTTGTATCAGGATGGGTTACCTCGATATCCACTTTGTCATCTGTATAAATATTTCCTGTTCCATCGGAAGCATTTGCAAGGGTAACTGTTCCGCCGTTATAGTCAAATGTATATGTAGTTGGGCCTGCAAAAACTCCTGTAGCACAACTTGCGCTTGGACGAGAAACTGAAATCTGAAAGGGAGAACCTGCTGCGTAGGATATAGTGCTAAAAGTTACAGTGACAATTGCTGCTAAAGAGAGTAGCGCAAGTCCAAAAAATGCTTTTAGTCTCATTCATTACTAAGTATATATCAATCTTCCTATAGTTTGCAATAACCAAATTTTGAACTTTTTTCTATTCGTTGTGCCCGTATTAAAAGATCCTCGATTTGAGATGGAATTATTGGTACCTAGAGATCCAGAGACATACAATTTTTACCATCAAATATCCTAGCTGCTATTCCCCATATTAAACTACTATGTTGTCGGGTTATGATGACAATTATCGCTTATAGTTAATAAATCCGTGGCTGCTTTAAGGAGGGAATTCTATATTTTACTACTTGCTGGTCTAACATTATCAATAACCTAAGTACCCTACATTTATTGTGTATATTCTCCGCTTTTGTTAGAATCTGTGCTGTAATGAAGAAAGAATCTTTAGCAAGAGTAGGAATTGAGATCGGTCATTATACCGATAAAGAAAATCTTACGGGAATAACTGTTCTTATCGCGAGAGAGGGAGCGGATATTGGGATAGATATTCGCGGTTCAAGTACTGGCTCTATAAATACTCATGCTTACGGTGATGCGAAATCAGCAAGAAAACTTATTCACGGGATCGTACTTTCAGGCGGCAGTTCTTATGGCCTGGAATCCGTTTATGGCGTAATGCAATATTTAGAAGAGCAAGAAGTTGGTAGCAGAATAAGCACGGGAGTTATCCCCGGAATAACCGGGGCAGTTATTTATGATCTGGAGGTAGGCACTTCTAAAAGACCAGGTAAAAAAGAAGGTTACGAAGCCGCAAAAAATGCTTCTTTTGAAGAATTAGGTGAAGGCAATATTGGAGTAGGAACGGGAGCAACTACAGGCAAATGGATAGCCGGCAAACATGTAAAAGGCGGGTTTGGTATGGCAGAAGTTGAACTTCCTTATGGCATATTGGTATGTGCGTTTGTTGTCACAAACTCGGTAGGAGATGTTATAAATCCGCAAACGGAAAAATTTTATGCTGATAGTGGAGGATATGACCTATCCAAAAAAAACATACCCAAAGATTTGAAGAGCCTTATAGAAGGCAATCCTTTTAATACTACACTAGCAGTTATTGCAACTAATGTTAAACTTGAGAGAGATCAGTTATTGAAAGTTGCGGAGTTGGCCCATGATGGGATGGCACGTTCGGTATATCCGGCTCACACCATGATGGATGGAGACATTATTTTCGCATTATCCTCACGATCGGGGGAAAGAAAAAATATTCCTTCAATATCCATAACCACCTTAACAGATTTAATAGGACTGGGAGCGGCAGATGCGCTAACAAAAGCTATTAAAAACAGTATTCTGCATGCTAAGAGTATAGAGGATTTTCCAGCTTACAAACCATAATATGACAAATCTTCAGACCAAAACAGTCGTTATTGGTATAACCGGCGGGATAGCTGCTTTTAAGATTAAAGAGCTTATTATTAGTTTGAGAAAGCTTGGTATTACAGTTTTCGTCATAATGACGGAAAATGCCGCAAGAATGATTTCTCCTCAGGAATTTGAAGAGGCTTCGGGTCATAAAGTATACATAGATTTATTTCCCAAAGACTTCGATTTTAAAAAAGTACTTAATAAACGAAAAGTTGACCATATCCAGCTTGCGGATAAAGCAGACTTGTTTCTGGTTGCTCCTGCGACTGCAAATATTATTGCCAAAATGGCGCATGGAATTGCGAATGATTTTCTGACAACCACCTTCCTTGCAACAAAAGCTCCTACTCTTATATTTCCATCTATGAATGTCAATATGTGGCACAATTCCATTACTCAAAACAATGTTCATAAACTACGCCTCCAAGGCTGTCAAGTCATAAATCCTGATTCCGGTGCGCTTGCTTGTGGATACAAAGGCGAGGGGCGCTTGGGAAGTTTAGTCAAAATACAGGAAGAGTTATTACAAATATTAAAAAGAAACGAGTCCTTAAAAGGAAAAACAGTGCTTGTTACCGTCGGCGGAACAAGGGAAAAAATTGATGATGTCCGTTTTATTACCAATAAAAGCTCAGGGAAAATGGGCGTGGCGATTGCGGAAAACTGTTATCTCCGGGACGGCAAAGTAATTTTACTCAGCTCGAAAACATCAGTTATGCCCGTGCTTCCAATAGAACAACATCTATTTGAAACTGCTGATGAACTGGCCGAATTAGTTAAAAAATATTCTCCTGATTCGGATATTTGTTTTCATGTGGCTGCTGTAGCTGATTTTATTCCCATTGCGAAGCAGGGAAAAATTCCAAGTGAAAAATCAGCAACTATTGAGTTAAAAAAAAGAGAAAAAATATATGAGGTTATTAAAAAAGCTAATCCAAAAATAAAACTTATTGCTTTTAAAGCAGAATGGCAGAAAACAGATAAAGAGTTGCTACTTGTTGCAAAAGAAAAATTAAAAAATTCTCCAATAGACATTCTTATTGTCAATGATATTGGAAAACCAAACCAGGGGTTTAATGTTGACATGAATGAGGCTATCGTCGTTTTAAATAATGCTAGATATAGAAAATTTCCGTTAAAATCAAAAAGAGAAATTGCTAATGAGATTGTAGAATATATATTGCCATTTATCCTCAATTAATTAAGAAGTGTCGGCAAAAATATAAAAATCCTACACCTTTAGAAAGGAGATAGCTTTCTTTCATAAACTACTATGTTGTCGGATTATGATGACAATTGTAACTTATAATTAGTAAACTCAAAGCTAACTAAAGTAAAGAACTCCATGTGCTACTACTTGCTATAGGTCTTTATTTATGGTAAACTAGGTGTTATTGTAATTAGATTCAGTGTATTATGGATATGCTTGGTACTTATCCTTTTGAATTTATAGATAGTCAATTTAAAACATTAGAAGCAAGTGGTACGGAATGGGAAAAAGCTGCAAAAAAAGCTGTCGCCCGAGGATATGCTCGACTGTCGGCAATTAATTCTATTGATCGATTAAGCGAGGCTGAAGTATACCAAATGCTTTGCGAGGATGGTTATGGGAGCCAAGACCGCTCTGTTATTATAGCAGTTGTTGACTGTGGTGGATTAAGCAAAAAAGATGAATTGGCAGGTACTATTCGTCTGGTTTTTGGAAGAGATGAGACGTCTTCTAAAGAGTTGCCTGCTTTGGATGCTATGAATTTTATTCATTTGCCTTCACAGTGGCCTCATCAATTAGATGGATATTCCCACAATCAAGCCGCAGAGCTTGGGAGGTATACCATAGTGCAGAAAAATGGCTATTTAAGTTACGAAAACAAAACTAGAATAACAAATATGTTAATTAAGAAGGCCATGGATATTGCTAAGAGCCGGGGAGTTGAATATGTTTATGGAATTATGCCAAGTTTGGTGAATAGGATAATGACCGCATCAGGTGTAAATACAGAATATTTGGACGGAAGCAGATTGCGAGAAGATAATTTATATGCTCTTGATATATTTAAGAGATTTCCCTTATATTGGAATAATTCACCAAAACTATACAGATTTATAAGCGTGAAATCATAAATGGAAAGTAAATATAAAAATAAACCGTGGGTTATTGAGGCAAAACGGGCGCATGAGGAAAAAATTATAATTTATAAAACAGATAGCGATATCATTCTTCACGTTAATGATAATAAATTAGTTATACCTCCCTCTCAACAATATTCCCTGATACGACCTACTTTTGAGGATCTAAATAAAGCTCTGTCTTCTACAGCAAATTCTCCTTTATATAAAGACGGTAAAACATTGCGGCAGCTTTTCGATGCGGAGTATGCTAAATATGAAGAGCTTGCAAAGCTAGCTTATTTAAAAGGCATGAGAGAGCCTGATTATGGCAGCTATGTCTTTGATTTCTATACCGGAAATCTCTATCTTATAGCGCCAGTCTTTTGGCATCGGCTGGGACTCGTGACAAATAACTCAAAATTACTTACCGATGTAAATAGCAAATTATCATGGCAGGAAATCCGCGAGATTTTCGATAATGCTGTTATTGGATTTGTAGGCGCAAGTGTAGGTGGGAATATTCTCGAAGGAGCAATGCGGGAGATCAGACCCAAAACAGCAAAAGTTGCGGATATGGATTGGATTGAAATAACTAATCTTAACAGGTTGGAGCGCGGTTCAATTCAGTTTTTGGCTGCCAGTCTCGCGACGCGTACCGATATAAATGACAGTTTTGATATAACGCGAATAAACAAGGCTGAAATAGCAGCTTATCAACAAAACATGATAGACCCTTATTGTGAGTGGTATGTTTACCCGGATGGAATAAATAGTGATAATATTAAGCAATTTTTATTGGGGAATAAAAGTGAGCCCAAGATTGATATTTTGGTTGAAGAAGCAGATGATTTACGGCTGAAAGTAGAATTAAGAAAGTTATGCCGCGAGCATAAAATTCCTGTGCTTATGTTTAGCGATTTTGGACATATGGCTCAAGGACAATTTCAGGATTTTAAGAAAGATAAAAACTTGAGTCTTGGCTACAAAATTAGCGACAACGAGCTTTTTGCCTCTTTAGAAAAAGCAATGACGAGCGGCACACGAGAAGATAGATTCGCTTTTATCAGAGCGCTTTGCGGCAAGGATTTTGAGAAAGATGAGTTTGGTTTATGGGTGTCGGGAGAAGGCGAACAGCCTACTAGCAGCGTGCCGCAATCAGGCGCAACAGCAATGACATCCGGAGGAATTGGCGGTAAAATTATTGCTATGTATCTTCTTGGCTATACAATACCGGAACGATTTATCTATGACCTTAAGCATTTTAGAGTTATATCAAGTTAATAAGACTTCCTCAATTTGCGGCCTTGCCGAGTGAGGGCGATTCAAATCTTTAGAATTAAGCGGCTTTCCTATACGAAATACAACAGTCGGGCGCTCCACGGTCTTGAGGAAAACAGACAGCATTCTGTTGACACGATCAACCTCGACAATGCCTGCATGGAAGGCTGTAAAGAATCCATTCATTGAGAGTAGTAAGGCTATATATTCATAGAGCGCTCCGGCATATATTCTTTGTTCAATTGAGTCTTCTGATACTGAGATGATGCCAATTGCAGGAGAGCTTTTCATCGCGATTTTTCCGCCGGTTGCTAAAGCGGCTATTTCATCGGGAAGAAGTCTAATTTCATGCAGTAGCCCTTTATGGATTCTTTCCGAAAATTGATCGTCAAATCCAAACTCTTGTCCGCGCATCCCAATTACTGAATTTTTATTTTTATTTGGAAGAAGCAGACTGCCAAGCTCAAGCGCGAAACGATCGTTCTCAAAAACTGAGCGTGTCGCCATCTCTTCAAATTTACCGAGCTTATAAATTTCTGCCTTATCGGTTATTATGCGCAGAGATAAAGAGCGAAAGAGCTTTTTGGACAATTGCTGTAATTGTTTTTTTATAATTTCTGATGGTTTTTTTCTTTCGTCATATTCAGAACGAACAACTTTTCTGTTTATAATCGCGGCTATCCATTTTTTTTCAAGCGTACGAGAACCTTTTTTTAGAGTGAGTTTTGCGATTCTTGCATATCGCTTGCCTTTTTCTTCAAATGGCAGTATATCGTTTGAGGTTATAGTGAAAAATTTGCGAGACGTTTCATACTGATAGTATTTCGCGGCAATTTCGATATTCGTCATCGTGCAGCCCAAGCTGATGCACGCTTCCCGTCCAACGGCATCAGACGCTTTTAATATAAACTTTCTATCGAGCCATAATTCTATGGCTGATTCTTCAGGTATAATTTTAAAACGCTCCGGAACAGAATTATGCGTACTTGGAGCAAGAAGCCCAAAATGACTTAAATATAATAACTGGTCTTGTATTGTTAAATTGTGAAAATCTTCCTGGTTTAGCATTCTTAACCGCCAGGCATCATAAATTTTGTCAGGAAGTATATCAGTTTTCTCTATTTTCTTATCAAGCCAGTCATTTCTGATCATATTTTAATTATATTCTCAATTTATTCTCAACGCAATCTCGGTTGCATGGAATACAAGAAAGAGTCTATACTTACATTAAATATTACTTTTATAATGATTGAAATTGTTATAAGTGTTATTGCGTTTTGTCTTAATGGCTTTTTGGGGCTTTTTGTTTACTATCGCAACAGGAAAAGTTGGACTAATAGATTTTTGTCCGCGTTGACATTAGTCATTAACGGATATATTGTATTTAACTATATTTCTCTTCATCCGCCAACTCCCCAAAGTCAGCTCTTCTGGATTCGAGTTGTTATGTTTGAGACTTCTCTGCTTGGACCAGCACTGTTCTTACTGGCTCACACTTTCCCTGGACCGAAGATACAGCTAAAGAAGCGGTATTTGCTGGCTCTGGCATTTCTATATAGCTCTTCCGCAATTGCATCTTTGACGCCTCTGGTTTTTTCATCTATACAGTATCCTAACGGTCAGCCTGTTCCGGTTCCTGGTATAGGTTTTCCGATTTTTTTCTTAGATTTTGTCGGGCTGGTATTACTATCCGTTGTCCTGCTTATAGTTAAATATATAAAAAGCAAAGGTATTGCTAAGATACAGTTGTTTTATTTTTTGACAGGGATCGCGGGCACTTTTACACTAATGGCGATTACAACGGTAATTTTTGTATCCCTTCTCAAAAGAAGTGATTTTGTGTTCATCGGTCCAATTTCCTCGCTCTTTCTAATCTTATGTATCACTTACGCCATTATACGTCATAGATTTTTGGATATTCGTTTGCTTGTTGCGCGTTCGGTTGCCTTTACTCTGCTTCTCATAATATTTGGTTTGGTTTATACGGGAGAGATATTTTTGGTCAGCAATTTTTTCTTCCAGAAGCAGGTTGAAACTTCGCAGGCGGTTACTTTCGCGGTTCTGGCTCTTTTTATTGCTTTTACGTTTCAACCGCTGAAAAATTTATTGGAGAAAGGAACCGACAGAGTATTTTTTAAGGGTAAATATAATTCCGATGAGCTGGTTTTGGGCCTTTCGCAAATTATGGCTTCCACCATACGCCTTGAGGAGTTGACAAAGCAGACTTTGCGTAAACTGCTTCTAACAATACATATAACCCGCGGGGGATTCTTGCTATTTAATAATCATGATAAATATACTTTTGTCCATGAAGGGTATTCTATTCAATCGGATTTTGAAATGGAGACTCTCAATAAACTTAAGGGTATAATGCAAATTGTTGTCCTGGATGAGGAGGAAAATCAAGAAGTCAGGGAGTTTATGCGAAGTAAAGATCTCTCAATCGCTATCCCGCTTACTGAGAGTAACCATAGAGAAGGATTGCTCTTATTGGGTGAGAAAAAATCCGGTGATATTTACTCAGAGCAGGACATTCAAGTGCTTCAAATTTTTGCAACACAGGCCGCTGTAGCGATACGCAATGCCAAGTCCTTTGAGGAGATTAGTAAGTTTAATATTACGTTAAAAGAGGAGGTAGCCCGGGAGACCAAACAATTACAAGATCTTACTGAGCAGCAAAAAGATCAAGTTGATATTATGGGGCACGAAGTTAAAACGCCTCTTACCGCTATCAGCCAGCAGCTTAATTTACTTCTGGAAATGATACTAACAGAGCAAAAAAGAGAAGAATGGCTCAAAGGTAATGTGCAACCTGAAGATGCAAAAAGAGTTATCGAAGGACTTAAGAAGATGCAAATTGCCGAAATGCAAGAAGAATCTATTGTTGCCAATATGATTGAAGCGGCAAGACTTGACAAGCTGACATTTGAACTTGATTATTCTACCTTTGATCTCATTGATCTTGTCAAGTCAGCAATCAAAGATTCAGAAGGTAGGCTTGAAGCCAATAAACAAAAAGGTCGTATAATCTTTCAATCTGAATTGTCTATATTGGATGTAGATGCAGACAAAACCAGGATTAAACAATGTATTGATGGATTATTAACTAATGCGGAAAAATATGGTATAAATCCACAAGCACATTCACTTGATATTACTGTTTCTGTAACAACAGACAATCAAATAGTTGTCATTTCCGTGCATGATCAGGGAATGGGTATTGATCCTCAAGATATGGAGAAATTGGGGAAGAAATTTTCTAGGTTAAATTCTCATATAAATGGTAGTAAATTGTCCCGTCCGGTAGGATCAGGCTTGGGGCTGTATACTTATAAAGGAATCATGGAACATCATAAAGGGAAGCTTATAATTGACAGCGAAGGTCATGGGCGCGGCGCGACCTTTACCCTCAGATTTCCTATTCATACCTCAAGGCTTCAATAGGCGATAATTTTGAGGCGCGGATGGCCGGGGTCATGCCGAAGATTATTCCGACTGCGACTGAAAAAAAGAACGCCAGGAAAATTGACCAGGTTGTGACTTCTGATATAAAGAATTTTGACAGAATATAAGACACTCCAAATCCTAAGATAATTCCTATTACTCCGCCTGTGACGCAAAGAATTACCGCTTCGAAGAGAAATTGGTTCAGTATATCTCGTCTTCTTGCTCCGAGAGCTTTGCGAAGACCTATTTCGCGGGTGCGCTCAGTAACTGATACAAGCATTATATTCATGACCCCTATTCCTCCAACTAGCAAAGAAATAGCGGCTATGCCTCCAAGCGCAATAGTGAGCACACCGATGATGCTCGTGATCGTCGAGAGAGTTTGTTCTTGTGTTTGGAGAGTGAAATCGTCTTCCTTTAGGCGCTCCGTGAGTATCTGGCTGGCACGCTTCTTGACCAGATTGACGAGTCCTGGGTTTTTGGCTGAGATATAAATAGTGTTGACATTGTTGACGCCGAATTGACGGATGGCGGAATTTATCGGTATAACAATAGTATTGTCCTGATCTATACCAAAAAGAGAGCCTCTTTTTTTCATCGTACCAATAACCAAATATCGGTTGCCTTCAACTAAGATCTTCTCATCGATAGGATTCATGTCTCCAAAAAACCTCTCTTTTACTGTCTTTCCAATTACCGCGACACGCGAGCCGGACGTGACCTGGTCTTTGGTAAAATAAATTCCCTGCTCTGTACCGGCATTAACGACAATATCCGGATAATTGGCCGTTACTCCGATCACAGACGCTCCTTTGTCTGTTTTATTTTTATATTTCAGAGTCGCGGGTTTTTGTACCACCGGGCCAACATCGGCAATTGTTTTCAATTTTGTATCAAGCCGCTTGGCGTCATTTACGGTAAGCTTGTTCGTTTGCTGCCCACCGGGTGTACGCGCTCCGCCTATCTGTCCCGGGATGACAAATATGAGGTTTGAGCCAAGACCGCTTATTTGATCTGTAATGTATTTTTGTAGTCCTGAGCCGATTGAAACCAGAAGGATGACGGCGAAAACTCCGATGATAACGCCCAAAGTTGTCAGAATTGAGCGCATCTTATTGGCCCTAAGTGAACTTAGAGATAATTTTAATAGTTCACGATAATCCATAACTGTTAAAAAAATAAGAATCTCTTTTGAGTATTTTGTAATTTCGCGGCTTCATCAGGCGAAACAGCCACTTCTTCTCCTTCTTTTAGTCCGACTATTACTTCGCGATCAGTGTCACTTTGTATACCAAGTGTGACTTTTCGTTTCTCAAAAGACGCGCCTTTTTTGACATAGACATACGTATCATTGGCAATACTTTCAATCGGAATAATAAGAGCATGGGGCTTCTGTGAAACAACAATCTCCGCGTCCCCTGTCATACCTAATCTGTATTTGTATCCCGTGTTGTCAGGAAGCTTTGCTTCTACATTGAATACATTGCCACCGTTTGTCGACGTGTGGCTTGTAAAATCGATTTTGGTTACAGTTAGATTTATTGTTTGATTGGGAAAGGACTCGAGCGTTACTTTTACACTCGTACCAAGACTTATCTTGCCAATATCTGCTTCATCCACTTCGATATTAAAAATAATGTCGTCCTGGTTGACAATTATATAAGTATTTGTCACTCCCACGTTTTCTCCTGGCAATACCTTGTCTGCCCGTATTATGATTCCATCAATTGGACTGACGAGATAGGATTGTTCTCTTGCTAAAGATTGAAGCTCAACAGATATAACAGCTTTTTCAAGATCGTATTGGTTGTTTTCCAGAATGCGTTTCATATCTTCACTTAGCGCACTTTTCGGAGTGCGATTCTGATTATTTTGTTTTGTCGCGTCAAAAACATTGCGCTGTATTTGGTAGTTTCTTAAAGTGCCCTCAAGATTTTTCTGTACTGAACGCGCGTCAAGCGCGGCAATTGTTTGTCCTGCCTTAACAAAGTCGCCTTCCTTCGCGCCGATATAAACTAGCTTCCCGGAGGTAAGGAAATTAAGTGTCGCTATAATTTTGGATTCAACTTTGCCGCTCGTTGTTACTGATTCTGTGATATTTTGCCTTTTTACTTTTTGCGTCTCAATCTGCCCTCCGTTTTTAGGAAGCAAAAGGAATATTACTAAAGCAATAACTACTATTAAAACCGCGCTTATTTTTTTGCGATGCCAAAAATAGGAAAGGATTTTTTTCATCCGAAGTGACGCTAGCGGGAGTCGAACCCGCGATTTTCGGGATGAGAACCCGACGTCCTAGACCACTAGACGATAGCGCCTTATTTAAACTCATGATATTTTATCTTATTTCCGAGCTCAAAACAACCTATGGTTTTAAAATATAGGGATTTTATATATAGAATTAGTGGACAGTGATTTAATTCCTAAAACTAATTATTGCAGGTGGTTAGAAGTTCTATAATTGATTGCAACCCCCTAGAATAAAACGGAGGGGGTGATGAAAAATTAAAGTATTCACAAAACTTACTGAAAAAGAGCGGGATATGCTCGCGATCTGGAAAGCAGAAAAGCTATCAAATATTCAATGCGCGAAACGGTTAGGTAGATGGGTATCAACAATTGGCCGGGAGTTGAAACGGAATAGTTTTGAAGGCAAACACTATATTGCTATTCACGCTCAGAGAGAAGCAGATTTACGAGAGCAAAGAAAAGCATACGCAAAACAACCGTTAAAGAATGCTGATATTTATGCTTATGTCACAAAACATTTGCGAGGGGGATGGAGTCCTGACCAGATAGCCGGAAGACTGAAACGCAAGCATAAAGATAATGAACACTGGCACATAACAGCCGAAACAATTTATCGCTGGATTTATGCGCCTGAGCAGAAAATATCTTCTGTGTAGCGAATAATTTGTTTCAGACGGATCAGAAGAGTTCCACAATCAGAACAGTGTGTTAGCACATGCTCGTATGTTTCCGTTACCTCTGTGTCCAATGGGGCAACACGGCGGTAACTGGCCTTTGATCTGTCGGCGCTTTTGCGTTTTGTTGTTTGTTCTGATTGGGAAGTATTCTCTCCTCGGCCTGTTGAATCTTTATCCTTATCATCTTTTGTTTTCTTTTTGCCAAAGACCATACCTCTAAGTTCTTCAACGATGAGCCCCAGGCTTTCAATCTGTTTTTCCAACAGTTGTTGTTTTTTAAGGAGAAGAAGTTGTTTCTGCTTTAAAAACCTGTTTTCTTTTTTCACCTCGAGGTTTTCTTTCTCAAGATACGAAACCTTCCGGCGTAATATCTCATTTGAGCGGGTTACCCGGCCGTTCTCAAGACGAAGACGTCTCAACTCAACACGGGATTTTAGTGCTTCCTCTTCGAAAGTCATGTGGGCAGCTTCCATAGGATATTTACTATATCAGTTTATTATGGATAATTGCAAATCTTGAAATCACATATAGTCAGTGAGCACTTACAGACGCTATGATTGTTTTAAGAGCGCAAATCCGCTAAAATACATCTAAGGCCCCATCGTCTAGTGGCCTAGGACGCCGGGCTTTCATCCCGGAAATCGCGGGTTCGA
>OBEQ011135430.1_pt1 | contig 13208 bp, 13 predicted proteins | sample 1670901 | NCBI WGS metagenome assembly OBEQ01 (sample SAMEA104232315, study PRJEB22302) | groundwater metagenome | biome: forest; feature: aquifer; material: groundwater | place: USA | collected 2011-08-07 | depth 5.4 m
GAGTCCCTGGCTCTCATTCGAGAAAATTTGAAAAGTATGAGTGATAATCTGGCCAGCCATTTCCAGAAATTTGTTCTCTTTCAGGGATTCTTGAGCAGTCTGACGATTCTTTTTGTGTATACTCTTGCGGATGTTTTTTATTTAAATCCTCTTCAAGTGGGCATTTTTAGAATCGGCATTGTAGGGTCTTTTCTCTTCATTGGGTACGTGATGATCATGAATATTCTTTTTTACTTCGATTTTCAGAAGGAAATTTTTTGGGTAGTCTTTGTCTTCTTTATTCTCAATGTCATTTTTACTTATGGGTCGCTCCTTTTAGGGCTTCCCGCTTATGGCTTTGGTTATACGATTGCCTCGTTTGGCACTCTTCTTTTTGGTTTTGCTATTCTCAACTCCCGCTTGAAACATTTGAACTATTGGACTTTTATGAAGCAGCCGGTGTTGGTCCCCAAGTTTCAGTTTGAGTCGGAGTCTCGCTTGGATGGTTCTGAGGATTTTTTGTAAATCTATGAAAGCGATTATTATGATTCCCACGTATAATGAAAAAGAGAACATTGCGTCTCTCATTGAGTCTCTTTTTTCGATTCCGTTGCGTTCTCAAGATTCTTTGGAAATTGTTGTGGTGGATGACGCTTCCCCGGATGGAACGGGTATTGTTGTTCGTGAGTTGCAGTCTCGCTATTCCCACCAGCTTTTTTTGGTGGAAAGAAAACATGAAAGGGGAAGGGGAACTGCTGGGATTGCCGGCTTTCGATTTTGTCTTGATCGCGATGTTGATTGCATTCTGGAAATGGATGCCGATTTTTCCCATGATCCGAAATACATCCCGGCCTTTCTGGCTCTCTCAGAGCATTATGACGTGGTGATCGGTTCTCGCTTGGTTGAAGGAGGAAGTGATGCTTCGCGGAAGATATCTCGGGTGTTTGTGAGCCTCGTGGCTAACTTCATCTATCGTCTTTTGTTAGGGATGCGTCTGAGAGACATCAGTGGAGGCTATAAATGTTATCGCAAAGCAACGATGGCTCGTCTTTCGTTCGATCATTTTTTTTCAACCGGCTATCCCATTGGAATGGAAACGCTCTTCCGATGCCATCAAAACGGGGCTACCTTTCTTGAAGTTCCCATTCATTTTCAAGATAGAAAGAGGGGCCAGTCCAAGTTTGTCCTCAAGGAGGCTCTCAATGCCTTTTGGATCGCTTTTAAGCTGTGTCTTCATTTCCGTTGGATGGCCTAACCCATTCATTCTTTGCTTGATTCTTCATATTTTCACACTATAAATGAACGCTTTGCGTGAAACTATGAACATTCATCAATGGATGCTGAAAAAAGTGAGTGAAGCTGGGGAAGGTTTAAAGCGACTTTTGGTCGATGAGGCTTGCCTTCAAAACATCGAGAAAGTTTCCCTTTTGATGATAGAAGCCATCAAAAGAGATCAAAAAATTCTCATTTGCGGTAATGGAGGTAGCGCTGCCGATGCACAACATTTTAGTGCCGAGCTATTGGGTCGTTTTTACAAAGATCGACGTCCGTTGGCCGCTGTGGCTTTGACCACAGATACCTCTACCCTAACGGCTATTGGGAATGATTACTCCTATGAAGAAATTTTTAGTCGTCAGGTGGAAGGTTTGGGAAGGGAAGGGGATGTTCTCTTGGGAATTCGCACGAGCGGTTCTTCTCAGAACGTTCTTCGAGCGCTGATGTCAGCCAAGAAGAAAGGGATGGCTAGCATTCTTCTAACGGGAACCTTCGAAAGAGAGGCGGCCCCTGTGAGTGATTTTGTGATCAAAGTTCCTTCAACAGACACCCCTCGTATTCAGGAAATGCATCTTCTGGTTGTCCACCTGATTTGCGAGATGATAGAGAGGTCGGTTCTTGATGTTATCTAAAGCTGTTTTCATCGACAGAGACGGCACCTTGAATGTCGAAAAAGGCCATGTGCATCGAAAAGAGGATTTTGAACTTCTTCCGGGAGTTTTGGATGCCCTGAAGATTTTAAGCGGTCATGGAATTGCGATTTACATTGTGACGAACCAAGCGGGAATCGCCAAAGGATATTATACAGAAGAAGACTCCGCTCTTTTAACCCGCCATTTTTTAGAAAAATTTGAAGAAGAAGGAATTAAAATTTCAGAGGTTCTTTTTTGCCCCCATCATCCGGAAGCCACGGTGCCCGAGTACAAAAAAGTCTGTTCTTGTCGCAAGCCCGCGACGGGATTCATTGAAAGCATATTGAAAAAAAGAAAATTGAAGCGAGAGGATTCGATCTTGATTGGCGATAAGAATACAGACATTGAGGCAGGGAAAAAGCTGGGACTTCTCACCTATCTTGTGGAGACAGGCTATGGTTGGAAGGAAAAAGAGACAACACAAGCGGACTACGTTGTTCCCGACTTTCAGGCCGCCGTTCAGCACTTCTTGAAAACCTGCAATTTGCCCCTTTCGGTATGATTATTTCACGAACACCCGTACGGGTCAGCTTTTTTGGTGGCGGCACTGACTATCGCGAATATTACGAGCGAGAGAGTGGGGCGGTTTTAGGGACCACCATTAATAAATACATTTACGTCAGCTTGAATGAGTTAAGCGATTTTTTTGAGTACAAAATTCGGGTCGCTTATTCCAAATCCGAGCTTGTGAATTCCATTGCAGATATTGTTCATCCAAGTGTTCGGGAATGTTTAAAGTTCATGAACATCGACGGAAATCTGGATATTCATATCTTTTCAGATCTTCCAGCAAAAACAGGATTAGGTTCCTCTTCGGCTTTTTCCGCGGGGTTTCTTCATTGTCTCTACGCCATGAAGGGTAAGCTGGTTTCCAAACAGCAGTTGGCCGCTGAAGTTCGTTATATTGAGCAGCAGATGATTCATGAAAATGTTGGCTCTCAAGATCAGTATCATACCTCCTTTGGTGGGCTCAATATCATTGAGTTTAATCGAGAAAGAGTTTTGGTGCGTCCCGTGGTGATCAGTCGGGAAAAAAGGGATCTGCTGGAAAAATCCACGATGGTTTTTTATACAGGCTTGTCTCGTTTTGCCAGTGAAGTGGTGAAAGAGCAGATTGATAATACAAAATCCAGAAGCAAGGATAGTTGTCTGAAGCGCATGGGGCAAATGGTGTTTGAGGCGGAAAAAATTATTTCGGATATATCGATTGATCAAATGATGAAAAAATTAGGGGAGCTTCTTCATGAAGGCTGGGAGCTTAAAAAAACTCTTTCCGGAAAAATTTCCAATTCTTCCATCAATGACATGTATTCCAAGGCTCTAGAGGCCGGAGCTTATGGAGGGAAGATTTCCGGGGCGGGTGCCGGCGGTTTTCTCATGCTCTTTGTAGACCCTGCCTGCCAGAAGGAAGTCCGCCGGGCCCTCTCCAACTTTTTGGAGCTTGAGTGTCGATTTGAAGATGAGGGCAGCCAAATCATTTATCTGAAGAATGTTCGATGACAACATCTGTGGACGTCGTTATTTTGGCTGGTGGCTTAGGAACCAGGCTCCAGTCGGTTGTTTCCGATCGCCCAAAAGTTTTGGCTGAAGTTAAAGGCCGTCCTTTTTTGGACTATCTTCTCCAACAACTCGAAAAATTTCGACAGGTTAAAAAAGTAATTTTGGCCTTGGGGTATCAGGCCGAGAAGGTGATGGCTCAGTATCAAAAATATTCCTCACAGACATTCACGATTGATTTTTCTACCGAGACTCAACCCCTAGGAACCGGCGGGGCTATTCGTAGGGCTCTTCTCAAGACAGAAAGTCGGGATGTTCTCATCATGAATGGAGACTCCTACGTTCATTTTGACCTGACAGCACTTCAACAGGAGCACGAAAAAAAGGGTGGTGTGTTGACGAATATACTTTTTAAGACAGACGACAGGAGAAGGTTTGGAACTGTTACGTTGGATTCTCAGACAAATCGAATAAAAGAATTTCAGGAAAAATCTCCTTCCGAGCTTGTCGATCATGAGTCAGCTTTTATCAATGCCGGCGTTTATTTAATTCAAAAGCAGGTTTTTGAAAAGTGGCCTGTCGATCAGAATGTGTCGATGGAAAAAGAAATATTGCCCACTCTCATTCCTGCAGGTATCTACGGCCATGTTTCTCAGGGACCTTTTATTGATATTGGAATACCGGAATCTTATAGAGAAGCGGAGAATTTTTCATGGTGACCGATGCCACATTTATTTCAAAAGTTAGGGATGAATTCCATAATGACAATTGGCTCTACCATCCGAATCCGATTGTTCGTCGTCTAGAAAAAAACAGAAGAGAAGCCATTGAACGCACGGTCATCTCTTTTGTTCCTGAAAATGCCATCGGGCTCGATGTGGGTTGTGGAAACGGGCATATTGCCCATCACATTACTCAAAAAAAGAAAGTGACCATCATCGGTGTGGATGGCAACCCTGATTTGCTTGAGCAAGCACGCAAGAGAATAGCCAACTTTTCGACGATTATGGCAGACGCCAGAAGTATTCCGTTGGAAGAAAAAGTCGATTTTATCTATTGCGGTTGTATTTTGAGTCACGTCACCGATCCTGAGAAGATCATTCAGGAATTTAGAAGGCTTATCAAGGAGTCGAGTGTGGTTATTATCCAGATACCCAATGATACCCTTTTGTTATTTGTCAAAAAGGTTGTAAAAGTCTTGCGTCTGCAGTTTTTGTTCCCAAAGATTGAACTCCAGCTCACAAGGGATCATGTACAACCCTTTACTTTTTTGAAACTGTCTCAGCTCATAAAGGATACTTTTGTTATTCGAAAAAAAATTGCAGCCGGTATTTTCTTTTTGCCTTTTTATTGGATTGCTGTTTTAGAGCCAAAAAGTAGTAGAGACACGAAGTAAGTATGCGGGAGTAGCTCAGCGGTAGTCCGCCTCAGGCGGATCCCAAGCAGAGGGTCATTTTTTTTATGCGGGAGTAGCTCAGCGGTAGAGCATCTGCTTCCCAAGCAGAGGGTCGCGGGTTCAATCCCCGTCTCCCGCTCAAACTAAAACAGGTCCTTCGGGACCTTTTTTAGTTTTTTGAAGGATCATCTTGAGGAACATCCAAAAAATAAAGGTCGTGATGCCTGCGCCGACAATGGAAACAGGGACCGTGTAATAGGCAACGGAAGTCATGGCAAAGTAAGCCATGAAACGATGAATTTTTGGATTTTCTTGTTGAAAAGAAAAAGGCAGCAGCCAGAGGTAATGCCAAGGTTCATAATTGGGACTGACGAAAAGGATCAGTAAAGCCATGCAGATGAAAGTAGAGCGGAAAACCTCTTCAACTGTTTTGGTCCGGTATCCCAGATAAAGTCCCAGAAAGGATAAGAGAGTCATGGTTCCTAAATTATAAAGGCGGCAGGCTTGAGATTGAACAGCAGAGCCTGTGATGGCTAGGGCATGAAACAATAATTGGGAAATAGAGTTGAGTAAGATGAGAGGGTTAACATGAACATTGGAAAAAATTAAAAAAAGAGAAACTCTTGCATACAAAGAAGGGAAATAAATGAGTCCTGCTGCCAATGAGATGAGTAAAATACCTAAAAAGTGATTTTTAAAGTTTCTGAACAGGTAACAGAGATGAAAGAAGAGAAGAGGGAGGGCAATGTATTTGGTCAATATTGAGAAAAGAAGTGCCAGAAAAGCCAGCCAGTGAAAATTCTTTTTGAGAAGAAAAACAAAGAGGACGAGACCTAGAATCATGAGTCCATCGTTATGGGCTTGAGAACTAATTTCCCAAATGAAGAGAGGATTCATGGCGAAAAAAAGAAAGGATTTTGTTTGATGGGATGGGGGAATGAATTCAACGCAATACCGATAGAGAATGAGGATAGTGGCAAAAGCGGTAATGAGTGAAAATGTTTTAAAAAGAATCATGGAAGGGATGGGATGACCCGCTACGACAATCCAGCGGTTCAAATATTCTATGATAGGACCATATACCATCGGAGTGCTGAACCATTTGGGGGTGACAAGTGATCGAAAAGGGTCGCTGATAGGCAAACTCCCGGCCCCTTGCGTATAAATATCCATATGAAGATGGGACATTTCTCCGTAGGCCAAGTTTGAAAAAATATCATTAGAGGTTAAGGGGAGCGTCAGTGCCGCCAGCATGTGGATAAAAAAAGTTGCCACCAAAAAATTTTTTGGTGAGAGTTGTTCCAGGTTGGAATGAAAAAGAAGGGCTATAAAATGATAAGCAATGAACCAGGCAAAGCTTAAATAAGCGATATGAATCCAGACTTCATGACCCCATTGGAGAGGTTTTTGATCAAGTGAGATATCTTGATAGATGAAAAACCTGAGATAAGAAAGAATGACGAGCCCTAAAAATCCTGCGGCCATCTTTTGAAAAATTCTGTTATTTTGGTTAGGCATCAGAAGTTTTGAGGTGTCTTTTCCAGCTCAACCATACCCACGCAAAAAGCAAGATCAATAGTAAGTTTCTGGAAACAAGAAGCCATACAACGGGAGGGTTTAATTGTCTGAGGAAAAGATAGAGAGCTTGGGTCATGAAGAGAGCTAAAATAAAGAAAGACTTGAAGAGAGTTTGATGTGGAGGAATTCCTCCAAGAGGTTAGATAAATTGTGCCTAGGAGGAAAAAAGGAAGAAAATAAGTCATCACTGCTTCAATGATCCGAAGTTGTTTTTCCTTGTTTTCTCGCGGAGAACTATGTGGAACGAACAAAAAGTTGAGGACCAAAATATGACTGAAGAAAATAAGAGACAAACCAAAATATTTTTTTTCATTAAGGAAACCTTTTTAAATCACTTTTTGGGATGAGCACCAGACATCGTGGGAAAATAAAGACAGCCAGAAGCGTGATGACGGTTAAGCCCACCACGGAAAGCCAGCCAATCGAGCGAATGCCGCCGATAGAGGTCAGGATCAGTCCTCCCAATCCAACAATCGATGTAGCATTGGCCACCAATATGGCGGGGACTTTGTTTCGGATGGTGTCTTCCATGTCTGTTTTTTCGTCGTAGCGCTGATTAAAGTGAATAAACGAATCAATGCCTGTTCCCAGGACAATCGAAATGGCAGCGATATTCAGAATATTCAGTGGAATGTGAAATATCCAAAAGAGCCCGCAGGATAAAACGAGACCGATGATGAGCTGACTCATAATCAGAAGAGAACGACTCAAAGGTTTGCAAATGAAGAGGAGGACAAGAAAGAGAAAGCTTAAGATAAGAAAAAGCCCGCGAGGCGCTTCTTGGCGCACCAGATTGACCGTGTCCGCAATAACAAAATCTCCATCGGCTGCCACAAAGTTGACGGAGGTTTCTTGTTTCAGAGACTCAATATACTTTCTGTAAAGTGAGACTTGGCTTTCTATGCCTCGGTCGATGGTGTGGGCAGGATAAAGGTAGACGGCATAAATGTCCTGATTGTTAGGGGCGAGAAATACACGGCGAATTTCTTTGGGGAGATTGTTATGATCAATCAAAGGGGCTTGTATCGATTGATCCAGAGTTTCGAGCAGAAATTTTCGATAGTCCCGGACCACCAGATGCAACTTTTGGATCTGTCCTTTGATACGCAAAAGAAGAACTTTTTTCATTTCCTGATTGGGGGGCACAAAACTGGTCAAACCTAAAACATCACTGAAGGCGGCTGTGGAGCGTCCTGGAGTTTTGAGGGAAGTCTCTAGGCTGCTGACGATTTTTTCTTCCGCTGCTTTGCCAGAAACAATCAGGACGGTCGGGTTTAAGTTTTCTCCCAGGACTTTGGTCACTCTTGTATAGAGTTTGTTGCCTGGCAATTCTCTGTTATCCACCTGGGCGGCATCAAAAATAATGTGTGTTTGAGTGGGTAGAGTCCAGGCGGCGGCAAAGCACAAAATCAGGATGAGTGAAAGCCACAGCCATGGCCGCCGAGGCATGAAGAGTTGGTTAAATAATTTTCCTCCAGAAGGTCGAACTTTCTTTGGCGCGTGGCTGAAAAAAGAATTTTTTCTCAACGCAAGGACGGCAGGGATAATCAACATGATTGCGATATAAACAGCCAAGATTCCTGCAGCGCCTACAATGCCGAATTCTTTAAAGACTCCAAAACGTGAAAAAAGAAGGGCCAAAAAAGAACCGATGGTGGTGATCATAGACCCGTAGGTTGCTTTTCCTGTGAGGGCAAAAGCCTTGTCACAAGCGGTGTTAAAATCAAAACCCGCTTCTCGTTCTTGTTGGTAACGAGTCATCAGATAAATGCCGTAATCGCTCCCTAACCCACTGAGAATGGCCGCACCAAAGCCCGTCATGACATTCAAGTGTCCCAGAAGGGCGTAGACCAAGGCTCCCGTCCATGCGAGAGAGATCACCAGGGGGAGACCGACCAAAAGAGCCGACCAAAGATTCCTAAAACAAATGAGCAGAATCACGAGGAGGATCACTCCCACAATGAATGAGACTTGCATCATTTCCCTTTTGATAAAATCAAGCGCCTCAATTTTTGTTTCGTAGCTGCCGGTGTAACCCACCCGGATGGATTGAAAGCGAGGATCTGCCTTTAAGGTTTCTTCTCTCTGTCGAATTTCAGAAACGAATTTGCGGCTCGCGTCCATGTTCTCGGCGTCTTCTTTGACTTTGACCCGAAGGACCAACAAATTGCCTTCGTTGTCGGTGGACACTTCTTCCACATTCATGCCGGCTCTCTTTTTGTATTTTGCGAGGATGTCATCAAAGTTGAGGTTGGGTCTTTCTTCAGCATTTGCAAAATCCATCATGTTGCTAAATGTTGAGCTGAATCCTTCCTTTTCAAGGACGAGGGCGCGGGTGACTCGTTGTTCAATTTCTTTCAGGTCAGAGATGTCCAAATACAACCAGAATCTTTTTTTGAAGAAATCAATTGGGTGATGAAAGTCAACATAAGCAACGGAAGGGTGTTGCTCCATTAAGGAAACAAAACGTTCTGCAAATTCCGAAGAGAGGGAGATATTTGGAGATTCGATGGTGACGAAGAGATAACTGAATCCTCCCAAAGATTGCTTGAGGAATTCAAGAGACTGGACGCTGTCCGTTTTTTTAGGGAGCAAGGCGGCCAGATCGCTTTCAACTTCCAGTCGAGAAGCCAGGCGAAGCGATAGAATCGTGAGGAGTGTCACAAAAAGTAAAACCGTTTTTGGGTAACGGATAGAGAGGCGATAAATCTGAGGAATGCGAATTTTTTTCATTGGTCTGTGAAGTGTATTTCATGTATTCAAATACTTCAAAAAAAGAAACATGAAACTATCTCTGATCGCCGTTTTTATTGGTTTTCTTGTAGGCGTTTGGTTTGCAGAAACTCCTGCTTTTGCACGAGAGGTCATGGAAGATTTTTCTCAGACTTCACCGGGCCTCTTCCCCAGAATTTTCAAGACGTACCCCTTTCAAAGAGGCAAGGCTCAGCGCGTTTATCGAGTGTATGAAGAAAACGGCAACCGGTTTCTTCATGCTTCAGACGGTGAAGAAACAGGCAGTTCTGTTTTTCGATATTTTGTTTGGGACGCCAAGAAAGCGCCTCAATTTTCTTGGAGATGGCGTGCCCTGAAGCTGCCCCAGAAGGCAGAGTCTCAGGATTGTGCCTGTGGTTTGTTCCTCGTTTTTGGAGGGTATGGAGGCAAAACGATTAAATATATTTGGAGTACGACTCTTCCCGTTGGACGAGTGATTCAAAATAATCCGTCAAACTATTTTACCGTGGTGGTCGATTCAGGCCCAAAAAGTGTGGGAACTTGGGTCACTCATGAAGTCAATGTGATGGAAGACTATAAAAAATTTTTCAAATCGGATTTGAAAAAAAATCTCAGTGGTATTGGTCTATTGACGGATGGAGACGATACGCATAGCCCGTCTGAATGTGATTATGATGATTTTGCCATTGGAGGGGGTTAGAACGCTCGATGTATTAAAAATGTCATCCGTTTTTCTTTCACAGAAACTTTTGTGAATGTGTAGTGTCCTCCATGCCACTTAAGTTCAATGGCATGACTTCCTTCCGGCAGTTTGAGGCGAGCGACTTGAAAAGAACGGGGGAGGGTGAGCCACGAGCGCAGATCCGCTCGGTTGGTGGCTAAGAGCAGGATGCCGAGAAAGATTCCCAAATCCCGATCGATTTTTTCACCGACAATGACAGCCCCCGCTTCTTTGGCCGCCAGTCGTGCGATGCCTCGTGCGATCATGGCCGGTTTCTGATCAGCCAATGTTTTTTTTGCCGTTTCGTCCACCCGATTAAGCGTTGTTGCAAGACCCCATTCTTTTTCATTCACCCAAATATGAACCGGCTCCGGAGGATCCAGGTTTTCAGGGTAGGTGGGCAGGGGCAGGATTTGCAAATCGACTTCTTCTTCGGTCGATTTTTTTTCAGGCACTGTTCCTTCTTCTATCAAGACGACAACCTCGCCTTGATGAGGGCTTTGCTCCTGAAAACTTTCCCCAAAAGTTTTTTTCCATCGCGCATAGTCACTGAGGAAACCCAGCAGATAAGATCCTTTGAGAAGGTCTTGAGCCAATGGCTTAAAAGCAGGTTGGAGACGGTAGGTTTTTTTGTAGTCGATATAGGCGTCGTTGATCTTTGCTTCCGATTCCCAGGTGAGGCCCGAAAGATACGAGGCAAAAGTATTTTGAAAATCAGAAAATTTTGTGTTGATGCGACGAATCTCGATTAAGGCTTCTTGATTTTGTCCCAGGCCGATATAATTTAAAACTTGAAAAACATGGATAAGCAATCGCTCAAATTTTTCTCCCTGATAAGGAATCAGGTTGTCGTTGGTGACGATGGAAACTGTTTTGGAAGGAGTTTGTGCCCCCTCTCTTTCTTCGGTGAAATCCATGGCTTGTTTAAAGGCAGCAATGCTCTCCTGATACCGGCCGGCTGTGTGAAGGATAATCCCCTGGTCGAGGAGGTAGAGCAGTTGGTCTCGGGCCGGAGGCTTTTGTTTCTGGTACCATTGGAGAGCGTCATCAAACCGACCCTTTTCAAAATCGTGTCGGGCCGAACGAGAAGAATAAACATACCCGGTGTGAACACAGGATGTGTTTAAAAAAAATAAAAATATAAGAAAGGAATATTTCATGGTTCGACTTAGCTCACACCATGTCCCATTAAATTCTTACAAAACAAGGGACACCCTGAGCTTGTCGAATGGGTCAAGTTGCTAGAAGCCGGTGAACTTTTTGCGGAATTTCTTTTTCAGTTCGACATCGTCCGTCCAGGAAATGACATTTGTTTCAAGGTTGGTCATCTCCAGGGTGACTTTGTAATAAACAATCTCCTGTCGTCCGACCGGTTGTTTGATAGAAGAAATATTTCCTGCAATGAGATAGTCGGCGCCTGCTTGATGTCCTTTTTTCTTGGCTGTTGCCGGGGTCACAAAGTCTCCGGCTTCGTATTCGACCTCTTCCTTCACAGCGGACCTGAGGTTCTCACTGATAAATTGAACTTTCTTTGATTTGGCCAAGGTGGTTCGAATTTTGTCCGAGAGCGATTTCATGTCAATGTGTTCATCGGTGGAGTTGGTAATTTGACTCATCAAAACTTTTGGTGGATTTTCTTTGGAGAGAGTTTCTTCTTTGAGGAGTGAATCCGTCAGTTTCTCTGCGATCATCTGTAAATCCGATTCCACAAATTTGTCGCTGCGGAGAATAATTTCATTCGGAGCGATGTAACCGCCTTTAGCGTAGCGTCGACCGCAAGCCATGAGGGAGGGGACGATGAGGATCAATACCGCAAATATTTTTAAAGCATGTTTCATGAGAGACTCCTGTGCTTCATTCACGAGCGTTAGCGAGCGCCGTGCCGCGGGAAGCGGCCCTTTTTTGTTTGCTCACTATATAAAAGGTTGCCGTTGCCATCGCAACGGGTTTTTTCTCTTTATTTCGATAAAGAAATGCCTGAATGACGGCCAGCTTATTGCCGCGGGATACCACGCGAGAGTGGCAGATCAAGGTATCCCCTAAAAATAAGGGCCGGAAATAATTGACCTTGAGTTCGACGGTCGAACAAAAATCTTCCGGTTCCATGGAAGCAAAAGTGGCTGCCCCGCAGGCAAAGTCAAAAAAGGCAGAGACAACGCCTCCATGAACTCTCCCCGCAGGAGAGAGATGATCTGAGCGAAGCCGCAGACTGACTTTTGCTTCATGCTTCTTGCGGTCCACAGACACAATTTTGTAGCCGAGCCAGTCGCCAAACTGGTCGGGACACTGATAGTTTTTGAGAAGTGCGTTGCTTTTCATCGGGATTGTTGGTTTGAGGTCTATATGATGAAGGAAGACATCGTCAAGGAGAACACAATGATTTGCCGCCCTTTGGGAAAAACTGGGATTAAAGTCAGCGCCATCGGTTTGGGTGGCATGCCTCTTTCAATACAAGGCAGGCCTTCTGAAGAGCAAGCCATTGAGGTCATTCACCGTGCTTTGGATTTGGGTGTGACGTTGATCGATACGGCGGATTCTTATTGTTTGGATGAAAACGATAAGCACCATAATGAAAAATTGATTGCCAAAGCTCTCTCGCTTTATTCTGCGGATACTTCTTCTATTATTGTGGCCACAAAAGGTGGGCTTATGCGTCCTCAAGGCCGATGGGAGGTTAATGGAGATCCCCGGCATATCCAAAAAACAATTCGGGAAAGCTATGAAGCTCTTGGAGAAAAAAAGCCCATTCCTCTTTGGCAGCTTCATGCGGTGGATGATCAGTTTCCCCTTGAAGAAACTTTACAGTCCGTTCGGGAAGCGGTGGGTGAAGGACTGATTCGTTTTGTGGGGCTCTCCAATGTGACTGTGAAAGAAATTAAACGCGCACGATCCGTTGTCGAAGTTGTGTCTGTCCAAAATCGGTATAACCCTTGGGATCGGAGTTCTGAGAAGGATGGTGTTTTAAAATATTGTGAAAAAGAAGGAATTAGTTTTTTGCCTTGGAGTCCGTTGGGAGGAAGCCGCTCCGTGACAAAAATTCCTCAGATTCCTGTTGTGCGCGAGCTGGCTCAGAAAAAAGGAGTGTCTCCCTACCAAATTGTTTTAGCCTGGATGCTCGCTCAATCCCCCGTTATTCTGCCCATTCCGGGTGCCAGCCGAGTGACCAGCATTGAAGATTCGGTGAAAGCTTTAAAGGTAGTCTTGACTGCGGATGAACAAATAAAGTTCGCAACAATTGCCTAGCAGTTTGTTGACAAAGTGCTCATTCATGGTTCGACAAGCTCACCATGTCCAATTAAACCATTATAAAACAAGGGACACCCTGAGCGAAGTCGAA
>OBEQ012141099.1_pt1 | contig 13203 bp, 9 predicted proteins | sample 1670901 | NCBI WGS metagenome assembly OBEQ01 (sample SAMEA104232315, study PRJEB22302) | groundwater metagenome | biome: forest; feature: aquifer; material: groundwater | place: USA | collected 2011-08-07 | depth 5.4 m
AGGTCATAAACAAAACGACTTTTGAGACAGCCCTATATTTTTATTTTAGATAGTCATTAAAATTAAGTTTTATGAGTACGAAAACAAAAAAAAATTCTCATTCTATCGCCACACGCGCTATTCATGGCAAGCATCTCCACGCGTTCAAGGGACCCGTGGCTCTCCCAATTTATCAAACCAGCACGTACCGTTTTGAATCTTCTGAAGATGCAATCCGTTACGCGCAAGGTGACCAATCGGTACTTGTCTATTCCCGCTACCATAATCCCACAGTGAAGGAAACCGAAGACAGAATCGCCCTTATGGAGGGAGGAGAAGCCGCCGCATTATTTTCTTCCGGAATGGCGGCAATCTCTACAACAATTCTTTCCCTATGTAAACAAGGGGACGACCTTATTAGTACACCCGCGTTATACGGTGGTTCCTATAGATTTTTCCGCGACACACTCCCCGGATTTGGGGTTAATGTAAATTATGTTGACCCGAATGCATTAGAGGATTTATTATATCTGATAACACCAACAACAAAAGCAATTTATCTGGAATCGCCTACAAATCCCACGCTCGCACTTGTTGATATTGAAAAGCTTGTTTCCCTTACCCGCCGCGTTCAAAAAGAGCTCCACACCTCAATTACTATTATTATTGACAACACATTTGCAACAATACTGAATCAGGATCCTTTCGCTTTGGGCGTTGATGTTATTGTGGAAAGCACAACAAAATACCTTGGCGGACACGCTGATTTACTCGGTGGGATTGTTATTAGCTCTGCAAAAATTATAAAGAAGGTGAAAGAATTAGCAAAACACCTTGGTGGATGCGCTGACCCATTTGCCGCATTCTTATTGGAACGAAGTTTGAAAACATTTGAACTTCGCGTGCAACGCCAAAACGAGAACGCTCTATTATTAGCCAAGGCTTTAGAGAAACACCCAAAAGTAAACCGGGTAATTTATCCGGGACTTCCCTCGCACCCGCAACATCAACTTGCAAAAAAACAGATGTCAGGGTTTGGCGGAATGGTAACTATTGAAGTAAAAGGTGGCGTAAAAGCCGCTGTTAATGTATGTGATAATTTAAAGGTTGCAATTAACGCCATGTCGCTTGGAGGAGTAGAAACACTTGTCAGTATCCCCGTCTATTCTTCTCACGTTAAAATGAGTGACGGTGAACTTGCCAAACACGGAGTTACGCCGGGAATGGTTCGCATTTCAGTGGGTGTAGAAGGTGTAAAAGATTTGATAGAGGATTTTAATCAAGCACTAAAAAAAGCCTAATAACGTTAGTGATTGTTGGGAGCCCTTACCTCATTGTATGGAGATGGTTTTCCCAATAATGACAAAAATGATTTGTGAATATGTTACAGTATTTGCTTCAACAAACTCGTATCCACATTCCCACCGCTAATCATAGCGCAAATCTTCTTCCCGCGTAATCTCATTGCATTCTTCATCACTGCGGCTGAGGCAACCGCGCCGGTCGGTTCCACAAGTGTTTTCATCCGTTCAAGAAAAAACTTCATCATAGGGAAGATATCATCATCGGAAATGGTGATAACATCATCCACATACTTCATGATGATTTCAAAATTCAACGTCCCTACCGAGAGTGTTCGCATCCCATCGGCAATCGTATTTGCCTTTTCAAGTTTACAAATTCTTTTTTCGCGGAATGTATGATAACAATCATTTGCTCCCTCCGTTTCTACACCAATAACTTTTGCTGTTGGGTATAAACCTTTCGCGGCAATCGCACTTCCCGATATTAAGCTACCGCCGCCAATAGGCACAAAGAGATAATCCAGTTCTTTCAAATCTTGAACCGCTTCCAATGCCGCTGTTCCTTGGCCTGCTATAAGTTTTGGGTCATTATACGGATGAAGTAAGGTATATCCATGCTTTTCAATCAGTTCACTTGTTGTTCGCTCGCGATCATCGGTAAGTGTTCCACAAAATACCACCTCTGCGCCATACCCTTTCGTTGCTTCAACTTTACTTCTTACCGAATCATGCGGCATCACGACAACCGCTTTAATCCCAAAAAGTTTTGATGCAAGAGCAACTCCCTGTGCATGATTACCTGATGAATGGGCAATCACTCCTCGTTTTCGTTCTTCTTCGGTAAGAGATGCAATTTTGTTGTAGGCGCCGCGAAATTTGAACGCTCCTATTCGTTGTAAATTCTCCGCTTTGAAATAGACCTCGTTTCCATTCATAGAATTAAATGTACGTGAGGAAAGCAGCGGCGTTCTATGCACAACGGAAGAAAGTAGTACCTGTGCTTGTTGAATATCTTGAAGAGTAACCATAAATAATCTACGCTGTATTATTTTTGAAATGCTGTTTTTATATGAATCATTTTTTATATCCCCTTATGCCTGTTCATAAACAATCGTGAGAGCAATAAAACCGAGATAATATACAACAAAAATCAAATCCCGCCGGTTTAATCACAATTCCTTAATAGCAACATTGACCTCTGTACATGGAAATGCAAGTTTAATATCTTTGGGATTAATTTTCACTAGAAAGCCTCGTTTCCCTCCATTGATACAAATCTCGTTAAGTTCAAAAATGGTTTGCTCAACAAAAATATTTAAACGCCGTTTAGTACCGAAGGGGCTTGTTCCACCTACAAAGTATCCCGTAAATCTTGTCACCTCATCCTCTGAGCACATTATAACCTGTTTAGCGCCAATAAACCGTGCAAGTTGTTTGAGTGATACCTCACAATCGCCGTGCATGAGCGTAATAAACGGTTCACCGGAATCCGACTTCATCACTATCGTTTTGATGATAGTATGTTCCGGAACGTGTAATTCTTCCGATGATCGTTTTGTCCCACCATGTTCTTCGTATGTATAAAGCATCGGTTGGAACGGTATCTTTTTCTCACGTAAAAATCGGATAGCGGTTGTTATTGGATAATCCATAGCGCTTTATATGTATCAAAATGTCATTGACTTAATTAACTCTTAAAGGTAATATATTTTATCCTTTTTTGCATGAATTTCTCAAAGTTAATCTTTTTATCCTTGAAACAGGGTATTTGTTCAAAAAAATTATTTGTTTTTTCTTCAAAAAGGTGCAACATCCCCCTTATCTTTTCCGAATACCTGTATTACTGGTAGTCTATCTATTTGATTTATTAATTTAACACTCGAATATTCAAATACTAGGTAAAATATGACTAAAAATAGAGTGTTTTACTTATAGTAAGAACATTCACCTCATACAGATTACGTCACGATTTTAGATCCTAAACCCTTGGTCATATCAAGGGAAACAACAAACCGTGCATTTATAGAAAGGAAAACATTTATGCGCAGAGCAATACTAGAACTTCTTTTGCTATCGCTTTTAGCTATGACTTTAAGTGCTCAAACAGCAGATGAAATTATCGCCAAATACTTAAAAACTGTCGGAGGATTAAAGAAAATTCAATCCGCCAAAACACTTGTACGAACCGGAAAATTTACCGGCGGTGGCGGGTTTGAAGCTGAAGTCCGACAAGAGAATAAACGACCTAATTTCGTCCGAGAAGAATTTTCTATTCAGGGAATGGTAGGTATTAATGCTTACGATGGAAAAACCGGATGGAAAACCGAACCATGGAATGGAAAAAAAGATGTTGAATCTCTCGGCGAAGAGGAAATGAGACAAATTCTTGAAGATTGTGATTTTGATGGACCGCTTGTCAATTACCAACAGAAGGGTAATAAAGTGAAATTCTTAGGCACCGAACCGGTTGAAGGAACCGATGCACTCAAACTTGAAGTAACGTTCCCCAACGGTGATAGCTACACCTATTACATGGACACCGATTACTACGTGCCTATTAGAATAGATATCAAACGTATCATTAGGGGCGAAGAACAAAACTATGAATCAACACTCGGAGATTATAAAGAAGTTGATGGATGGTATCTCCCTTTTTCTCTTGAATTTAATGCCAAGGGGAGTTCACAACGATCGAAAATAACGTACGAAAAAATTGAAACCAATGTATCGCTTGCGAATGATCGGTTTACAAAACCCGAACCACCCGTTCAATCAGGTAAATAATTTTTTCTCCGGGAAGACAATTGAAACTTCAATTGCTCTTCCACTTCAACCAAGTTTGATATTTTATAAAAAGGATATGATTGTTATGAAACTTAAAATTACTCTTTGGCTTAGTATAGCCATACTTTCAATACTCACGACAGGAAACGTATTCGCACAGGATAAGTCTGCTCCTGTAAAAGTTGATCCTGAAACATTTTCAGGACTTGGATCGCGAAATATCGGCTCCGCCGCTATGAGCGGACGTATCGCTGCATTGGATGCTGTTCAAGAAGGACAACGCCTCACTATTTATATTGGCAGTGCAAGCGGCGGTGTCTGGAAATCCTCCAATGGCGGAACAACGTTTAAACCCGTATTCGACAAACAACCGGTTCAAGCTATCGGCGCGGTAACTATTGATCCGACCAATCCCAAAACTATTTGGGTTGGTACAGGCGAACCTTGGGTACGTAATAGCGTCTCGATAGGTGATGGGGTTTACAAATCAACAGATGGCGGGGAAAACTGGGCAAACATGGGATTAAAGGAATCGGAACGCATAGGAAAAATTATCGTTGACCCCACCTCCCCTAACACTGTTTATGTCGCAGTTCCCGGAAAACTCTGGAGCGATAGTGATGACCGTGGTCTCTACAAAACTACCGATGGTGGAACAACCTGGACAAATATTCTTAAAGGAGCAAATGCTTCAACAGGTTGCTCAGATATTTCGATGGACAAGCAAAACCCGAAAACAATGTATGCTACAATGTGGGATTTCCGTCGAAAAGGCTGGACGTTCCGATCAGGTGGAGATGGAGCGGAAGCTTTTAGCGGAAGCGGTTTTTTCAAAACAACGGATGGTGGCACAACCTGGAATGAACTTAATGATAAGACAGTAAAAGGTTTACCCACCAAACCCTGGGGACGACTTGCTGTTGCAATCGCTCCTTCAAAAACAAATGTTGTGTACGCATTTATCGAAGCAGAACCACCTAAAAATGGGCTCTATCGTTCAGATGATGGTGGTCAAACATGGCAAGCGCTCGATCGAAGTCAGTACATGTTATGGCGCCCATTTTATTTTGCCAAACTTATTGTTGATCCAAAAGATGAGAATAAAATCTATAAAACCGATGGACCACTCATCATGAGTGCAAATGGCGGTAAAAGTTTTAGTTACATTTCCGGCGGCGCTCATGGCGATTTCCACGATGTGTGGATTAATCCTGCAAATACGGATAATTTAATAACAGGGGACGATGGCGGCTTGTGGTATTCCTATGATGGCGGTAACCGATGGTGGAAATCGGACAATCTACCACTATCACAATTCTATCATGTGAGTCTCGATATGGATACACCCTATCATGTCTATGGCGGTTTACAAGATAATAGTTCATGGGTTGGTTCATCACAATATCCCGGTGGTATTTCTAACAGTCAATGGGAAAACATGTACGGCGGTGATGGTTTCTGGATGTTTGTTGATCCATTTGATCCCAACTATATCTATGCAGAATCACAAGGCGGAGAAATTGGCAGAGTCAATCGTAAAACACACGAAGTCCGATCTATCAAACCGTTACCCGAATACAAAGAAGGTAAACTTCGCTTCAATTGGAACACTCCAATCCATGTTAGTCCAACTCAAAACGGCACTATCTACATCGGTGCACAATTTCTCTTTCGTTCAAAAGATCAGGGACAAACATGGGACAGAATTTCCCCCGACTTAACAACCAATGATCCGGAGAAACAAAAACAAGAACAATCCGGCGGTGTTACAGTAGATAATTCTTCTGCCGAAATGCACACGACAATTTTTTCAATTGTTGAATCACCCCTTAACTCAAATGTTATCTGGGTGGGAACGGATGATGGTAATGTTCAGCTAACTACCGATGGCGGAAAAAATTGGACTAATTTGATAGGTAATATTCAAGGGTTACCAAAGAATGCCTGGGTTTCCTCAATTGATGCCGGGCATTTTAATGAAGGTGTTGCCTATGTAACATTCGATCTCCATACATTCGGCAATATGCAACCGTATGCCTATAAAACAGCAGATTATGGTAAAACATGGACATCACTTCTAAGTGATAATACTCCGGTACGGGGTTATGCTCACGTTATCAAAGAAGACCTCGTTAATAAAGACCTACTCTTTGTAGGTACAGAATTCGGTCTTTGGATTACGCTTGATGGTGGAAACCAATGGGCACAGTATAAAGGCGGAGATTTCCCCAATGTAGCAGTTCGCGATATTGCTATTCATCCCCGCGATAACGATTTGGTTCTGGCTACCCATGGAAGAGGAATCTGGATTATTGATGACATTACTCCATTACGCGCCTTAACATCAGATGTACTTTCTCAAGATATTGTCTTTATCGAAGGAAAACCATCTGTCCAAAAAATATCGGCCTTTGGTGGATGGGCTAACGGCGATGCTTCATTCTCCGGACCCAATCCAACTGATGACGCTACGATTACTTATTACCAAAAGAAACGACACATTTTCGGTGATTTAAAAATTGAAGTTTTCGATAAAGATGGTAACTCGATTGGTACTATTCCAAGCAATAAACGCCGCGGACTCTGTCGTATATCATGGCCCATGCGTACAAAACCCCCAAAAGTACCAACTGCCGCAAATGCCGCATTCGGAGCATCGGTTGGTCCACGTCTGCTTCCGGGAACATACACCGTGAAAATGACAAAAGATAAAAAAGTTTATACTACAAAACTTACAGTTATTTTAGACCCACGTTCAACCCATACGATTGATGACAGGAAAGCGCAATATGCTCTTTCTAACCGTCTGGGTGACATGCTTGGTGATATGACCTATGCCGTTGATAAAATAAACAGCGTCCGGTTAGCTCTTGACAATCGTGCATCAAATTTAAATGCCGGCGAAGCGCTTGTTCAACATCTCCGAAGCGCTTCACAACATGCTGATGAAGTTCGGAAAAAGATTGTTGCCACGAAAGAAGGCGGCATGATTACCGGAGAAGAACGTCTCCGCGAATTTCTTGTTGATCTCTATGCTAATGTAACCGGCTACGAAGGCAACCCTTCGCAGGCACAGCTTAAACGAACCGATGCTCTCGATAAAGAATTAGCCGATGTTGTAAAAGACTTTGACGATTGGAGTTCTATAGAGTTAACAAAAGTCAACGCTGAGTTAAAATCAAAAGAACTTGAAGTTATTACGCCACTCTCTCGTGAAGATTGGGAAAAGCAAAACCAAAAGAAATAAAAAAATAGCTGGAATTTCACAAAGGGCAGTCCACTACTGCCCTTTGTAATTTTTATGCATACTGGAAACAAATATTGTTGCATCAACTTCCCTTTTTCGTACATTACTAAATGCACATATACATTATTATGAAACATCATTCAATCATATTATTCATACTCGTTCTTGTCGGTCTCTCTTTGATGAGTTGCAAAACTCAAAAAAAAGAATCCCATGAAACATCTGCACCATTTACCCTATCATTTTCGGGCGCGATGCGTAATGTTATGCACGATGGAGAATTATTGGGAACAATTGCGCTCGATACAATTTCCAATAAAACTCATCTTTATGGACTTGGACCAATAGAATATCTTACAGGTGAAATTCTTATTTTAGATGGTAAATTCTATACTTCCGCCGTAACTTCCGATTCGACAATGCAGGTTGGTGAAACGTTTAGCGTAAAAGCTCCTTTCTTCGTTTACGGAAACGTCTCCAATTGGAAAGAAGAAATCCTTCCCGATAGCATTGTAACGATCAAACAATTAGAAGAATTTCTCAATACAACCGTGACGGATATTCCAAGACCATTTCCATTTATGGTAGTCGGTACAGTTAACAGAGCAATTATTCATATAGATAATCTACCGAAAGGAGCCGAGGTTCACTCCCCTGAGGAGGTGCGTCAATATCAAGTAGATTATGCACTATCAAATACACCGGTCGAAGTTGTCGGGTTCTTCTCAACCGAACATAAAGGCATCTTTACTCACCACGATAGTTTTGTTCACATGCATCTTATCACAACCGATAAGACAAAAATGGGACATGTGGATAGTTTGGAGATGATGCAAGGAAAAGCTAAACTGTATCTACCAATGAAGTAATGGCTTCCACCATGTTCCTTTGATACACTTGTAAATAGGCAGAGTCAACAATCATTAAATTTTGTGTGTTCTTTTTAAAACATTATTTAACGATTATTGATTTCTATGAAAACCCATACAACACACCTGCTCACCCTCATCGCACTACTGTTAGCGTTCTCGTCACCTACACTGAAAGCACAATCAAACGATAGCTGGAAAATTTATACCGATAGCTCCCTTGCACGAATTGACGTAACAATTGATACAGCCTCTCTTCACTGGATATACAACCATGTTACCAGCGATAGCGAACATTACGCCCAAATCCGTTTCAGGAATAGCTGGATTGATGAAACCGTAGATTCAATAGGATTCAGACTTCGTGGAAATACTTCGCGTTTTTCTGCAAAGAAATCCTTTAAAATTTCATTCAATAGCTTTATAAAAGGGCGTAGGTTCCATGGAGTGAAAAAGCTCAACCTCAATGGCGAGCATAACGATCCGACTTTGATGCGTACTAAACTCAGTTTTGATATATATCAAATAATAGACGTTCCCGCTTCACGTTCAAGTCACGCACGGGTTTATATTAATAATGTGTACTATGGATTGTATATTTCGGTGGAGGATATTGGTGAAGATTTTCTCACAAAACATTACAGTGACGATAACGGCAACCTATGGAAATGTTTATACCCGGCTGACCTGCAATATCTTGGAGACGACCCTGCAACATATGCCGCGTTATCCTCCGATAACAGACCTGTGTACGAACTCCAAACTAATGAAACGCAAAATGATTTTAGTCAACTTGTCCGGCTAATTCGAGTTATCAACACAACTCCTACAAATGCAATGGCAGACTCACTTGAAACGCTTGTTGATATACCTACAATACTAAAGTATTTCGCAATGAATGTCCTTCTCGGAAGTTGGGATGATTATCGCTCCCTGATGAATAATTATTATCTTTACTACTATCCCTCCGGCAATAAATTTACTCTCATACCTTATGATTATGATAATACGTTCGGGATAGATTGGTCGGGAACAAATTGGTCAATAGCAGATCCATACAACTTCCCTAAAGTTGTCACTGGTCCGCGACCTCTCTCCGAAGCAATATTCTCACAAAATCAATACAAAGATCTTTTTACACACTTCCTGAAATTCTATAATTCAAATGTTATGCCACTCAATTATTGGGATAGTAGAATTGATCGCTTAAAAGATTCAATAACTGCGGCGGCTGCTGAGGATACCTATCGCACACTCGATTGGGGATTTACAGTAAATGATTTTTTAAATTCTTACTCGGCAATCTCATACACCAATCAACACGTAAAATTTGGATTAAAACAATTTATACAGTTGCGCACAACAAGCCTGCCATCCCAGCTTCATTTCACAAACGCGCCACCTCAAGCGTACGATATATATGTTACTCCTTCTGAACCTAATGGGACAGATTCCATTCATGTCTATGCCGCTTGTTTTGGGAATGCCGGTTTAAAAAATGCGTCACTGCTTTACCTCCCGGGTGATTCCTCTACGCCGCAAATTTATCCCATGAGTTTCTCCCCCGTTACAGGAACGACAATCGCCGAAGAAGCAGACCGCTGGATTGCGGTAATACCCCCACTTGGCTGGGGTGTAAATGGAACGATAACAATCGAAGTAACTGATTCATTAAATCAAATCCAACAATCTCCCAGAGGTAAACCAATACCTATTCAGACGAAGCAAGAAGTTCAACAGGTTCTTGTCATTAACGAATTACTTGCCGATAACACAAATGTCATAACAGATCAAAATGGAGAATATGATGATTGGATTGAGCTATACAATTCTTCTGATTCCATTATATCACTCACCGGAAAGTATATGACGGATAATCCGGCAGTGTTAACAAAGTGGCGTTTCACACAACCGGATGTAACCATCCAGCCACATGGACATCTTCTCGTCTGGTGCGATGACCAAACAACTCAAGCTGGAATTCATACAAATTTCAAACTTAGCAAGAGTGGTGAATACGCCGCCCTTACTGACACTGACGGCGTAACAATAATAGATTCGATTTCGTTTGGTGCACAAACTTCAAATATTTCATTCGGACGGAGTGTTGATGGAGGAGGAATTTGGACAGCTATGTCGCCGACTCCAAACAATGCAAATGTTGGTCCCAATGCAGTAAAGGAAGAGAATACCGTTCCCAAAGAATTTTCTATCAGCGCATTTCCTAATCCATTCAACCCGGTAACTCACATTGAATATACACTACCATATTCTGCGTACGTCACATTAACAATATTCTCAACAATGGGCCAAGAAATACGCACATTAATAAATGAATTACAAACACCGGGTGTAAAAAATATTATGTTCGATGCTCAAGATATTTCCAGTGGCGTATATTTTTATAAATTGGAGGCAGTCGGAATGAACGATGCCACAAAATCAATTCTTAGCGTGAAGAAATTAATTCTGTTGAAGTAAAGAATCAATTATTGATTTGCTGTGGTATACTAAACATTCGTATAAATAATTTTTTATAATAGCCATAAGGGTGAGGAAATCTCACCCTTCACTTTTTCTTCTATTCTCACCACTGATAAATCCACCATCCTTTTTTTCATTCCGTTAAGTCCTAATCCCAAAACACTCAAAAATTGCTTAAAACAGGCAATTGTATATGGCACAATAGTTGATAATTATAAATGTAGCTATGGAACAATCAAATAAAACCACCCCCATTTACTCTATAGGGGCTGTTGCAACCATGCTTGGTATTTCCGTCCAAACAATCCGCTTGTACGAACAAAGAGGTCTTCTCGTAATTGAAAAAAGCGAAGGCAACCAACGCCGCTACTCCCCATCCGATGTAGAACGATTAGAATGTTTACGCAAAACCATCAACGAAGATAAAATCAGCATCGAAGGTATTCGTCGGCTACATTCCATGATCCCTTGTTGGGAACATATTCAATGCCCCATGGAACAACGAATCACTTGCCCTGCCTATCTACGGCATGATGCGGGTTGCTGGACATATAAACACCAATCAAATGCTTGCACTGAAAACAGTTGCCGCAACTGTGAGATATATAAACAGTCTGTTGACTGCAATAAAATAAAATCGTTGATACGGAAAGATCCACTATCGCAGTAAAGATGAAATCAAACATTACACACCATTAAAAAATGTAATTGTATGAAACGAATATTCTTTTTACTTCTTGCTATTGTTGTTTTTGTGGGACTTATTATGACAGTCCTGCATAAAAACAGTTCCGAGAATGTACCACTTGCACAACTCAAAGAACGATATTCAAAAAAATCAAAAACATCCGTTGACCATACCTTATTTGCCCAACTCCAAAAACAATTTACCAAACCTCAAGACGTAACTGCCGCGTGCATCTCATGCCATAACGGACGACACAAAGAAGTCATGCACTCAAGCCATTGGAATTGGGAACGGTTGGAATACGTAGAGGGAAAAGGAATCAGAGCAATCGGAAAGCGAAACGTGCTCAATAATTTCTGCATCGGAATTTCCGGAAACGAACAAAGTTGTAACAAGTGTCATATCGGGTATGGATACGCTGATGCAAATTTTGATTTTAACGATTCACTGAATGTTGATTGCCTCGCCTGTCACGATAACAGCGCAACATACATTAAAGCCGCGGGTGGAGCGGGTATGCCTGATACGTCCGTCAACCTAAATTATGTTGCACAACATGTCGGAAAACCGCAACGAACCAATTGCGGTACATGTCATTTCTTTGGCGGCGGTGGAAACAATGTAAAGCATGGCGATCTCGATAAAGCGATGTTTGATCCATCGAAAGAAATTGATGTTCACATGGCATCCGACGGTAGCGATATGCAATGCGTAGATTGCCACACTGCTGAAAAACATCAGATGCTTGGAAAGATGTATTCCGTATCTTCAATGAATCGTAACAGAGTAGAGTGTGAACATTGCCATTCAGCATTACCCCATTCCGATGATGTACTTAATAAACATACCGTGAAAGTTGCCTGCCAAACCTGTCACATTCCAACGTATGCAAAGGCAAACCCGACAAAATTATTTTGGGATTGGTCAACGGCAGGAAAATTAAAAGATGGTCAGCCGTACGAAGAAAAAGACTCCAACGGGACTGATGTGTATATGTCCATAAAAGGCTCATTTATATGGGGTCGCAATATCAAACCCGAATATACATGGTTTAACGGAACAGCCTCTCATTATCTAATCGGCGATACGTTCGATCCTTCTAAGCCATTAAAAATGAACGAGTTATACGGCAGTTATGATGATCCCGATTCAAAGATTATTCCGGTAAAAATCCACCGCGCCAAACAAATTTACGACACAAAATATAACTACCTTATTCAGCCTAAAACTGTCTCCAACACAACGGGAGATGGCGGATTTTGGAAAGAATTTAATTGGCAGCGTTCTGCAGAAGAAGGAATGAAATTAGTCAATCTTCCCTATAGCGGATCGTATGGATTTACACAAACAGAAATGTATTGGCCCATTAATCACATGGTTTCTCCTAAGAATGAAACCGTACAATGTTCCGAATGTCATACACGAAACGATGGAAGACTTGCTTCATTGGGTGGATTCTACATGCCCGGAAGAGATTTCAACCCTTGGATCGAATATCTCGGAACAGGCTTATTGAGTATAACATTGATCGGAGTTGTATTTCATGGTGGTACACGCCTCTTCATGAATCGAAAACGAAAGGAGAACAGGTAACATGAAAAAAGAATATGTATATAGAAGATTTGAACGCTTCTGGCATTGGACTCAGGCAATATTAATTATGTTCCTCGGCATAACAGGATTTGAAATTCATGGCTCCCTAAAATTTTTCGGCTTTGAGCAAGCGGTACGTTTTCACAACATTGCCGCAATAAGCTTTTTGGTGCTCATCGTCTTTGCTATTTTCTGGCATCTTACAACCGGAGAATGGCGCCAATACATACCGACATGGAAAAACTTACGAGCCCA
>OBEQ012941072.1_pt1 | contig 13203 bp, 17 predicted proteins | sample 1670901 | NCBI WGS metagenome assembly OBEQ01 (sample SAMEA104232315, study PRJEB22302) | groundwater metagenome | biome: forest; feature: aquifer; material: groundwater | place: USA | collected 2011-08-07 | depth 5.4 m
TGCTTTTTTATTGAATGCGGCAATACCGTATTCTTCAATATCTTTTTTATTTTTAAATCCCAATTGCTTTTCGACTTCTAGCTCCACCGGCAAACCGTGCGTATCCCATCCGGCTTTGCGCAATACATAAAAGCCCCGCATGGTTTTATAGCGGGCAAAAAGATCTTTGAAAACACGGCCCTCGAAATGGCCCATATGCGGATTGCCATTTGCCGTTGGCGGCCCTTCAAAAAAAACAAAGCGCTTCGCGCGTTCTCGCTGGGCAAGCGATTTTTTGAATATCTCGTGCTGATCCCAGAATGCAAGGATTTTTTCCTCGATTTTTTTAAACTCAAAAACAGCCATTGATACTGGAATCCTAGCTTAAAACATGTAATTTTTCAATCCTCTATGCTACAATGGATGCCAATGCGGTTACTGCAGCCAATCCTCGCAATTATCGCGGTTCTCTTCGTGGGTCTTTTTGTTGCGACGTATTTTCATCTGTATTTTTTGCTCCCCAATTTTGATAAAGTCCTGCACTTTTTGGGCGGATTGGCAGCAACATGGTTCTTGTTGGTATATTTGAGTGACGACATGCGACGCTCTTCTCCATTGTCCCGATTTTTACTGCTGGTCGGAACAACCGCTCTGATCGGCCTGTTATGGGAATTCGCCGAGTATACATCGAGTCACTACCTGGGAGCCTTTCCGCTCATCCAAAAATATTTCTCCGGAGGAGATTTATTCGATACACTCACTGATCTCGCGTTCGACATTCTGGGCGCATTGCCTATCGCATTTGCGACACTCACAAAAAATAAAAGTTCTTGACAGAAAACTACTGTCATGATACTGTCAGTCCAGCAGTATTAACTGGGGGTGGTCATGACAAAAACCAGAACACTGCTTGTGCTCTTTGTCATTTTCTGTTCATCTCTATCATATCTCACCTGGCATGCACAAAACCAAACATGGAGAGCGGCCGCGGTACTTTTGACATTTCCCATGCTATCGGCGCTGTGTATTTTCATGCTTACGTTCATCCGAGCAGCAAAAAATTCCGATGGAACGGTTCTCTTGGATGCCGATCACTGGCTGTATCGAGTCCTTACCTTCAATCGAGACTTGGAGGCACAGTCGCTCTGTGGCAAAACGTGGACTGGCGCACTCGCATTACTCCTTATTGCTCTGGTGCTCCTCCTCACAGGATTCCTCCTCTACGGCATCATCGTAAAGGACATTTATTCACTCGGTATTTTCTTCTTCATACCAATAGTCGGATATATCGTATACAAGAGTCGGAAAGTCCTCGTGAGTGGTTGGAACAAAGCCGCTGACATCGTTGAGGCAACCTACTGCTTTGCTGAACGGAATAGTCCGTCGGTGGGAAGAGTTATTCGCCGCACCGGCACGAGTGTTGGCCGAATTGTAGCCGGATCATTTCTCGGATTTGTTCCTGTATTTTTTTTCTTCCTTCTCCCAGTCGTCGAAATGATACTGAACTACGGATGGCCATTTTGGAAAGCATCTCTGGTATGGTGTGCTACCGTTGTTGGTTTAGTTCTTGCCGCAATCAGCGTTGTGGGAATTGTTATTGGAAGTTTTAAGCTTCTAAAAAAACTGAATAATATTCCAGCGGTGCAATTTTTCAAACAAAAATTTTGCCCCGTTCTTAACACACAGTAACTCCCTTTCGGGAGTTTTTTAAATTTCCTCAAGCGTCTGCATTCCTAATATTCCAAGTCCTTGTTTTAACACCGTCGCAACGGTTCCGATAAGGGCGAGGCGCGCATGGCGGCGGCCGCGATTGTCGTCGCTTAAAATCCGCACCGTTTCATAGTACCGGCTTGCGAGATTTGCCAACTCATAGAGGTAGAGAGCTACACCGCTGGTTGCATATTGCCGCATACCCAATGCAATTGCATCGGAAAAATTCAAAAGATGTTTGATGAGCGCCAATTCCAGCGTATCGGTAAGCTCTGTCGCATCAGGCCGAAAAAATAACTTGTCCATCCAGCCCGCTTTCCGCCATATGCTCCGCAGACGTGCGTAGGTGTACTGCAAATACGGACCGGAGTTGCCGGTCAGATCAAGCATCCGATCCCAATCAAATACAATATCGGATGTGCGGAATTCTTTTAAGTCATTGTACTTGAGCGCGCCAATACCAACTATTTCAGCAACTTCCTCTTTTTCTTTTTCGGAAAGTTCAGGATTTTTTTTCTGAATAATCTTTCGAGTGCGTTCGGTTACCTCTTCAATAACATCCTCCAACGCAATAGCATTTCCTTCGCGGGTCGCAAGTTTTTTCCGGTCCGACCCCAATACCATACCGAATTTTATATGCGCCAGTTGGGCGGAATCCCAACCCAATTTTTTCCGCGCAAACGAAAATAATTGTTCAAAGTGAAGCGCCTGCTGATTTGCCACAACATACAAAATCACATCGGGATAATACTCGGTGAGCCGTTCATGGAGTGTTGCAAGATCACGGGTAAAATACAATGTCGCCTGGTCCGATTTTTGCACGATCGCCGGTGGCAAACCGTCTGGTTCAGCAATCAGTGCCCCTTCGCTTTCTCTCACAAGATTGCGCTTTTTTAAATCATCAATAAGCGGCGACAGATCTTTCTCGTAATCACTTTCCCCTTTCATTACATCAAACTGCACGCCCAGGATATCGTATATCTTCTGAAACTCCTGGAGCGATTCATCGCGAAACCACGTCCAGAGATGACGGTTTTCCCCATCGCCTGATTCCAGTTTTTTGAACTCCTCTTGTCCCCGCTTTTCAAGATCGGGGTTATTTTTCATCTCATCGTGAAAACGCACATAGAGTTTTTGCATGGCGCCAATCGGATCTGCGGCGAGTTCTTCTTTATTTCCCCAGAGCTTGTATGCCGCAATCAACTTGCCAAATTGGGTGCCCCAGTCGCCCAGATAGTTCCAGCGAATCACGCGATAGCCGCGCAATGCGAACATATTTGCTAGTGCATCCCCGATAATTGTGGAGCGTAGATGGCCTATGTGCATCGCTTTGGCAATGTTGGGCGATGAGGACTCAACAATGACTGTTTTCCCGACGCCATCTGACGATGTACCCAATTTTTCCCGTTGCGCGGAAAGTGTGGCAAACTTTTTCTGCAGAAACTCTGGTTTGAAGAAAAAATTAATAAACCCGGGTGCCGCCGCTTGAATATTGCCAAATTTTTCCGCGATGTCAGTATCTTGTTTCAGACGCGAGATGATGTCGTGAGCAACATCGAGCGGACTTTTATGCTCTGCCTTTGCGCAAATAAATGCGACATTGGTCGCATAGTCACCCAGCGCCGGATCCGGTGGGATATGGATCTCAAATTCCGTCCCCGGAACATGGGCCGCTATTTTTTCTTTCAGCCACGATTGCATATTGGTACTGTACCTTATTTCACTGAAACAAAAAAGGCTTTTGGCCTTTTATCGATCTTTCCCATATTCGCTGTGCGCATCATCAATGAAGTATTGCAAAATGGCAATTTGTTTCACTGAAAGTGAGTTGTAAAAATACTCCTCGAAACAAAGAATCTGCCGCTCTTCCCATGGAAACGTATCTTTTCGACGTCCTCGATCTCTTTTTTCTCCTTCAGATTCCAATAGTTCAACAAATGCGACATGGCCAAGTTCATGTCCAAGAATTCGGGGTGTGCCTGATCTCTTGTCCAGATAAATAATCTGTTCGTCGAAATTTGTGAGACCAAAATAATTCCTCTCTGCTTTACTTCGCGATTTTCTAAAATCCTTGATCTTCACCATCCATTCACCGCTGTTCAGTAATCCAACAAGCCTGTGAAAAATCCAATCACGAAGAAGCAGCAAATGTTTTTCCTGCGGCATCGGCAAATCCAAAGAATAAAAGGACTCATTTGAGTATAGATTACTTGCCTGAAATGTAAAACCTCTTGAAAAAATTTTCTTTTAACTTCATAATGGAATTCATGAGTATCTACAAAGAATATGATCATCTGCCCATCGGAGCAGTCAAAAAAGTAGGCCCTGCTGTTGTCAGCATTGTTATATCAAAGTATCTGCCCAAGATGAAGATGCTTGATCCGCTTTCGTTTTTCAATCCTTTTATGTTCGAGGGTGAGGAAGATGGGGCGCGGCAGAAAGTAAAAATCGGGGGCGGTTCGGGATTTATCGTGAAATCCGACGGCATTATCCTCACTAACAAGCATGTTGTGTTCGATGAAGACGCCGAATACACAGTCATCACCAACGACGAGAAAGAACACACGGCAAAAGTGCTCTCGCGCGATCCCATCAACGACATTGCCATCGTCAAAATCGATGCAAAAAATCTCCCCACGGTAGAGCTGTCCGATTCCTCCGAACTTGAATTGGGTCAGACGGTCCTTGCCATTGGCAACGCGCTGGGCATGTTTTCAAACAGCGTCTCCAAGGGCATCATCTCCGGCTTGTCCCGCAGTATCTCTGCATCGTTAGGGGGAACCGCGGACCATATGGAACACCTGCGGGGAGTGATTCAAACCGACGTCGCCATCAACCAGGGTAACTCCGGCGGGCCGCTGATCAATTTGGACGGTAAAGCAGTCGCAATTAACACCGCAGTTATTTTCGGCGCGCAAAACATCGGTTTTTCTATTCCCATCAACTGGGCGAAAGAAGATTTAGAAGATATCATCAAGCATGGTCGTATCATCAAACCCTACTTAGGCCTCATGTATGCAATGCTGTCCGAAGAACTCAAGAAAAAATACGATCTGCCTGTCGATCATGGTGCTATGGTCATCCGCGGCCATGTACCCGGATCGGATGCAGTTGTCCCCCACTCGCCCGCTGATAAGGCCGGAGTAAAAGAAAACGATATTATCACCGGCGTTGAAGGAAAGGCGCTTTCCGAAAAAGAAGACCTTATGGATCGCCTCCAACAAAGCAAAGTCGGCGATACCATCGAACTCACGCTCCTGCGGCATGGGAAAGAGCACACAGTAAAAGTAACTCTCGAAGAACGAAAATAATAGAGCTTGTCTTAAAAATCCTTCGCTTAAAAATCCATAAAATAAAAACCGGATTACTTCCGGTTTTTTGGTAAATTTTTACCCAACCGACGTACAACACTTTTTGGAAGCGGCACTTGTTTCGGGAGGTAATTCACAAGAGTCCGCAGCTCGAGATTATTCAGTTTTTTAAAGATCGGTCCCAGTAGAACCTCGCTTACGATTTGCTCTGCTTCTCTTATCTCCTTTTTTGTAATCTTGAGTGATTTTCTGATTTCAGTGACCGTGGCTGGTGAAACAATATGCTTCTTCCGATGTTTTCTCATCTGTGCCATTTTTTATCTGTTTGCGCTTTCAGGAACAGTGCCATGTTCCAGTGGCATAGGAATGCCTCGCGCCTTCATCATGCAAAACCCTGAACACATGCTATCATTACGGATTTTAGAATGTTCTCCCTGGTATCGCATACAGGCAATATGGCATGCACTCATGCTTTTCTGCCCGCAGCAACAACGATCACACGCACCTTTTGGTCGCGGCTTTTTGTCTTTCAGTACCAATAAATTTTCGTAGGGTGCCTCATAGATATTCAGTTTCTTTTCTGCCTCCTGCAGTGCTTTCTTTGTCGCAGTAAGTTCTTCTTGCACATGAGACGTCGAGGTGTCGCTTTTCTGTGACACCGACGCTGATTTGACTTTCAGGAACAATACAACCGACAAAAACAATGCTACAAGAATAAAGTATTTATTTCGCACCACACTGCTCCTTTTGAAAAAGCTAGTTCTGTTGTACCATAGCAGGATGGAGTATGCAACAAATCCAAAAGCAGGCTTCGATTACGAAATCCTCGAGACAATCGAGGCAGGATTAGTATTGAAAGGATATGAGGTACGCTCAATTCGTACCGGAAAAATATCCATCAAAGGCGCGTATGTGCGCATTTTGAATAACCAAGCATACATCATCGGCGCTGTTATCGCTCCCTATCAACCAAAAAACATGCCGGTCGGATATAACGAGCAGGCCGATCGGAAGCTCTTACTCACAAAAAAACAGCTTGCTACCCTCATTGGATTGTCTCAATCGCATGGTGTAACACTGGTGCCGCTCAAGCTCTACAACAAAAAAGGTCGGATCAAACTTTTGATCGGCGTTGCAAAAGGAAAAAAGAAATACGATAAACGCGAAACACTGAAGAAAAAAGATATCGCACGAGCAAAACAGCGCGGGATGGATGAATAAAAAAGCGCTTTCGCGCTTATGCCTATTTCACCGCCCTTAATCGTCGTTGGCGATTCTTGATTCGTCGGCCAACACCTTTGACCAATGCAAACGATGATCGAAATATCAGCGGTCCGATGTGTTCACGCACCGCACTCATAGCTGCCGCTTGGGTAGCATTCAACCCCTCCACAATCGGATCGACGAATTCTTTTTTCAACTGTTCACGGTTTGCTTTGTGCTCAAGCCAGTACGTACACGCCCAGTACAGTGCCTGCTTGCTTTTCGGCTGTGCTACAAGCTGGCGAAATGCAACGACCTCTTCCTTGGTCAGCTTGTTGAGAAATTGATAATACGGCAGTACCGCAATGCGCCTGTTGATCTCTTTGCGCGTTGGCAGTTTCATGTGATCTTCTTGTAAAGGAATGTTGCTAGATTCTATGGTTTTTTATCATGTTTGTCAATGAATTATTTATATGGTATAATAGAACTCTGGGAGTGATCGGCTTCGACGTTGTTTTCCAATCCGCAACAATGCTACGGGTGCATGGCTGTTCTACACACAAAACAATCGGCCACACATAATAACTGGCAATCATTCCAGTAATTACGCTTTCGCCTAAGGGCTGAAGCGCATTCCACCGCGACGCTCGCTAGCGGATCATGGAGTGTCATATGTGAGCTTTAGCAGAAACGGTGGTCTCTCTCGCTTCTGCTGAACCTATGTAGGGACTAGTCGGAGATTATTTTGATGATTTTCTACTCTCCGGCGAAATACCAAATCATCTCTCGTGGGACACATTCTGCGGATAAAACTACGGACTGGGGTTCAATTCCCCACACTTCCACATACCTAAAACAGATGCCGAAAGGCATCTGTTTTGATTTCTGTATTTCCATAAAAAACCGCTCACTTACTCGTGGGCGATTACTTTATCATTGGTATCACCGGGCTGTGGCTTTTTCTCCGGCTTGCTGGAACTATCTTCGGGCAGTTTATCAAAGCCACGCTTAACCATTTCCTGGTACAACTCTGCGGTGTCGTTTTGATATTCTGGATGGTACCACTGCGAGGGTGGCTTAGACTTGATCAAAAGCAATACCGGCATGACTATGCCTTGTTCAGAGACAGAGTTCTTCACTACGACACGACGGGCTACCAAAACTGCCCCATATTTGGTAACGAATGAGCCATCGGATGTTTTCTTGAGATATTGATCCGTTTCAGGCCCAAACGATTTACCTACTACAATACTCTCTGGCAGAATATAGTAGATTCGATAGAGAGCATTCTTGAATGAACCCTCTCGATAATCAGGATGTGCTTCGGCGTAGAGCACCCAATGGAATTCTTTTGGCACGATGCTCAAAATTTGATCAAATATACCATCTGGTGCTGATGGTTCTGGTGTTGGCGCCGGCTGATCTGCTTTGGATGCTTGGGAACTACATCCAATAGCAAAAATTCCTGCCAATAGCGTGCAGATAACAAGAGATTGTATCCGCATGACGAATCTCCCCTATTAAACAACTGGTATTAAGAATACTCCTGCCATCATGTTCGTCCAGCAATATGTGGATATTATAGTATGCGTACAGAACGAAGTGTTCTATACTGTCATGGGTCTTTTCAATAGGAAGGCGTCATGGCTAAGACGTGCACGTTTTGCGATCGCAAAACATACACTGATCGAATCATGTACGAAGACGAGTTTTTTGTTGTCGTCCCAAGCATGGGACAACTATCCCCCTATGGCGGGCATCTCTTAATCATTCCAAAACAATGCTGGTCATGCATCGCATCGTTTACAGACACAGAAATTGAGGCGTTTGAAAAACTGCACCACAAAGTACGCATGGCAATTCAGAAAACAGGCCTCCCGCCGCTGTCATTTGAGCATGGGGTCGTTGGTCAAAGCATTGCGCACGCCCATGCTCATATCGTGCCGGCCAATTTTCAGCCTTTGCCGTATGTCCGATATGCATTTCCGTCTGCAAAAATTGAGGTGGTACGCTCATACAAAGAAATCTGCGAAACCTACGGCCAGGGTGCCCGCCCATACTTGTACTGGCGCGATGGCGCAGAGCTACCTTCAAAACCACTCTCCTATGTGTGCTGGAATCCGCCTGCACCCGAAAAATATTTCCGCATTCTGCTTGCCCAAGAACATTTCCATGAACCGCGCCGAGCTGATTGGCGCACCTGTGATCCCGATGAAGACCGCAAACTCATCCGCGAAAGTATGTCCCGCATCAAAATCCCCCCTGCATAGGGGGCTTTTCTTTCTCTGTGCAGTATGTTACAATAATTTGCACTTGATTACGCATTTACGCATCAACAACCAAATACGGGGACCGCAGATAATGGTCATTGACGATCAGGGTAAACAGCTGGGTGTTATGAGCGTGTCGGATGCACTCAAAATCGCTCACGAAGCCGACCTGGATCTGGTGGAAGTTGGGCCAACCGCACAACCCCCTATCGCCAAGATCATGGACTATGGTAAATACATTTATCAGAAAGAGAAGCAGGAAAAGCAGTCCAAAACCAAGCATCGGGAGCATGAGACGAAAACCGTACGCGTGGGCTTCAAAACTGGCGAGCACGACCTGAATGTAAAGGCCAAGAAAGCCGATGAATTCCTTGCTGAAGGCAACAACGTCAAGCTTGAACTTACCCTGCGCGGACGCGAAAAAGCTCTGGCCCACCTCGGGAAAGACAAGCTGATTGCGTTTCTGAAGCGGCTGACGATTCCGCATATCACTCAAGCACCACCCCAGCGAGGTCCCTATGGATGGGTAGTGATGGTCCAACGAGACAAAAAAGTTTCAACAAAACCAAAACATGTCACACAGTCTGAAAACGAAAAAAGCGCTTCTGAAGCGCATCAAGATAACGGGAAACAAAAAGATTCTGAAACGGCCACCGCACCAGAATCACTTTAACGCGAAACTGGACGGCAATCAGAAACGCCGTCGGCATGGCGACAGTATCGCTCCGAAATCGTTGACTGCCGACGCGAAGGCCTTATTGCAGAATATATAAAAGCTTTATAAATTTTACATATGGTGAGAATAAAGAGAGGAGTAAAGCAACATGCCCGCCGCGAACGAATCCTGAAACAAACAAAGGGTTTTAAGTGGCGCCGCAAAACACACCTGCGTGCCGCAAAAGAAGCCCTCTTGCATGCATGGTCATTTCAATTCGCCGACCGCAAAAAGAAAAAGCGTGACTTCCGTCGCCTGTGGCAGGTGAAGATCGGGGCCGGCGCCCGCGAGAACGGCATCTCCTATTCAAAACTCATCGCCCAACTTAAAAAAGCCAACATAGAACTGGACCGCAAAATTCTCGCCGACCTGGCCGAACATCACCCTGAAGTGTTCCAAAAAATCCTCGGCACAAAATAATGTATCCCCAAAACACCCACATATTTGCAAATACGTGGGTGTTTTGATATATCTCATAGGAACATTAAAAACGGTGGGTGCCATGAGCGAACAAATCGATATCAGTTACTGGGAGAAAGAAAAAATAACAGAGGTGGCTCAAAAGCTTACTGAAAAATTTTCCGATAGCCCCGAATGGGGTTGGGAGGTTGAACACAACAAGAGCGATGCTCACGAATCTCTCACATGCTGGACAATCACCGGAAAATCCAACGAGCACAAGCTCGAAATTATGATGTACTTAGGGGTGGTACCATGGATCACCCGCTGGAAGCTTCAGTTCACTATGAACGGCCGCGAGTACATTTGTCTTGAGGAAATGTTCCAGAAAGTTCCCGCACTCAAAGAACTTGAGTTGAAACTCGATACGATCGCACATGCTATCAAAGACAGAGAAGAGGAAGCTGAGAAAAGTAAAAGGAGGCGAGAAAGCAAAAAATACAAAGAAGAGCAGGAGTGTGAGGCAAATAAGCTCATTTCTAATCTACGCAAAAGATAGAATCGAATAGCCAGTACGCCGAGCATATAGCTCGGTTTTTTATTTGTCCCGTACGAGAAAAGTCGCCCCAAGGTGACTGAAGCACTCGCCTACGGCGAGGGCGTTCTCGTTCGGGATTGAAAAATATAGAAATTGTGTTAGAATAGTTGAGTCATTATTCTCATCCGCTTCCGTTACGAAATCTCAGATTTTTGGGCGAAAGGCAATTTCTCGGAGAAGCCATACTGATGTATGGTACGTGAGAGAAATCGACTTGTAGCCAGAAATCTGAGATTGCAGTAGGAATGGTGGTGCGAATAATGACTCTTACTATGGCGCCATCGTCTAACGGTTAGGACAGCGGCTTTTCAAGCCGTCAATCGGGGTTCGATTCCCCGTGGCGCTGCAATCTATCCACAGTAATTATTGATAACTTATGGAGTATTCCAATAAACAATTTAAAGAAGAAATAGAATCAACATTTAACATTAACTTTTTAAAAAATGAACGGGTTCCGCTAGATTTGGGAGAGTATAAATTTGATTTATTTCCTGAATCTAGAACAAATCATTATCTTATAAAATCGAGTGATAGTGTTGGTTATTTTTTCGGGGAGTTTAAAAATACTGAGATAGAAGAATTTGTTAAATTCGTGTCCAGCAAATTGTCAGAACTCGGCTTGGAAGAAAAAGATAGATACTGTTTTATGACTGTTGACCAAGGATGGGTTGAACCAGGCAAGACACTTAGAACGAGCGGTTGGCACCTAGATGGTTTACAGGGTGACGAGGTGCAAATTAAGAAAGCAGTTGATTTTGAGTTTTTTTGGTTTGACTGCTTACCAACTCTATTTGCACCGCAACCTTTCGATATTAATGGTCTAAACTTATCTACACACAATGTGTTTGATTGGCTAGGTAGACAAGTAGATTTAGCAAAGATTCTTGAAGCTAAACCCTTTAGAATCTATGGGATTAATCCATATCATGTTCATAGGGCAAATGAAGCAAAAGAGAAAGTTTATAGAAGGTTTATCAGATTAGCGTATACTTATATACCAGTAACTTCAGTTAGGATGACAATCAATCCAGAAATGAAATATAATTACGATTATCACACAACATCAGGAGAAATACCTAGCTACCTAAAATAATTAAACGTCTGGAATGTGTATTTCCATCGAAGAATTATTTCTTCTATTGTGTTCCATTCCAGAGACTTGTAGGCTGCAATTTGACTACTACTAAGTTGTTTGTTACCATATGCCATAGGTTTAGTGAAGGACACCAGGAGGTTTTAATGTCTCAGCAACTTGTCGCATTGAATCTTCGAGAGGGACTCGTCCCAGTCCCAGTCCGTGATGCTCTTGAACAAGTAGCGGCAGTTATTGCCGAAGTTCGTAACCGTACAAGGGGTGCAAAAATGAAGTTTGTTGTTGGACTAGAAGTTAAAACGGACAGCATGGAGGACTTCAACTACCGTCCCCAGGAGATAGCTGCCATCAAACAAATCGAACATCTGTGCGAAGAAAGAGACCTCCCTCTTACCTTGCGAACCGGCGGACCAAGTGGATGCTCATGGCTCTTGCGTTTTGAGCTCTAAAAAGATATGGGCAATCGAAAGGTTGCCCGTTTTTAATTGAAAGATTTAAAAATTATGATATAATTTTCTCCTATGCGTGTTCTCGGCATTGAAACATCGTGCGACGAAACTGCGGTTGCAATCGTTGAGGCAACAGATGAAAAAATCAACGTTCTGACGAACGTTGTTTCGTCACAGGTCAAGCTCCATGCCAAATATGGCGGTGTGGTGCCAAATCTCGCCGCCCGCGAACATACCAAAAATATTGGTCATGTGTTTGAAACGGCGCTCAAAGAAGCAAAAATAAAACTTGATGGCGTTGATCTGATTGCCGTCACGCGTGGACCGGGACTTGGGCCGGCGCTTCTGGTCGGACTGACATTTGCAAAAACAGTTGCATGGCTCACAAAAAAGCCGCTCATTGGTGTGAACCATTTAGACGGACATATCCACTCAAACTGGCTTACACCGTTACCGACGCTCACCAATATTTTTCCCGCACTTAATCTTGTCGTATCAGGCGGCCACACCGAATTAGTTCTTATGAAAGATCACGGCTCATACAAAATCATCGGCGAAACACTCGATGATGCGGTCGGCGAAGCGTTTGATAAAGTAGCGCGCATGCTTGGTCTGGGGTATCCGGGCGGACCGATTGTTTCAAAATCCGCCCAACAGGGAAACCCGGATGCCTATCCCCTGCCCAGCCCTATGGCAAAATCAAAGGATTATAATTTTAGCTATTCGGGATTAAAAACCGCCGTATTGTATCTGCTGCGTGATCTCAAACTAAAAAAACTCACAAAAAAAATAAAGTCTGACATTGCGGCGTCGTTTCAAAAAGCGGCCATTGATGTGCTTGTGCAAAAAACGATCCGTGCCGCCAAAGAATACGAAGTTAAAGCAATTTTCTTATCCGGAGGTGTGTCAGCAAACCAATATCTGCGAACACAACTTTCTGATGCCGCCACAGAACGAGGTCTCCCCTATGTTCAGCCGCCCATGGAATATACCGGCGACAATGCCGCGATGATTGCAGTAGCTGGATACTTTATGTACCAAAAAACGAAAAAGAAAAAGATCGACTACTCGTCGATCATGATGGATGCAAATCTCACACTATAGGTTTGTCGTCGTTTGTATCGGATTCATCCGGAATCTTCGTATCGTGCCTTCTAAAAACCTGCATCTTTGCCGCACGCGCACCGAAGATTTTTGAAAGCCATCCCGGCTTCTTTTCTTCAACTAGCCCGTATTCCTTGAGAAGGGCCGCTTTTTGTGCCTCAATTTCTTTTTCTGATGGCGGTGGAGGGATGTTAGAATTTTCGTATATTGCTTTTTCTCTAACCTCACGGCGTGTGCTACAGGTACTGCACTTGAAATAGAGCCCCCGAGCGCCGTGTGGATAGTCTATGAAATAACCCGCAGAACAATATTGATTTGGACATCGGATCAAATAAAACGGATTGTGCCCTGACCATCTGGGAAATGTATAAA
>OBEQ010626654.1_pt1 | contig 13202 bp, 8 predicted proteins | sample 1670901 | NCBI WGS metagenome assembly OBEQ01 (sample SAMEA104232315, study PRJEB22302) | groundwater metagenome | biome: forest; feature: aquifer; material: groundwater | place: USA | collected 2011-08-07 | depth 5.4 m
TCAGGTCTCCTGATCCTGTAAGCGTGGTGGGCTTCATCGTTAAGCACAAGGATGTTCTGCTTTGCGCCGATGTCCCTTCCCAGCACTCTGTTCAATAACGCGGTATCGCTCTCCACATATTTTGTGGATTCAACTTTAACCTTTCTAAGATTTCCCTGTTTGTCACGCTCCTCAGAAACGATATCCAATATCCCGGCATCCACCTGCTTTGTCAGATCCTCCAACGTAAGATACCGTGTGCCCCGAGCGGTAGTAGTCTTTTCGCCGATGGTGATCGTTTCTGTAATGCTTACAGGAACTCCGGTTTTTGCCACTTTTGCACTGATACCTCCGGTCTGCATGACCTGCGGCTCAAATACGTGCCAGTTAGTTATCAGTATTTTTCCTTTTGTAAGGTCAGGCATGAGATGAGATGGCACGAGATCGCGTGTACGGTAAATGCTTGCCTCTCCTCGTTCAGGATCAAGCTCCTGCAGCCTGCTTCGGATCGTCACATTGGGACAGACAACGAGCACGGCGTCAGAAAATCTGCTGTCGCTCTTGTTATTGATCTTGTTCAGGATGCTCCATGCGGTTATCATACCCATGACCGTTGTCTTGCCGGACCCAGTGGCCATCTTGCAGGCATAACGACTGAAGGTTTTGAATCCTTCCGCTTTTCGATCTTCGCTCGGCTCGTCGGGTGGAATAGAAATTCCCTGCAGAAAGTCGGCGCGGGCTTCCTTAAGAAAGATTACTGTCTCAGCGGCTTCAAGCTGGGCGAAGAAAAGTTTATGCTGTCTTCCGTCTCGATGCCAGTAATTGAGAAGTTCATAGGTAACTCCTGTTACGCCTCCTGCGCCTTGGAGCGCCAACGGTAGCCATTCCTTCATCCGATCCCGAATGCGGTTGACTAGCTTTAGTTCAATGGCTGTGCCGATACCTTCCGGTGAGTCGGACATAGATTTCAGGGGCGGCCGGTAATAATACATAGCCGGTCTCCGGCCTTCTACTTGTACGGGAGGCTCGCCCTCAATAATGCGCCAGTAGGATGAAGGCTCAAAATAGGGCGAGTTTAATATTGGCTCGGGAACTTCGTAACTATTACTCATTGCTTGTTAAAGCTTGATAAATGGCGTCAAGTTTTTCTTTAACCTCACCGCAAAGCTCATCCTTCCTCATTTGGGCAGCGATCAGATAATACTCGCTTTTCCCTATCGGCATATCAATTTTGCGGAAGAACTCAGGCAGAAATGTCTTGCTTGCAGGAGTTCTTTCCAGGTAATCATGATGCTCAAGAGGTGCGCGATAAACGGCTGGCGGCAGTTGATCACGGAGATAATCTTCGGCTGTTGTCAGAAAAAGAGGACCTGTATGGTGTTCAGCGAACCTCAGCAAGGCATCAGGATGAATGAGGTAGTTTTCAGATTCATATCTCTGCCACCGACCGACAACAAGTTTATCGGCTGCAACTTCATGATCAGGAATCTCCCTATTATCGCTATCGAGCAACATGTAGCCCCTCATATACTGCTTCATTGCCTGCAAAGCAAAAAAATGACTTCTCGCCTCTTTAGGTTGCCTCCCTTGCATGCTATGCCAAAAAGGCTTGCGAATAAACCACTCGTAAAGGGGATGCTCCAAGACCTCAGACCAAGCTCTAAGCAGATTAAAGTCACTTTCACCCTCGACATAGAGGATGCCGGGAGATTGTTCTGACAGAAGTACATCTATTGCTGTCAATCGTTTCAACGCCTCCGCCACTTGCTGCCGTTCAGTATCATGCAGAAGACAGTGGGGCCTACCGTACATTGAAAGGATCATTTCCGGACTTGTACTATTTATAAGCACTTCGGAATGAGTCGCAATTATCAATTGACAGTCCTTGTCTGCCGCAATCTGTCTGAGCCTGTCATAAATCTGTTTTTGGAGAATTATATGGAGATGAGCGTCAGGTTCATCGAGCAAAAGAACAGTAGCAGGGCGCGCGTAAAAGAAGGCAAAGATAAGCAGAACTTGATGAAACCCACTGCCGGCACTTGCGATATCAAGCTTGTGCAAACCATCCTTGCCTTTTGTTTCAGCTACGCCTGGCACATACTCACAAAAGATAAAAGGCTTGCCTTCGTACTCGGGAGGTGAGAGTTTATAGCCAAAAATAATTTCAACCTCTTTGGAAAAGGAAGTCCATAACGTCTTATCATTTTGCGTGTAAATCTCAAGCAGTAAATTGCGCAGTATGTCGCCGGCCTTACCTTGGCCTATCAGCATGTCCTGATATGGGCGGTCATATCTGGTTTCCTCAGCCCCAATGCCTGAAAAAGGTGGAACATGCACAACACGAAATTCCTTCAAGGCGTTTGGTAAACTTTCCAAATGCTCCTGTGCAGGCTTTACATAAATTTGTTCACTGCTCTGATATCTAAACTCAAATGACAATTCCCATGGATTGGCCTGAGTTCTACCTTCCACAGATATTTTCATGACGCGGGGATAGCCAGGCTTTCCCTCCGACTCGTCTTTTTTCATTGAGACAGAACAATCCTTCCACAGCAGGTTCATTTCACGGAGAGGCAGGACGGTAAAATCCTTACGGGTTATAGGCACACCGGACCGCTTTTTAGCCTGGGAGCCCGCGCCTCGTTCAGCGGTCCATTTTTGCAAAGCAAGATGCCATACCTTTATAGCTTGAAGAAGAGTGGTTTTACCAGAATTGTTCGGTCCTGCCAAAATGATATGTTCACGCAGATCAAACTCTTCATGCTCAAACTGTTTAAAGTTATGCACAGTAACCTTTGTAATCATCCCTTAGCCTCGCTTAAAGGTTTTACAACCAGCAGTTCATTCCCACGATCATCTATTACCTTCACGGCAATCTGCCCATGCTCACCCGCTTCGAAAGGCGCGCTTAAATTTCCTGCAAGATGGTCCCAGACGCTTTCTTCATGGGTGGATTTCAAGGCGCGTTTCAGGTTGTCCCAAGCGCTTGTGCGCGGGAAAAAGGCCTGGCTTACATGAAAGCAAAGCCCGTTGTAATTCGCATCAAGGAACCAAGCTGGAACATCATTGCCATCTCGCGGATAAGTTTTCATCTCTACTGGATCGAAAACGTCAAGGCCGACCAATTCGACCTGATACATCGCCGGACCGTTCACGTCTTTTGTAAGGGCAGGTTTCAAACCCGCCCCTACACGAGACAAACGAATTTCCGGCAGCCCGCAAATGCTGAATATCTGGCTTGAACGCATGTTCTTCAAAAGATCGCCCATCAACAGGTCCGGCGTTGCCTGCACGTAGGTTGCTGGCACACCGACAGCCGCTTCGCAATTATCGAGGAAATTCCGCGCGCCTGGTTGGATCGCAAAGCCGATAACAAAAAGGTGAGAGTAATTCTTTGCATGCGCTTCGCGGGCAGCCTCGTACACGAGCTTTTCGCTGATCGCCCCGTTCTCAGGGCCGAAGAGAATCGCTACTGCTTTCTGAGATAATGGCAGTGATAGCCCATCTTTCTCTGCCGCTTCATCTACAGCTTCACGTAACGTCGGTTTCATCACAGATGCTGTTGCATCGACAACTGCTTCAGCTGACAGTGAAAGTGTCTTTGCAGGTTTACGGATGCCTTTGAGTGTAACGGTCTTCCCGCCATCTAAGTGAAGCACCGGAGACCGCCGCAATACTTCAAGCATGCGGTCAACGAATGCCCCATAATTCTCTTGTAGGGGCGAGGCGCTGCCTCGCCCTTCTTCAACGTCCCGGGCGACCCGCCGGGTCGCCCCTACATCGTCGCCTTCCCAGTCAACAGGTGTCGGTATCGTCGCTTCAAGACAGAAAGGCCCGGTAACACGGGTGATGCTGTTGACCGCTTCCGGTCTGTCTACAAGCACTTCTTCAGCAGAAGGCTCATTATTGGCAATTGACTTCAGCGTCACATGCGGCACAATGCCGCCGACCTCTTCACCTTTACTGTTTTGTTTGCGCTTGTAGACGAATCCGCCTGCAGGGCCATGCTCAGACTCCTTTAATTCATAATAAGGAAATGTTGCTGTCAGCAGTCGCTGCCGCGCAAGCGCAAGCGGCACACGGCTTGTGTCAATCGTAATCCATCGCCTACCCCATTGCTCTGCTATATAAGCAGTTGTCCCGCTGCCGCAGGTCGGGTCGAGGACAAGATCGCCGGGGTCGGTAGTCATAAGGAGACAACGTTCGCTGACCTTGGTGGAAGTCTGAACCACATACATTTGAGGGTCAGAAAACCCACTCACGACTGTATCCGGCCAAACCGAAGTAATAGGGCTTACGGGGAAATCATCGAGATAGTTAACGTATCGGAGCTGATTACCCATTACGATAAAGCGGTGTACGCTTGCCAAACGTAGCATGCCTTCAGGTGTTGTTGACCAATGCTTTCCTTCTTTTGGTCTGAAAGACCGACCGTTAAATTCGAACGGCTCGGTATTCCCACTTGCTCCAGAAGATTCCGCAAGTTTGTGCCGGAACACTCGCCCGATGTTTGACAGTTCACCAATATGAGAACTCTCCTCTGTGGTAAGTCGCCTCCGATTCCCATCTGGAAGTTCGATCCAAAGGTCTTGGCCGACAAATGCAGATGTTTCGAGTTTAGAGACGTGAATTTGTCTATATTTTACAAGTTCCTTTTCCTTTGCAAACCAAACGATATAGTCATAGTTTGAAGGCAGTAACCCGCTTGCTTGATAACCAGTTTTCTTGAAGGCGATAACGGCCACAAAATTCTCCTCCCCAAAAACCTCATCCATCACTTCCCTAATATGATGCAGATTTTCATCACTTATCTGAACAAAGACACTGCCGCTTGGAGTAAGAAGTTCGCGCGCAATCAAAAGCCTGTCGCGCATATAGGTCAGATATGAGTGCAAACCCAGTTCCCAAGTGTCGCGGTAAGCCTTCACCATCTCAGGTTCGCGGGTCATGTCGTCGTCTTCGTTGTGCTTAACGTCGCGCTTGCGCACAAAGGGCTGGAAGTTCGAGCCGAACTTTACGCCGTAGGGCGGGTCCATATAGATCATCTGCACCTGGCCGCCGAGACCTTCGTAATGCACAAGCGAGTTCATGACAACAAGCGAGTCTCCAAGCACAAGGCGGTTTACCCACTTGTCTTTATATTCATAAGCCTTGAGAATCTGGTCGGTGATCGAATGCTGCGGGTCGCCGAAGAGACTGAACATGTCAACCTGTTTGTCTATTTTATGACTTGAAAGCGTCTCGATGATCGCCTTTGTCGAAAGCCGTTCATGCACAAACAAAGGCAGCGTCGGCACATCGAACGACAATCTTTCAGATTTCCCCGCCCAGTTCAGAAACGACTTGCCCAAGGCCTTAAGCCCATCAGCAATCGAGCTAACAGCGGCCTGCGCTTTGTCGATCTCAGCCTGAATCTTTGCTCGCTCTTTTTCTGACTCCGCCCCTTTTATCTTTGCCTGGAGTTCCGCCAAGGATGCTGTCACGTCATAGAGCTTTGCTATAAGAGCCTCACCTTGTTCACGCGCCGGGTTCTGACCGTCCCATTCGAGCGCAGGCGATAGCGAGGAATCATATCGATAGGTTACTGGCGGTTTTTTCTTTCTAAACTGGGCCTGCGTCCCGACCTCAGGCCGCATCAAACTCTCAGCCGTGGGGTGACGATAGGTTTCTGTCTGCGCTTGCCGTGCAGTTGCAGCTTTTTTGTTGACTCGTGATTTCTTAATTGTTGTTTGTTTTTTAGGTCCCGGCATTGCCCATTTCACCCCTACAGAACGCTCGTAAATTCCTTTAAATATTATAAGTTTCACTAAATATTTGCAACATTAGTTATGAGTAATTATTGCAGGGCAGAGGGGAGGCCATCACGCCGTGCAACAATTACCACTCGGAACACACCGAATGATCAATCCTGCGATGTTTGTTTGTGCCTGTGAGAACCTAACGTCACCTGGACGTACCTGTTTTTAAAGACTTGTTGAGTAACGCGAGTGTTTCATTTATCTTTTTTAAGGAGCCGAAATGTCTCCTGATATATTCTCTCCCTCGGGCCGACCGCAACGATTTCAACGATATCCTTCCTGACGCGGTAAATGATCCTGAAACGCGTCACGCGGAAGCTCCTGAGGCCCTCAAGCTCGTCTTTCAGCTCTTTCCCTGCATGCGGCGCCTCCAGAATAAGCCTTAGGGACGCCCTGACTTTCCTCTGCAGATGCGGGTGCATGTTCCGCAGGAGCAGCGCAACCGGGTCCGGGACGATAAGCCCGTAGACGCGTTTCATCCTTATCAGTCAAACAGCTCTTCCAGGGTATATATGCGCGCTTTTTTGTCTTTTAAAGACTTTAAACCGTTTCGAATTTCGGGAATCGATGAATAATCCGGAATAGTCACGCTTGACACCCATGACCCATAACTGTTAGATTATTAGCACTCGATGATGGAGAGTGCTAAGGCATGTTAGATGAACGAAATAAACGTGTTTTATTCGCTGTAATTCAGTGTTATATCAACACCCCCGGACCTGTCGGGTCAAGGGTGGTGACGAAAAAATACTCTTTCGGCCTTTCCCCTGCCACGATCCGCAACATCATGTCGGACCTTGAAGAAATGGGATACCTCCGTCAGCCCCATACGTCGGCCGGAAGGGTCCCGACCGACATAGGATACAGATACTACGTCGACTCGATAAATACGGAAGAGAGACATGTGAACAGGGACTTCGCCCTCGAGCTGAGCAGGAAACTCGAACTGCTCAAAAAAGACATTAACGCGTTTCTCGACGAGGCGGCAAAAATGCTCTCCTCGCTGTCCCACTACATCGGAATCACCATGTCCCCCAACTCGAGCACCACGACCCTCAATAGACTGGAGTTAATCAAGTACCGGGACAATCGTGTGGCGGTAGTGTTATTCACCGACGAGGGACTTATCAAGAATGCGGTAATCCCGATGGACTCAGACCTCTCCCAGAGGGACTTGACCAGGATCACTTCCTATATCAATTCTCAATTTTCCGGCCACACGATCGAAGACATCAGGAAGGTCGTCATGAAGGAACTGGCGAAGGAGAGGGTGCTCTGCGACGACTTGATTTCCGAGGCTATGAAGATATGCAACGCTGTTTTTTCTTCCTCGCCGGGCAATATTTATATCTCCGGTCTCTCCGAGGTCCTGGCCCTTCCGGATTTCTGCGACGTCGACAGGATAAAGGAGCTTCTGAAGACCATCGAAGACAAGCACATTATCGTCACGCTCCTCGATAAAATCGCCGACGCTGAAGGACCGCAGGTTTTCATAGGTTCGGAAAACCCTCTTGACGAGATGAAAAGATTCAGCCTCGTGGCGGCGACCTACAGGGAGGGCAAAAGACCGATCGGCGCGGTTGGGATAATCGGCCCTACCAGAATGAACTACTCGCAGGCGATCTCGATCGTCGATTTGACAGCAAAATATATCACCGAAATGCTGTCCATATAGATAGGGGGGTTACCAGTTGGACGAACGCGATACCACAGACGACAATTCTGCAGAAAACAAAGACGAAGAGCTTGTCTTCGTTGCCGACGGGACAGAAGAACCATCTGTTGAAAAGCCGAAGGCGGAAGACGCTTCGGCCCTTAAAGCGCTCAACGATAAATACTTGAGATTGTACGCAGAATTTGATAATTATAGGAAGAGGGTAAACAAGGAAAAAGAAGATCTCGCACGGTACGGCAACGAGTCCCTTCTTTATGAGTTGTTGCCGGCCATCGATAATCTTGAGCTGGCGCTCAAGCACGCTTCGTGCGACCCAAAGACCGGCGTGGTCGAGGGTGTAGAGATAACGCTGAAGGAGCTTCAGAGAACGCTCGAAAAATTCGGGCTGGTGAGGATAGAGTCTCTGGGGAAAAAGTTCGACCCCTCCGTGCACCACGCCATGGTGCAGGTGGAGCGGGAAGACATGGAAGATAAGATGGTGGCCGAGGAACTGAGGCCGGGCTATCTCCTTAACGACAAGGTCTTGCGGCCTTCCCTTGTCGCCGTGTCGGTTCATCCGAAGAAAACAGGGGAAGGCAAAGCCGCACAACAGCCGGACCGGCAAATAAAAAACGAAAATATAGAGGAGGAAGAATAAGATGGGAAAAGCAATCGGCATTGACCTTGGAACAACCAATTCTTGCGTTGCGGTTGTGCAGGGAGGAGAACCGGTAGTCATACCTAACCAGGAGGGGAGCAGGACAACGCCTTCGATAGTGGCCATTACCGACAAAGGCGAACGTCTCGTCGGCCAAATAGCGAAGAGGCAGGCGATCACGAATCCTGAAAATACGATTTTTTCCATAAAGAGACTGATGGGGCGCAAGTATAATACGCCCGAGGTGGAGCATGCAAAAAAGAGGCTTCCCTACAAGATCGTCGAGGCTTCAAACGGGGATGCCCATGTGGAAATAATGGGCAAGCGGTATTCGCCCCCCGAGATCTCGGCAATGATCCTCCAGAAGCTGAAACAGGCGGCGGAGGATTACCTCGGAGAAAAAATCACGGAAGCCGTTATTACCGTGCCGGCATATTTCGATGACAGCCAGAGACAAGCAACGAAAGACGCGGGAAGGATCGCGGGGCTGAACGTTTTGAGGATCATCAACGAACCGACGGCTGCGGCGCTCGCCTATGGGATGGACAAGAAGAAGGAAGAGAAGGTGGCGGTCTACGACCTCGGCGGCGGCACGTTCGATATATCGATCCTCGAAATAGGCGAAGGCGTCATAGAGGTCAAATCCACTAACGGCGACACCTATCTGGGAGGCGACGATTTCGACCTCCGGATACTCGACTGGCTCGTGGAGGAATTCAAGAAAGACCAGGGAATAGACCTCAAGAAGGACAAGATGGCGCTGCAGAGGCTCAAGGAAGCTGCGGAAAAAGCGAAGATAGAGCTTTCTACCGCCACCGAGACCGAAATCAACCTTCCCTTTGTCACGGCAGATGCGTCGGGACCGAAACACCTGCTCATGAAAATAACCAGGGCAAAACTCGAACAACTTGTTGGCGATCTGATCGAAAATACCACGGGTCCCTGTAAAAATGCCCTTGCGGATGCAAACCTCTCGCCGGCAAACATCGACGAGGTCCTCCTTGTCGGAGGCCAGACGAGGACCCCGAAGGTCCAGCAGGTCGTGCAGAGCTTCTTCGGGAAAGAGCCGAACAAGACGGTGAACCCCGATGAAGTCGTCGCGGTGGGAGCAGGGATCCAGGCTGCGGTTCTTAAAGGCGACGTAAAGGAGGTCCTGCTCCTCGACGTCACCCCTCTTTCACTCGGCATCGAGACCCTGGGCGGGATATTCACGAAGATCATCGAAAGGAACACTACGATCCCGACGAAGAAGAGCCAGGTCTTTTCCACTGCTACGGACAACCAGCCCGCGGTCACGATAAAGATATATCAGGGCGAGAGGGAGATGGCCGCGGACAACAAGCTTCTCGGAAATTTCGAACTGATCGGCATCCCTCCGGCGCCCAGGGGAATCCCTCAGATAGAGGTCACGTTCGATATCGACGCCAACGGGATCCTGCACGTCTCGGCCAAAGACCTCGGCACAAACAAGGAACAGTCGATTAGGATAACCGCGTCAAGCGGCCTCAACGAAGAAGAGATAAAGAAGATGGTCCGCGATGCCGATGCGCATGCAGACGAGGACAAAAAGAAGAAGCAACTCGCCGAGGCCAGGAACAATGCGGATACCCTTGTCTACAGCGTTGAAAAATCCCTGAAAGATTATGGCGACAAGTTAACGCCTGATGAGAAGAGGGACATAGAAGAAGCCCTCGATAAATGCAGAAGAGTCAAAGATTCAAGCACGGATCCGGAGGAGATCAAGGCAGCCACCGAACAGCTTACTACTGTCTCTCATAAACTTGCCGAGCATCTTTACAAGTCGGCCGGTGCACAGCCCCAGGACGGCGGCGGGGCCCAGCAGGCAAAGAAAGAAGGAGAGGAAGAAGTGGTCGAAGCTGAGTTTGAAGACGTAGACAAGGACAAGAAATAAAGAAACGTTTATAATAGAGGGTCCGAAGGTCCTATGGCCTCCGGACCCTTTTTACGTCCATGAGAGAAAATACCAGAACCCACAGGAAGTAAGATGCTGACATGAAAGATTACTACGAGTTACTCGGCGTTTCAAAAGACGCTTCCGAGGCCGACCTCAAGAAGGCCTTCCGGCAGCTTGCGATGAAATACCACCCCGACAGGAACCCCGGGAACAAAGCTTCGGAGGAGAAATTCAAAGAGATCAATGAGGCATATTCTTGTCTCAGCGACCCTTCTAAGAGGGCTAATTATGACCGCTACGGATCGGCCGGGGGCCCGGGCGGGGCCGGCTATGGTCCTTTCGCCTCCGGCGCAGGCTTCGGGGATGTCTTTGAAGATATCTTCGGAGATTTCTTCGGGGCCTTCGGAGGCCAGAGAAGACAGAGGCCGACTAAAGGGGACGACCTCAGGTATGATCTGACAATAACACTCTCCGAGGCGGTATTCGGCACCGAAAAAATAATCGAATTCCCCCGCCTGGATGAGTGCGAAGAGTGCAGAGGTTCGGGCTCTGAACCCGGCAAACAACCGGTTGTCTGTCCTTCCTGCAAAGGCGCGGGGCAGGTCCGTTTTCAGCAGGGCTTTTTCAGCGTTTCGAAGACATGCGGTAAATGCTACGGCGCCGGCAAGATCATCGCAAATCCCTGTAAGACCTGTAAGGGCAATGGTAAAGTCGAAAAGATGAAGAGCTTCAGCGTCAAGGTCCCTGCCGGAGTCGACAGCGGATCGAGGCTGAAAATATATGGAGAAGGCGAACCAGGCCTTTACAGAGGTCCGAAGGGCGACCTTTACATCGTCCTTAACGTCCAGGAACATCCCTTTTTCAAAAGAGAGGGGACGGAGATCTTCTGCGAGGTACCGGTCTCTTTTCCGCAGGCAGCGCTCGGGGCCGAGATCGAAGTCCCATCGCTCGACGAGACCTCGAAGATAAAGATTCCGGCCGGAACGCCTTCGGGCAGGCTCTTTTATCTGAAAGGAAAGGGGGCACCGCGTGTAGGCGGCCACCAAAGAGGCAACCAGGTAGTAAAAATTTATATAGACGTTCCAAAGAAACTCACTCCAAGACAAAAGGAACTACTGGATGAATTCGCCTCGATAAACGGCGACGAGGTTTCAAAGAGTTTCAAGGAGAAGCTGAAGGACCTTTTCTCCGGCGTCGAACATTGATTCTGCATGGCTAGACTGTTCCTGACTGACTCCGATCTGCATTCCCGTTTCATAACTATCAGAGGTGAAAAGGCGCGGTATCTTGCGACGGTGCTTCGGTGCCGTATTGGCGATCCGCTTTTTATTCACGACGAGAAAGGGAACGTCTATTCCGCGACAATCACCGGCGTGGCAAACAAAGAAGTATCCGCGGAGCTGATCGAAAAAACAGGACTTCAGGCCGAGTCACCCCTGAACATAACCCTCCTTCAGGGGCTTCTCAAAGGTGAAAAGATGGACCTCGTCATCCGGAAGGCCACAGAACTCGGCGTAAAGGAGATCGTTCCTGTCGTCACCGGAAGATGTCAGGTGAGGGGGACAAGGAAGATAGGCCGATGGATGAAGATCGCCGAGGAGGCTTCGAGACAGGCAGGAAGGAATTCAGTCCCCCTGATCCGGGAGACCATCGAGTTTACAAAACTTGGTACGGCATCTCCTTTGGAGGGCATCATCTTCTGGGAGCAGGGAGGAGAAGGGTTCGGTAACGCGTTGAACAGATTCAGGGGCCGTGAGAAGATATCACTCTTCACCGGACCGGAGGGAGGCTTTTCGGCAGAGGAGATTAATACTGCATCAGAAAGGGGGTTTGTCAGGGCGACACTCGGCAGGAGGATCCTGAGGGCTGAAACCGCGGCGATTACCGCAGTAGCTATTACGCAGTATGCACTTGGGGATATGGGCGCTTAGACATTTCGGGACACTATCACCTGAAATGCCCGCTTTTGCGCCGGCGAATAATCATGTATAATTAGACAAACAGACAATGACACTCGAGATATTTTTCATCCTGATTTTCCTGCTTATGAACGGGTTCTTTGCCGCATCTGAGATCGCCGTTGTCACTGCAAGAAAGTCATACGTAAGACAGCTTTTCGACAAGGGTAGCCATAGGGCCGCCACGCTTATGAAGCTCCAGGCCGAACCCGACAGGCTTCTCGCCACCGTCCAGATAGGAGTTACGGTAATGGGGTCTGTCACCTCGGCGATAGGCGGCGCAGCGTCGGTTAAGGTACTGAAACCTCTCCTTGCAAACGTGCCCATCCCCTTCATCGCATCGGCCGCAGAGCCGTTATCGCTTGCGATCACCGTTATCGTGATCTCTTACTTCACACTCATCATCGGGGAACTCGTGCCAAAATCGATTGCGCTTAGAAATCCCGAACGCATCGGTCTTTTCGTCGCACGCCCGTTGTCATTCATCTCGAAGATCTCATCGGTCTTCGTGACGATCCTTACCAAAAGCACGAATCTTATCCTCAGCCCTTTCGGGACAAAGGCCTACTCGGAGCGCTCCTTCATAAGCGAGGAGGAGATAAAGCTTCTGATTGAGGAGGGAAAGGACCGGGGGATATTCGAGCCGACCGAACAGGAACTCATACATAGCGTCTTCCGCTTCACAGACATATCCGTCAAAGGCGTGATAGTGCCTTCAACCGAGATGGTAGCGTTCAACATAAACGATTCTCCGGAGACGATAATCAGGAGGATAGCCGAAGAAAACTTTTCGAGATATCCTGTCTATGATAAAGACAAGTCCGACATTAAAGGCATCCTTTACAGCAAAGACGTTTTCAATGCACTCGCCCACAAGAGGGATTTCAAGATCTCGGACCTGCTGCATTATGCGCTCTTCGTCCCCGAGAGCATGAAGATAAGCACGCTGATGAGGGAGATGCAGAAGAAGAGGCTGCATATGGGCATTGTTGTAGACGAATACGGTGCGGTTGCGGGACTTGTTACAATCGAAGACCTCCTCGAGGAGATCGTCGGCGAGATACGGGATGAATATGATACCGAAAGTCCGGTGCAGCCGCTTAAGAACGGAGCGATGCTGATCGATGCCTCTCTGGCAATCCGGGACCTGAACGAAGACTATCATTTCGACATCCCGGAGTCGAACGAATACGACACGCTCGGCGGGTACCTACTCTCGAATTTTCAGAGGCTGCCGTCA
>OBEQ010329082.1_pt1 | contig 13199 bp, 12 predicted proteins | sample 1670901 | NCBI WGS metagenome assembly OBEQ01 (sample SAMEA104232315, study PRJEB22302) | groundwater metagenome | biome: forest; feature: aquifer; material: groundwater | place: USA | collected 2011-08-07 | depth 5.4 m
AGGAACTACCGGAAAGCCCAAGGGCACTGTTCACACACATGCTGGTTGTTTGGCTCAGATGGGAAAAGAACTGGCCTATTATTTTGATGTCAAAAAAGACGATGTTTTCTTTTGGGTGACTGACATTGGATGGATGATGGGTCCTTGGGAAATCATTGGTGTCATGCTTTTTGGTGGCACTTTTATTATTTTTGAAGGAGCGCCCGATTGGCCGCAACCCGATCGGCTTTGGGATATTGTCGAACGGCATCAAGCGACGCATCTGGGAATCTCGCCCACAGCCATTCGGTTACTGATTAAATCCGGAAAAGAGTGGACAGAGCGCCACACTCTTTCTTCGCTAAGAATTTTAGGATCCACCGGAGAAACTTGGGATCCGGAATCCTATCTTTGGTTTTTTGAAAATATTGGAGGGAAGCGATGTCCCATTATCAATATTTCAGGAGGAACTGAAATTGTCGGATGTCATCTGGCGCCCTTGCCCATCACTCCTCTAAAATCCTGTACCCTACGAGGTCCGGGTTTAGGGATGGATGTCGATGTTTGGAATGAAGAGGGGCAATCGGTGCGGGAAGAAGTCGGCTATTTGGTTTGTAAAAAACCGGCGCCTTCGATGACCAAAGGTTTTTTGAACGATCCTCAAAGATATTTGGATACGTATTTTTCTAAGTGGCCGAATGTGTGGAATCACGGGGATTGGGCTTATATCGACAAAGACGGTTATTGGTTTCTGCGCGGACGCGCGGACGACACGATTAAGGTGGCTGGCCGGCGTACTGGGCCTGCCGAGATTGAAGCCGCTCTCTTGGAGCATCCAGGCGTTTCGGAGGCCGCTGTGATTGGAGTGCCTCACGATGTTAAAGGTGAAGAGATTGTTTGTTTTGTGGTGCTTAAACCAGGGGTTGAAGTGAACGAAGAATTACGAAGTGCACTCAAGAAGCAGGTGGTGAAATCCATGGGAAAAACTTTAACACCCAAAGATGTTCGTTTTGTAAAAATGCTTCCCAAAACACGCTCGGCTAAAATTGTTCGGGCGGTGATTAAGAAAAGATTCCTGGGCCAGCCCGTGGGTGATCTTTCTTCGATCGAAAATCTGGATGCCGTGGAAGAAATGAGTCGGTCGCTCTAATATGCTTCGTATCCAGAACCTCGACAAATGCTACGGTTCCCAAATTCTTTTTGAAGAAGCCTCTCTTCAAATGTCTTCCGGTGAAAGACTGGGCCTCGTGGGGCGGAACGGTCATGGCAAATCAACCCTTTTTCGAATCATCTTGGGAGAGGAGTCGCCTGATTCTGGAACCATTACGTTTCCACGAAATTACAAGATCGGTCACTTGGCGCAGCATCTTCATTTTACACAACCGACTGTTTTGGAAGAAGGCTGTTTAGGCCTTCCGGAGGGGGAGGAGCATGATCATTATAAGGTAGAGCGCATCCTCTTTGGTCTGGGATTTACGGAAGAAGATATGAGTCGACCGCCCTCCAGTTTTTCCGGCGGTTTTCAGATTCGTCTCAATCTGGCTAAAGTCTTGGTGTCGTCGCCCAATCTTCTCCTCTTGGATGAACCGACCAATTATTTGGATATTATTTCTATCCGTTGGATCACCACCTTTCTAAGATCGTGGCAGGGAGAACTCATTATTATTTCTCATGACCGAGATTTTATGGACAGCGTGAGCACGCACACAGCGGCCATTCATCGACGGAAGATTCAAAAGGTTTGCGGGGATACCGGAAAAATTTATTCTAAAATTGAGCAAGAAGAAGAAATCCACGAAAAAGCACGGGTGAATGAGGAAAAAAGAAGGAAGCAGATCGAAGTCTTTGTGACTCGCTTTCGCGCTCAGGCCACCAAAGCTGCGGCTGTTCAGTCGCGCGTAAAGATGTTGGCCAAGATGTCGGGAAAAGAAAAATTATCTCACATCGCCAATCTAGATTTTGCCTTTCATTATGCTCCCATCCAGGCCAAGAGTTTAATGGAGGTCAAAGATTTGTCCTTTTCTTATGATCCCGAAAAACCTCTCATTACCGATTTTCATCTTCGCATACAATCTAAGGATCGAATTGCCGTGATTGGAAAAAACGGCAAAGGCAAGTCGACTCTTTTGAATCTGATGGCCGGTGAATTGGCCGCCCAAACAGGAACGATCACATCACACGCCAACCTGAAGCTCGGATATTTTGGTCAAACCAATATCAATCGCCTGGATTCACATTTGACCGTTGAAGAAGAAATCGGCAAAGCCAATCCTGACCTGAACCGAACAGCCGCCAGAACTCTGTGTGGCATCATGATGTTCTCCGGTGACAATGCCGAAAAGAAAATCTCCGTCTTGTCCGGAGGAGAAAAGAGCCGTGTGCTTTTGGGAAAAATTCTTGCGGCCCCAACCAATCTTCTCTTTTTGGATGAGCCCACGAACCATCTCGATATGCAATCGATCGAAGCTCTCATTGAAAGCATTCAAGATTTTGAGGGAGCAGTAGTTATTGTCACTCACAGTGAAATGATTCTGAGAGAAGTCGCCACTCGCCTGGTTTTGTTTCAACATAATGGCGTGGAATGCTTCAACGGTGGTTATGACGAATTTCTTGAAAAAGTGGGTTGGGAAGAAGAGGGGAATTCCAAATCCTGATGAAAAAAAATAAAACTATTTCTCTTCTCTTGATGCTTATTGTGGGATGTCGTATCGGAGGAACCATGTCAGATAAAACCAAAAAATTAGAAAAACTGTCTGCGATGCAGTACCAGGTGACCCAAAAAGAAGGGACCGAGCCACCCTTTCAAAACGAATATTGGAATAATAAAAAAGAGGGTATTTATGTGGATGTCGTGACTGGGGAACCCCTTTTCAGTTCGGCGGATAAATTTGATTCGGGTACCGGATGGCCCAGCTTTACCAAGCCTCTCGAAACACCCAATATTGAAACGCGTCAAGACTCGGAGTTTTTAATGACACGAACGGAAGTTCATTCCAAAGAAGGGCGCTCCCATTTGGGTCATGTCTTTCCGGATGGTCCGGGGCCTACGGGGCTTCGTTATTGTATTAATTCAGCTTCGCTCCGATTTATTCCTGTCGAAAATTTGGAGAAGGAGGGTTATGGGCAATATCTGCCGCTATTCCGACCTGCACCGGCAAAGTCGAATGCTGAGGAGAAGATACGTCGAGAGACAGCAACCTTAGCGGGTGGCTGTTTTTGGGGAGTGGAAGAAATTCTCCGACATCTTCATGGGATTGTAAAAATCACTGTGGGATACACGGGAGGGAGTTTGAAAGATCCGACGTATCCGAATGTTTCCTCAGGAAAAACAGGCCACGCCGAGGCTGTGCAAGTTGCCTACGATCCTTCCAAAGTGAGCTATGAAGAAATTCTCAGATATTTTTTCCGTTTGCATGATCCCACTACCTTGAATCAACAAGGAAATGATCGAGGAACTCAATACCGCTCAGCCATTTTTTATCAGGATGACACTCAAAAGAAAATTGCGTTGAAGGTTAAGGAAGAAGTTGAGAAATCAGGCAAATGGAAAAAGCCACTCGTGACCGAGATTGTTCCGGCTCAAGAATTTTATCCAGCCGAAGATTATCACCAAGATTATCTCGTGAAAAATCCGGGAGGTTACACCTGTCATTATTTAAGGGATTAGATTGCAACCACTACTTTTGCTGCTACTGGCTGCCGCAGCGGGTGTTGCTGTACAGGTGGAAGGTGTACCGGTGCAGGTAAACCCGGATTCAGTGGTACACGTTGCAGAGCAACCATCACCGGCGGTTGTGTTTCCGTCATCACAGGCTTCAGTTCCGTCAATAGTTCCATTTCCACAAGTGGCCGCCGCCGCAACTACAGCGGGAGTCTTTGTACACGTTGAAGGCGTTCCCGTGCAGGAATAATCAGTTTCAACCGTGCAGGTTGCCGAACATCCATCACTGGCGTTTGTGTTTCCGTCGTCGCAGGCTTCAGCCCCGTCAATTTTTCCATTTCCACAAGTGGCCGCCGCCGCAACAACGGGAGTTTTTGTACACGTTGAAGGTGTTCCACTACAGGTGAATCCACTTTCAACCTTACATGTGGAAGAACATCCATCGCCTGAAGTGGTATGGGAATCGTCACACGTCTCGTTAGTATCAATCTTCCCATTGCCACAATTGGCAACACAGACGGAAGGTGTGCCGCTGCATGTAAACGCAGCTTCGGCTGTACACGTGGCAGAGCAACCATCACCGGCGGTTGTGTTTCCGTCATCGCAAGCTTCAGCTCCATCAATGGTTCCATTTCCACACACCTCAGTTGTGCATGTGGAGGAACATCCATCTCCGCTTGTGGTATTTCCATCATCACATTGTTCGGATACTTCAATTCGGCCATTACCACAGCCTAGTTCAACCGACCCAATATCGCACGTAGCATCCGTACCGGTGGAACTTAAAGGTCGGGTGAAACCTCTCTGATCGCGAGTGAAAAGAACGCTAGAGATATCCGTGCAATTGGCCTTGGGAATCGCATTGAGAAGTGGACTTCCGGTATTTGGGAGAAGCGTATTGGTCAGCCCTCCATTATTAGCTATAGCACCGAGGTTAGGAGAGGTGCTGACAATATCTCCAGTCGCATTGAAACCACAGGTATTGGCATTCTCCAAGTTGTACTCACCGGATGTGAGAGTTCCCCCACAATTACGAGTTGTTGGCCCAGCGACAGTATTCCCGGAAATGACCGAATTTTTAATCGTCGTGGTCGCGCCGTTTGCATTTTCAGTAAAAAGTCCTCCCGCTGCTGCTGCATCAGTCCCCACTGTTGTATTGCTAACAATTGTCGAGTTGATAATCCTGAGCGTTGCAACAAAATTTTCAATGGCACCCGCATTTTGAGTTGTCACATCGGATGTGCCAATCGTACTATTGCCCGTAAATGTGCTGTTGGTAATATTTACAATAGAGGCTTCTAAGAAGAGAGCGCCCCCACGCGACTTACTTCCATTGGTGCCTTGATTTGCCGTGTTACTCGAAAAAGTGCTATTACTAATGCTCGTCGTGCTCGTACTATTTGTTTCGACAGAGATGGCACCGCCATCGACAAAATTAGCTCCCGATGTCGCTGAATTTTGCGTAAATGTCGTACTGTCTATAGTTGCTGTTACCCCGGTGCCGAAATTTCTCACCCCGCCACCGCGAAAGGTGGCTGTATTATTCGAGACAATACAATTGGACAAAGAGAGAGTCCCTAGATTGAGAATGCCTCCTCCACCTCTAGGATTGCTGTTATTGTCGACATTTCCTCCGGTAATTGTTAAGCCAGACATAGAGACAATCACGGTTGTTGCACCTGCACCTTGCGGATTAATTTCAAAGACACGATCTACTGAGTTGCCATTAATAATGGTTTGCGTTGCTCCTGCACCGGTAATGGTTAAACTTTCATTGATGTCGAGATCTCCATCCGCTGCGAGAGTTTCATGAGTAGAAGCGATACTAAGCGTATAAGTTCCTGCAGGAATAATAATCGTATCCGCTCCTGCAGCTCCATTGGCTTTGATGATGGCTCCTCGAAGACTACAATCATTTGCACCAGCGCCACAGGTTGTGGCTGTAGCGTCATCATCAGTTCGATCCACTGTAAATGTTGCAGAAATGGCGGGTGTTGGGATGAAGAGAGATGATAGGACAAGAAATAAAAAGATGTAAAAGTAATTTGATAGGCGCATCACTTGAAGGGAGTATTATCCATTTTTAACGAAAAGACCATCTTTTAAAAAAACTGGAACCTGTTAAGGTAACTCTACAATTTAAGGAAACAACTATGTCGTTATCGGAAATTCTTCAATCAGCTTATCTTTTCAAAACATTTACGCCCGAAGAGATTTCTCAGCTTGAGCCAATTTTGAAACCTCTTAAAATAGAGGCCCATCAGATGATTTTTATGGAAAATGACGAAGCTTCCGCACTGTTTTTGGTTGAGAGTGGAAAAGTCAGGATCACCAAAAGTAATGAGTCCGTGGAAGTGGCGATTGTTGGCCAAGGCGGTATTTTTGGAGAATTGGCTTATCTTGATGGGGGTCAACGTTCAGCAAGTGCCCACGCTCTCGAAGAGACCCACCTGCTCAAAATTTCCTACACCCGACTGGCCCAAGTGCTTTTAAATAATCAGGATCTGGCGATCAAGTTTTATGGAGTGTTGGCTAAGCAGATTGCCAAAAATCTTCGGAACACCACTGACGGTTTGAAAAAATGAAGTAAACCTTGTCTCTACTTTAAAAAAGCGTATCATTTAATAATGATAAAAAATATCAAATTGATAAAGATATTATTTTTTCAGATGGCTCTTGTGGGGATTTTTCAACTTTTTTCGTGTGGGGGAACTTCTACAACGACGAGTTCAGGAACTGATTCAGGTGGTACCAGCAGCAGTGGTGGTGGAAATGCAAGTAGTGGAGGATCATCCAGTAATTTTCAAATAGTTGGCAAGCTAGACTCGTTGACGGTTTCGGCATTGGGTCTTAAGGATTCTTCCTCTGGTTCTTCGGTGACGGATGTGATGGCCGTGAGTCCTACACCGGGCGGAACAACCTGCAAAACAGCTTCAGTGGATTCAAATGGTTCCTTTAAGCTGGGGGTGACGGGAAAAAGCCCCTGGTATTTCTTCTTTTATAATAGGGCTCAAAAAGGGCGATCCATGTTCTCGGGTCGGTTTCGCACTTCGGTTCTCAATACACTGGTTCCGGCCAGCTCTTCAGGATCCGCCGACTTGGGAAATATCAAGATTGATGGAGCTTCGGAGACGGCTACTTCCGACAAATCACACGATGAAATCATTGCCAGCCTAGGCCTCGACAGCACTTCAGCGGCCTCCATTGGGAAGGTGGATGAAGTGGTTCGCCGCTATAGTAACCCCGATGTGGATGGCGATGGAAAAGTCGATTGTCAAAACTCTTCGAATCAATTCATTCTCGATTTTCATGTTCGGTTTGACATGAAGATCAATGGTCAAAAGGCAACGGTATCCGATCTTATCGATCAGTACTTGGATGAAACTACGGCAACAGCCACTTATATAAACACCGGCATCTATATCGCCTATCCAAATTCTTATTCCTCAGCCACGAGCGGATCGGTGACTTTTGTGGACAGTCAAGTCACGACCTCTGAAGGAGGAACGATTCCCGCCAATACAACTACCTCGCTGGTGACCAATAATGATTTTGGTGATTTTCATAGTTTTGGGCCAAATATAACAGATGCTTCAAACCTTCCCTCGGGAGACATTATTTTTACTTTTGGAGGAAAAACACTGACCTTCTCAGATGTGAAAACTCCCACGCTGACTCAGCTAAACGCACCGACAGGCCGATTTTTTCCGTTTATCAAATTTAACAAGTCAGTGTCTACGTGTACTGCCAATTGTACTCTATCGGGTCTCAGTTACAAATGGATGAAAAAAACAGACAGCGGATGGACAGCCGCCTCGTTGGGTGAGTTGGGACTGATCATTGCCTCAAAGGGTGGATTTGTCAGTATTCGAGTGGGCTCCGACTCAGCCAGCGACAAAAGTGTGGGTATAACACTTCCCATTTCCAGTATTGATGGCACGGTTGATTGGACAGCCGCGAATGCCCATTTAGGGGATGTGAGTGAAACCGCTTTTAAAGCCATGACGACAACCGATATCTGCCACTTAGGAATCAGCTACGATGACCAACTGGGCATGCGTTATTTTGAAGGTGTGAGTAATGCCACAGGCACTTGCCTCTGAAACGGTGAAACAAGCGGAAGATAAGATTTATTCGGGATCAAATACACCGAACCATAATGTAAAAATGACTCGCAGCGCCGGCTAGAACAAGACAATGCCAGATTTCATGGAAGCCAAACTTGCCGGGAAAGGGATTTGGTTTTTCAAGACCATAGATGAGTCCACCGCCCGTAAAGAAAATTCCTCCCAGAAAAAAAGCGACAAGTCCTTGCCAATGAATGGCTTGATAGACGGGTTTCGCGATCAACAATCCCAACCAACCCATGCCGATATAAAGGGAGAGCAAGAACCATTTTGGAATAAGAGGATAGAGTGCTTTCAAAGTAATTCCAATAATGGCCACGCTCCAGACAAGTCCCAACACAGTCCAGCCAAGGGAGTTTTTCAAAAAAATGAGACAAAAGGGTGTAAACGTGCCGGCGATCATAATAAAAATAGCAAAATAATCAAATTGACGAAGGAGATGATTTGTTCGCGGAGACCCATTGACTCCATGATGAAGGGCGCTTGAAGTAAATACATTGATCAGACCCATGCCATAAACGGAAAAACCCAGCACCGCCCAGGAATTCCCAAGCCCGTGAGCCCGGGAAACCAGGAGAACAACTCCTATTACGGAAAGTACAGCCCCAAGACTGGAGATCAGGGTGTTATAGAATTCATCGGTGACATGAATGCTGCCGTCTTTGCTGAGAAGTTGTCCGGTTTTTGGTTCGTGCATTTTCAGTAATTAGACCAGACTTTACGTTTGATATTCCGTGCTGCAAGAATGGGAATCGCCATTTTCTGCAATTGGACGAGAATCTTCACCTTCTCTTCAATAGGTAATTTGGCCAGATTCCGGCGCCTTTGTTTTTTGGACTCAAAGATTTTCTCAATTTTAATAGGATGCTTTTTCAATGATCTTCTCCCATTTTATACGCAGCGAATGTCGATCAAGAATCTTTCCTAGAGATTTTTTATCAAATGGAACTGTTCCCAATAAATTTTTAATGCGTTCCCGATCCTTGGGTCTGTTGGTATCCACCATGATGGCCAAGAGATGTTCCAGCGTTAAAACCTTTGTTTTGATTCCCTCGTATTTTTTCTCCATCGCTTTTTCGACAGCCTCCACAATAAGAGGATTATAAGCTGGAATAAACTGGATGGGAATCTCTTTAATTAAAACATATTCTTTTTCGGCCGAATATCCTTTTGTCTTGAGAGCTTTATAGAGAGGGCCCAGATTGATTAAACGTTTTGGATCTTTGGTTCCAGGCAGAAAGACAAATACATCCACATCAAATGTCAGGGACGGTTCCGCATAAAAAAGAAGAGCTGTGGCTCCTCCGAGAGCATAGCGCTCAATAAATCCCTCTTCCTCCAACTCGTTAATTATCTTGAGAGCTGTTTTCATTTTAAATGACTTTGTTTTTCTCTAAATAATATATTTCCCCAGATCAAACACAATTTCTCCAGAAACAAAAGCTGTATCCACCGCAGCAAAAATATCCACATGATACTTCATTTTCTTTTTAGGAAATCCTTCCTTGGGATAGACCGTGTGTTTGCCTCCTAGAGAGAGATGAATGCCGCACATGCGTTCGTAGATACCGACATCATGACGAATCTGAATCGTGCGCGTCATGGCGCGATTCAAGCCAAACCCTAATTCGCGCACCCAAATATCTCCTTCATGCTGCCGAATATCTTGAAGTACGGCTTCAAAAGCGGGAAGAGGAGGTGTGGCTTCCACCAGCTGGCCTTTTTGAATCGTGATGACGATAGGTTCCGGACAATTAAAAACAGAAAAGCTTTGATCGCCAAAAGAAAAGAGAGAGATTTTTCCATTTAAGAGCGTTAAATCACACAGCTCGGTAAACACTTCTCCGATGGGAAATTGTCCGCCAATATTTTTAAGCTGGCTGTAATCGCCGATATTGAGTTTGGCCTTCTCCATTTTTCCGCCATAGATAAGCGTATTTGCGCCACTGATTAAACGAACCTCCTCGGCCCCGTCCAAGCGCTTCTTCAGGGCTGGTCCTATGTGATGGTAGTAGTCACGATCATAGGCCAAAGAATTAATGTAAGTCGGAAATTCACTTTCTAAAACGCGTCCGAGATGAGGATGCTCAATTACTTTGATTCCTTGATTAAATAAAACGACTCTAAGTCGAAATTCATTCAGACGAAACCTGGTGGATTGAACCAAAACCACCAAATCGCCGGCAGAGAGACTCTCCAAGGCTTTCAAAATGACGGGAACTTCTGTTTGATCAAAGTTGAGCGCTTGAGCTTGGGGAAGTATTTCAAGGTAAGCAGCCGCCAATAGTTTTGCCAAGGGCGTTGATTCGTCATAAACAATGAGAGCCGTTTTTTCGGAAGAATGATGAAAAATTTCCGAAAGAATGGTGCGGAGATGAGACGGTAATTTCATTTTGCTTTACGCTGGGCCTGATCGAAGCTCATCAGGTTGGAATAAAAATCAATCTCAGGGTTGTTCGTGGCAATGTAATCTTTTTCCCACTCGTTGCGGAAGAGAATCAAAGGATAATCGCGCACATCATAAATTACATTGGGGCTATAACGACTTTCAAAAGCGTCTAAAGTTTTTTTATTTTTTGAGGCGTACCAGCGCGATACTTCATAAGCGAGAGGGACAAAAACAGCATCGGCACCATATTCATTGAGCAAGCGAAACTTGACCACCTCCAATTGAAGTTGTCCGACAACACCGAGGATGGTTTCACTGTTGTGCTTTCGTCGAAAAACTTGGGAAGATCCTTCTTCAGCCAGTTGCTCCAATCCCTTATGAAGCTGCTTATTTTTGATGGGATTTTTCAACTCGACCCGACAAAATAAATCAGGGGAGAATTGTGGAATACCGGTGAATTTCAATGATTCTCCTTGAGTCAGAGTATCTCCGATGATCAACGAACCCCGGTCTCTAATACCAATAATGTCGCCTGCGTAGGCCCGGTCAATATGACTTCTTTCTTGAGACAGAAATTGGATGGCATTATTGATTTTAAAATTCCGCTGTTCTCGCACATGATAAACGTCCATTCCCTGGATAAACTCTCCCGAGCATATTCTAAAAAATGCGGTGCGGTCTCGATGCTTGGCATCCATGTTGGCCTGAATTTTAAACACAACGCCGGTAAAGTTCGATTCATCCGGCTCCACAATGCGCTCTTCCGCCGGTCGTGGTTGTGGGGAAGGGGCCAGTTGAAGAAAAGTTTCCAAAAGTTCTTGTATGCCAAAATTTTTGACCGCTGAGCCGAAAAAAACGGGGCTCAATTGGCCCTTGAGAAATAGCTCACGATTAAAATCATGTCCGGCTCCCGATAAGAGCTCAAGATCCTCTTTGAGTTTTTGTATCGGTTCCTCTCCGATCTTTTTTATTAAAAGGGGATCTTCCAAATCATCAAAGAATTCTTGTTCGAAGTTGCGAGTTTTGAGACCCGGAGTGAAAAGACGCATTCTTTTGGCTCTGAGATCATAAACACCTTTAAAACGACTTCCTTGTCCAACAGGCCATGTCATTGTGTAGCAGGGGAGGTTGAGCACTTTTTCAATTTCATCAATCAGCTCGAAAGGATCACGACCTTCCAAATCCAGCTTATTCATGAATGTGATGATGGGCAGATTCCTATCACGACATACGGAAAAAAGTTTTTTAGTCTGTGTTTCGATTCCTTTTGAAGAATCAATAATCATCAAGACGCACTCAACGGTTGTGAGCACCCGATAGGTATCTTCGCTAAAATCTTGATGCCCCGGAGTATCCACCAAATTAATTTCATAGCCCCCATAAGAAAATTGCATGACAGAAGAGGTGACGGATATGCCTCTCTGTTTTTCAATTTCGAGCCAGTCGGATGTGACAAAATGTTTCGACCTCTTGGCCTTCACCACACCGGCCATATGGATGGCGTTTCCAAAAAGGAGAAGTTTTTCGGTAATCGTCGATTTTCCGGCATCCGGATGTGAAATGATGGCGAATGTTTTTCGACATTGAATCTGTTTGAGAACGTCAGAAGAGACTTTTTTCATAAGATTCATTCAAACATCCGTGATTTTTTTGTCCTTGGGAAGAAAAATGTATATTTGGATCAAGAGTCCAAAAATCGAACCCTTTTTGATTTTATTCATGAGTAAATTGTCTTGGCATGAGACTTGCTAAATAGCTTGGGAGATGACTTATAATAACGTATTTACATAGTGTAAATATATCGATATGATGATTATGCAATTCGAATGGGATGATTGGAAAAATAAGATCAACATAAAGAAACACGGTATCGATTTCTCTGATGTATGCATGATGTTTGATGCTCCCATGCTGATTCAATTGGATCAACGACAAGAATATTATGAGGACCGTTGGGTTGGGGTTGGTATGCTAAAGAGTATTGTTGTTGTGGTGGTTTTTACGGACCGGCATGAGGATGAAGAAGGAGCGATTAGGATTATATCGGCACGAAAAGCGACTCAAAGTGAACGCCAAAAATATGAAAAAGAAATCTCACACTAAGTGGAAGCGATTAAAGACGATGACGGATGAGAATATTAATTTCTCGGATATTCCACCCCTAGAACCAAACTTTTTCAAAAATGCAAAATTACGTCTACCCCAAATAAAATCAACCGTTACGATGCGTCTGGATCCAGATATTTTGGAATGGTTAAAGGGGCAGGGAAAAGGATACCAGACGCGTATTAATGCGATTCTACGGATGTATATTGAAGCCCAACAAGAGACCTAGGCTATAAAAATACCCCGTGTGCCTGAGACCACGGGGTATTTTTTACAAACCTTTTGTTACTTCGCGTCCTTACTCTTGCAACCGTCTTTGCCCTTACAAGAATCCTTGCTCTTGCACTTATCTTGGCCCTTGCATTTATCCTTACCTTTACACTTATCTTTGCCCTTACAGCTATCCTTCGCTTTGGCAGCTACTTTAACTTCCTTCTTGGTACTATCTTTCTTTGCCTTAGCCATGGCGGATCCGCCAGCCAAGAATGCTGTTGCCACCGCTGCGGCAATAAGAGCACTTGCGAGTTTGTTCGTCTTCATTTTTTCTCCTCAATGATTCACAAAAAGACTTGCCACCATGGCCACCTTTTATGAATCGGTCTTTTTTAAGAGCCGAAACATCTATCAGATAAATTTTATGACATCAACAAAATCATCCATTTTCTTGTCAAAACGAATTTCTTGTGTTCAGTAAAAATCTTATGGCGAAAGCTCAAGCGATTACATCATCTAGCAGTGCGGAATATTTTTCAAAAAACCTTCAGCAGGTTGGGTTTTCTTCTTATACAAAGGCGGCTCTAACCTGCATCAAAGAAGCCGTGGACAATTCTCTGGACGCCTGTGAAGACGCCGGAATTTTGCCGGAGATTTCAGTTCTGGTTGAAAAAGTCGGCGAAGGCACAGCCAAAAATGCCGATTCCATTCGTGTTCGTGTGGA
>OBEQ011903491.1_pt1 | contig 13196 bp, 12 predicted proteins | sample 1670901 | NCBI WGS metagenome assembly OBEQ01 (sample SAMEA104232315, study PRJEB22302) | groundwater metagenome | biome: forest; feature: aquifer; material: groundwater | place: USA | collected 2011-08-07 | depth 5.4 m
TAAGGATAATCCAGCCTCTTTAAAAGCAACTAATTTTTCTCTTTCCTCCAAACTTAAATGTTTGTAACTATTCATCAAGTGCACCTCCTTCCTAGGTATGAATTTTACCCTAGGTGGTGCACTTCGTTTTAGAACTTAAGCAAGATCAACTGAAATTAAACCTCCTACATCAATGGGTAGTGAAAGTTATAGTTCAGGTAGACAAACTGTCAGTTTGTCTTTTGCTGAATTTGCCTTTGGTAAAAAAGAGGTAGCTACTAGTACAGAGAACCCTAATCCTAAAAGGATGGTTGTCTACTCGACAGGTTGGCCTTGGGATGCCTCTGCTAAACCAACCTGGGACTTTCCAGGACAATTATCTGAAGGTTTGAATGCAACTTGCTATAGTATTACTACTAGATCAGAAAGAGATGACCCGCAAGGAATGGTTTTGCAAGCAGCTGCTACTCGTCAATTTCTTATGAAACATGGACTAGACAAAGACACTGAGCTAATTATTGTAGGACACTCAGCTGGTGTAAGAAAAGGGGCATATCTTGCAAAAGATCTGCAAGATCATGATACGCCTGCTGCAGTATTGGCATCAGTCAGTCCGATGGGATTAAATTCCAGATCCATCGTAGGGTTGCTTAAAGATTTTGTTAGGGACGTATTTATTACTGGAAAAAAAGAGAGACAAATTGCAGGTGTTAAAGCTGGAGACAAAAATCCGGTTGTAGATAAAGTTAGTGAACAAGAAGTACAGTCTGGATTTCGAGATAGTTTGAAGAAAAAGTGGCAAGTAGGAGGTGTTAGGGGTATATGGAGTCAGATTAAAGCACTAGTTAAAGAAGATCCAATATATTCCCAGATCAAGGTTCCTATAATAGATATAGCGCCTGATAGAGATATGGTCTCAAATCGTAGAAGTTATATTTCAGAGGCAGGAGCAAAAAGTAATGTTTCTGTTTTAACCTCTCAACAGCAACTAGAGTTAAGTGGTAGGTTATGGGATGCAAAAATGGATCGAATAAGAAAAAGAGATAATTAGGATATTTTATCGTCTGAAGAAAGACAAGCAAAAGAGCAAGAATTTATAACACAATTTGGTATTAGAGAACAGTTTATAGAGAAAGATCAACCCAATCTTCCTCTTCGGGTAAGACAAGATGAAAGGGTTAGACTAGCAAAAGCTCGAGAAGTAATAGCCCAACAAGATAAATTTAAACAATCACAACAGGTAGATGTAGTTGTACCAACAAGACAAGCAGATCATAATGGTATTCCTGTTGCAAGAGGAGCACAAATACCTAGTTTAATAGAAAGAACATTAAAACTAATAAAAAGATCCACCAAGAAAGCTGCTTAGAAGTTTAATTTTTGCAGAAAACTTTGAATACTTTTCTCAAGTTCCTTAGGATTATTAATGACCAAAATATGGTTTGCCCCTTCAATTAAATCCAGTTGGGAGGTTTTGATCCTGGAATGTAGATATTTGGCTATCTCTGGCGGGAAAATAGTGTCATTAGTGCCTTCAACTACTAAAGTAGGAACAGTAATTTTATTCAAAAGGTCTTTAGCATTAAACTGGCTTAAGCTTTCACAAAGGGTAAAATAGCTTTTTAAAGAAGTATGCAGCATATCAGATAAAAGCCTTTTAAAATCTATATCAGAGGTATCTATAAATTGGTTAAAATCAGCATGACCATAGACTTTCATATTGGGGAAAATTTTAGAAAACAGTTTAAAAAACTGCTTTAAAAACGCCTGGGCCACAAAATTGTTGCCTATAAATGGGGGTTTATAGCTGGTATCTACTAAAACTAAAGCCTTTGATTTATCTGGAAACAGGGTTTGAAAATAAATAGTTACCATTCCGCCAAAACAGTGACCAATCAGTATGGGTTTTTTAATTTTTTCTGCCTCAAGGATTAGATTTAAATCTTTGGCAAAATTTTCCAGGTTATAAAAGCTTAAATCTCCGCTTTTAGAAGATAAACCATGGCCACGAAGATCCAAAGCTAGGGTGGAGTAGCCCAAATCTGTAAAATAGCTGATTTCTTTTTCCCAGGCTCCTAAGTCTCCCCCAAATCCATGCAGGAAAACAAGCCATTTGTTAGTATCTGCTTCATTTTTTTCATAATAAATCTTTGCTCCATCAAAACTTTCAAAATATTTTCCTGCCATGGAAATAGTTTAACAGATCAGCTAAAATGCCACTATTATGAAAAGACTGGTTTTAGTTGATGGGAATGCACTGCTTCATAGGGCATATCATGCTACTCCTCCTTTTACCACCTCTAAGGGGGAGCTCATAAATGCTGTTTTTGGATTTTCTTCCATGATTTTAAAAGTGATGGATGAGTTAAAGCCTGATTATCTGGCTATTGCCTGGGATGAAAAAGGGCCAACATTCAGGCATCAGGCATATACTCAATATAAAGCAACCAGGGCTGCTACTGATGAGGGATTGTCCTCTCAATACAAGAGGGTACATGAGGTAGATTCTGCATTTAATATTCCTGAATTTAGCCTTTCAGGCTACGAAGCAGATGATTTAATTGCTACTCTGGCCACTCAAGCATATGAAGTTGATGATTTAGAGGTAATAGTTACCACAGGGGATCGGGATATCATGCAGTTAATAAATAACAGGGTTAAAGTTTTTATGCCAAAAAAAACCCTTTCAGATGTTGGGCTTTATGGAGAGGAAGAATTTATGCTACGTTTTGGTTTTGAACCTAAATTTTTGAAGGATTATAAAGCCTTGGCAGGAGATGCCTCAGATAATATTCCAGGAGTTGCAGGCATAGGGGATGTATCTGCAACCAAACTTATCCATCAGTTTGGTGAGATTGAAAATATTTATAAGGCTGAGAATCTGAAAACTTTACCTGAGAGGATGCAAAAATTACTTGCAGAGGGGGCAGAAGATGCTGTAATGAGTAAAAAATTAGCAATCTTAGATTTAAAAGCACCTATTAAATTAGATCTGGCAGATTGTGTGGTGCATGATTTTGATAAAGAAAAGGTGGTTAAACTGTTTGAAGAGCTGGAATTTAAAAGTTTGATTGCTAGAATCCCTGGAGTTACTCGGAGTCCTGCCTCATCTTCAGAGATTGCCACGTCGCCTTCGGCTCCTCGCAATGACAAAACTGGGAATTTAGATAAAGAAGTTGAGAAGGTTTTGCAGAAAATGACAGCAGTTGGAATAGCAGTGGACCTTAAATTTTTAAGTAAACTTGGAAAAAATCTGAAAAACAGATTAGCGAAGATTGAGAAAGAAATTTATTCAAAAGTAGGGCATGAGTTTAATCTAAACAGTCCAAAGCAACTTCAAGTTATACTTTTTGATGAACTAAATTTACCTGTCTTTCGGAAAACGAAAACCGGGAGATCAACTGATGAGGAGACTTTGCATGAATTATCTGCAGCTCATCCTGTAATCCCTTTTTTGCTGGAGTATAGACAACTTTTTAAGCTAGTATCAACTTATATTGATGCCTTGCCTAAATATGTTAAGGAAGATAATAGGATTCATTCCACATTTAATGTCGAAGGTGCAGCTACAGGCAGACTTTCATCCAAAGATCCTAATTTACAAAATATCCCGGTTAAAGGGGAAATAGGTGGAGAAATGCGTAAAGCTTTTCTCGCTTCTAAGAGTAGGGTATTTTTGGCTGCTGATTATTCCCAGATAGAGCTTAGGATTATGGCTCATTTGGCAGATGATCCGGGTTTAAAAAAAGCTTTTAAAGAAGGATTAGATATTCATGCTCTAACAGCTTCCAAGATTTTTAAAATTCCTGTGCAGGATGTAACTAAACAACAAAGAAATGTGGGTAAAACCATGAATTTTGCCACACTTTATGGCCAGGGCCCTCATGCGCTTTCCAGACAATTAGGAGTAAGTTTTGAGGAAGCAAGAATTTATATTGAGGAGTATTTTTTGCAGTTTCCGCGTGTCCGCGAATGGATGAGTAAAACTTTGGAATTTGGATATGAACATGGTTATGTTGAAACGCTTTGGGGCAGGAAAAGATATATTCCAGAGCTGACAGCCTCAAATCATGCTATAAAAGCTGCAGGTGAGAGGGCAGCTATCAATCATCCTGTTCAAGGCACAGCTGCGGATATGATAAAGCGGGCGATGGTAGATATTTCTTCCGTCATTGCGAGCGAAGTGAGCGAAGCTCGCGCTAACGCACTGAAGCAATCTAGCTCATGTCAATTAATTCTTCAGGTTCATGATGAGTTATTGTTCGAGTGCAGTGAGAACTCTGTAAGAGAGGTAGCGGTAATGGTCAAAGATAAAATGGAAAATGCCCTAAAACTTTCAGTTCCAGTGGTAGTTGATCTAAAAGTAGGCCCCAACTGGGGAGAGATGGAAGTTGTAGTTAACATTACAGATTAAATTTATAATACAAAGTAAAGTAAAAAAAATTATATAAATTATATAAATGGTTGAATCCAGATTACCAATTTTAATCCAGGGCGGTATGGGAGTTGCAGTTTCCAACTGGGAACTGGCAAGAGCTGTTGCTATAGCTGGTGAAAAACTTAATAAACCAGTGCTTGGAGTTATTTCAGGCACCGGCATTGAAGCTCTACTGGCGAGACGCCTTCAGGATGGAGATTCGGGTGGGCATATGCAAAGAGCCCTGGAAGCTTTTCCAATCCCCAGAATGGCTGAGCGGATTTTGGATGATTATTTTAATAATGTTAAAAAACCTCCCACTAGCCGTTACAGACTTACACCTAAACCAACAGATGTATTTAGTGATAATCCTGATAAAAGAAGAAGAGCTATAGAACTTACTATTGTCTCCAATTTTGTAGAAGTATGGTTAGCAAAACAAGGCCATAGTGGCCCCATAGGGATTAACCATTTAGAGAAAATCCAGATGCTGCATCCTTATAGATTATACGGGGCAATGCTGGCTGGAGTAGATTATCTTTTGGAAGGAGCGGGAATTCCTACTCAAGTACCGGGAATGTTAGACCAGCTTGCTCAAAATAAGCCTGCCAGTTATAAAGTTGATGTTGAAGGATCAAGAGAGAAGCTGGAGGCAAGTTTTGATCCGGGTGAAATGGCCCCTGAGATAAAAGATGAATTAAAACGGCCTAAGTTTTTGGCAATTATTGCCTCAAATCTTCTGGCAAAACTGCTGACAGGCAGAAGAGTAAATGGTTATGTGGATGGATTTGTCATAGAAGGCCCAACAGCAGGAGGCCATAATGCTCCACCCAGAAAAAAAGGGGAATTTAACCAAAGAGGTGAACCTGTTTATGGAGGAGACGACATAGTTGATCTTGATGAAATGACAAGCCTGGGTAGACCTTTTTGGCTGGCAGGTTCTTATGCCAGTCCGACAAAGATTGCCGAAGCTTTAAGTTTAGGTGCAAAGGGTGTACAAGTAGGCACAATATTTGCTCTTTCTAATGAGTCAGGAATAATACCTGAATATAAACAGAAAATGAGAGCACAAGCACTAAGAGGGGAACTGGATGTTTACACCTCAGCAACAGCATCACCAACAGGTTTTCCATTTAAAGTAGTACAAATGGAAGGCACACTTTCTGATTCTCAAATTTATGCTACTCGTCCAAGAAGTTGTGACTTGGGACACTTACTTGTGCCTTATGAAGCAAGAAATGGAAAAATTGGTTTTCGTTGTCCAGCAGAACCAATTCAAGCTTATTTGCAAAAGCTGGGAAAAATATCAGAAGAACTTACAACGGATGAGCGTGCAAGAATAGAAAAGAGTGTTTGTTTGTGTAATGCTTTGGTCGCAACAGTCGGCTTTCCGCAAAAGGATAGGCTTGGGGAAGAGCAGAGCATCATTACATTGGGTGATATTACTGAGTTTATTAAAGAACTAAATTTAGATGAAAATCTAGGTTACAGTGCCTCTACTGCTGTAGAGTATTTATTGGAAAATGTTACAATACCATCTTTTTAACTGGCCTTTGTTCCACCTCAAACCTTACAAATCCACTTTTTTCTAATATATAAAAAGTAATCCAAAGCAAAGGATAAATTAGAAGATTGAGGATGGAAGTTAGAGACTGGAGGGTAAAGAATAAAAGCACTGTTAAAATAGCCGGGACAAAGCCCAAATAAGGCTTTAAAAAAGATTGGATCTGATCTTTAACTGTTTGTTTGATAAGCGAGGTTTGTAAGCTTCCGCTATCTTTTTGTGGCTGGTCTAAAGTATCTAATATTTTAGGATCCAGGCCTGATTGTTTTAACAGATCAGGGTTTTTCCTCAAAAGGTCTAGTTGCTCTTTGGGAATAGACAATTTGGGTGTGCTGGTTTCATCTGGTTTTTCCTGGGGGGCAGAAAATTTTAAAGCAGTATCAATTAAGGAATCTGGAATCTGAAACCCTTTTTCAGAGACTATTTTACTAACAGATAAAAAATAAATAATGGAGATAATAATAATCAGTAAGGTAGATAAGTGCCTGATGGATGGACCCAAGACTGAATTAGGATTAAAGGTTAAATAGCTTTTCATTTGAGTTTCCAAACCAATAAACACAAGCAGTAAGGAAATGAGTAATCCTACCATAAAGACAACAGCTGATGATGATTCCATAAATATAAAAGGAATGAGGGAGGTTAAAAATCCAATAGGTAGGATGATTTTCCAATCCAGAGCAAGGTTAGCAAATAAGATAAAGGAAAAAGAAGAAAGGGTGATTAAGGAAGAAATTATGAGTAGTTGAATTAAAGTATCTGAAGAAAGAGAGAAAATGAAATCGTAAGATTTTAAAAATGGGATAATTTGATATATCAGACTAACTAAAAAAACTAAAAACAAAGGAGCAAATATGAGTTTTTTAAGCACAATCATGTTATACTCATCATAACATGAAGACTTTGATTACACATATAAATCCACACTTGGATGATATTTTTGCCATCTGGCTTTTAAAGAAATATGATCCAAAATACGCTGAGGCTTCAGTGGATTTCATCTCAGCCACCCATGACCAAGCAGGAGATGAAACAACAGAAAGAGTGTTTGTAGGAACAGGTGGAGGAAAGTTTGATGAGCACAAGGAAGGATTAAATACCTGTGCAGGGTCTTTGGTTTTTGATTATCTAAGATCTGAGAGGCTGTTGCATGATGATGAAATAGAGCTTAAGGCTTTGGAAGATGCAGTAGAGTGGAATAAAAAAATTGATACAGGAACCATCCCTATTGAGGCATATGATGAATTTTCAGTGCCGGCTTTTATCAGATGCAAAGATAGCTCCAGCGAAAGTTCTAAAAAATCTGTTGAGTTAGGAAGTCGGATTTTAAATAGGATACTAGTGGTTTTAAAAGGAAAACAACGATCATTAATGGATTGGAAAGAAAGGGTGGAGTTTGAATCTAAATTTGGCAAATCATATGCAATAGTTTCCGAAACCATAGACAGGCCGTTTTGTAAAAGGCAGGGCGGGGACTTGTTTTTAATTTATAATCCAAAATACCATGCAATCCAATTTTTTACCCCATCCCAGACTCTGGATTTGTCTTCTATTTATGAAAAAGTTAAGAAGATGGATCCGCAAGCTGACTGGTTTTTACACCAATCCCATCACATGGTGCTTTGCGGTTCATCCTCAGCCCCAGAGGCAAAATCCACAAAATTATCATTTGAAGAGTTAATAGAAGTTGCAAAAAGTGTATGAAAGTAGCATTGGCTCATGATTATTTAAGGGAATATGGTGGAGCAGAAAGAGTATTAGAAGCTCTTCATGAGATTTTTCCTGAAGCTCCTGTTTATACCGCATATGTAAACTTGGATGCCATGGGAGAAAACGGCAAAAGGTTTAAGGAATGGGATATTAGATCTTCCTGGTTTCAGAAGTTTCCTTTTGCCAATAAATTATTATCTCCATTTAGGCTTTTTGCCACCATGATGTTTGAAAGTTTTAACCTTTCTGAATATGATTTGGTTATTTCTTCCTCATCTGCGATTTATATGGCCAAAGCTGTTATTACCAAACCTGAAACGCTGCATATTAGCTATATTCATACCCCCCCAAGATATTTATATGGTTATGTGACCAGCTTTAATTATAAAAAAAGAGCTCTTACCAGGATTTTGGGGGAGTTGGCTAACCATATTATCAGGATTTATGATTTTGAGGTTTCCCAGAGGCCTGATATTTTAGTTGCTAATTCAAAAAATATTGCAGCCAGGATTAAAAAGTTTTACAGAAGGGACTCAGTAGTAATTTATCCTCCAGTGGATTTAAAAGAGTTTACAGGTCGCAGCCCACAGGCAACAGGAGATAGAAAATATTTTCTGGTTTTGAGTAGGTTAGTTCGGGGGAAGGGAGTAGAGGTTATAGTTGAAGCATGTGCTAAATTAGGAGTACCTCTTAAAGTTGCAGGTTCAGGGTCTGAATTACAAAATCTTAAATCGTTAGTTGCAAATCATAAATCAAATATAGAATTTTTAGGTTGGGTATCAGATAGTGAAAGGGTTAAACTGCTGCAAGATGCTAAAGCTTTAATTATAGCCTCAGAAGATGAGGATTTTGGCATTACTTCTGTTGAAGCTCAAGCAGCAGGAACTCCGGTAATTGCTCCTGCCTCAGGTGGGTTTTTAGAGACAGTAGAAGATGGTAAAACTGGACTTTTATATGGAGGTCCTGGAGCAGTTAATGCTGAGAGTTTAACTGCAGCCTTGCAAAAATTTGCCTCTTTAAAATTTAATCCAGAAGATTTACGCGAAAATGCAGAAAAATTTTCCGTCGAACGATTTAAAAAAGAAATCTTGGAATTAGTTGAGAAAAATTTGACAAAAAATTCTTCTTAGGGTAGTGTAATTGAACTTCATGGATCAGGTTAAACACTATATAACTCGCGCTACAGAGCTCACAGCCATTTCTGTTTCCAGACTTATTAAAGAAAAAGGTTTTTCTCCGACCGATTTAATAGAGGAGGAGCAGTCAAGAGCCAGGGAAAAGTTAATTGATCAGGCAGGGGTGGATGCTATGTATGCTGCACTGACTGATATTCCTTTTGTTTTAGAAATTGTAGGCTCTGAGGGCAGGAAACATATTCACCAATATGGAGAAGCTTTGCCTACTTTAATGGGTACATTTGGTTCTGGCACACACAAACTGGACATGGTAAATGATGTGGTGGAAGGATCAAAAGCTGCCAAGTTAAATTCTCCTGGAGCTGTATCTGTAGTGGCTGTAGCTTCACATAAAGGCTTAATGGGAACACCGGATGATATTGATTACATGGATAAATTATTTGGCCCGCCTCAACTGAAGGGTAAGATTTCTATAGATAACCCGGTTGAAGAAAATTTAGCAGAGGTGGTAGATACATTCAAGATAAAACCATCAGACATAAATGTGGTGATTATGGATCGGGATAGAAATGCTCATTATATTAATGCCTGTCAAAAGTTTGGAGTGAATGTTATTTTGATTAAAGCTGGAGACTTCTTACCTAGTATTTTATCTTGCATGAATCCTACTACACACAAAAAAGGTATTCACCTTGTAATGGGTCCTGGGGGGTTTGAAGAAGGGGTCATGGCAGTGGTGGCTGCTAAGACGTTAGGAGCTGTGGGTGAGGGGAGAGCCTGGTCAGCTGATCCTATTACTCAAAAGAAATATGCTAAAGCTTGGAAGATAGATGATTTGGTTTCAGGAAAACTTGAGGATTGTCTGGTATCTTTTTCTGCCATTACTGACGATAATAGATGGTTTGATTTGTCTGGGGTGAAAGAAAAAGGCGGCGGACATGAGGTTACCACCTTGACTGTTAATAAAGATGGTGTAAATATAGGAAAGGTTACACATCACTAATGGATATAGCAATACTAAAGCAAACAGCTAAAGATATGATGGTTTCCCCAAAAGGTTTGTTAGCTGCAGATGAGTCTTCTAAAACCATCCAAAAAAGATTTGACGGGTTGGGGATTGAATGTACCGAAGAAAGCAGATTAACTTACAGACAAATGTTGTTTACCACACCAGGAGTAGAGGAATTTTTATCAGGTATAATTTTATACGATGAAACCATCAGGCAAAAAACTTCAGATGGGGTAGAAATTCCAAAACTGCTGGAGGGTAAAGGTGTTATCCCTGGAATAAAGGTAGATAAAGGTGCATTTAATTTAGCTAATTTTCCTGGAGAAAAAATTACAGAAGGATTAGATGGTTTAAGAGATAGATTAATTGAATACTATGGATTAGGTGCCAGGTTTGCCAAATGGCGGGCTGTAATTACCATAGGGGAGGGAATACCAACTGAAACTTGTATTGAAGCTAATGCAGAAATTTTAGCCCTATATGCCAGCCTTTGTCAGGAGCAGAATATAGTCCCGATTGTTGAGCCGGAAGTATTGCTGGATGGAAGTCATACAATTGAGCAGTGCAAAGAAACCCAAATTAAAACTTTGAAAAAAGTTTTTGAAAGGTTGAAAGCGCACAAGGTTATTTTAGAAGGGATGATTTTAAAGCCCAGCATGGTTTTATCCGGAAAAGATTGTCCTCCCCAAGCTGATTCAAAAACAGTGGCTAAGATGACAGTTGATGCTTTAAAGCAGTCTGTTCCAGAGCAAGTTGGAGGAATTGCCTTTTTATCCGGAGGACAATCATCGCAGTTTGCCACAGAAAATTTAGCAGAAATTAACAAAGTAGGTGGCCCCTGGCCCTTAACTTTTTCCTACAGCAGAGGATTACAAAATGATCCAATGAAGATTTGGAATGGGAAGCCAGAAAATGTTAAAGTAGCCCAAGAGGATTTTTATAAAAAATGCAAAGCAGTTTCTTTGGCCCACCAGGGCAAACTCTCCTGATTGGAATTTAGCTTCAATTGAATTAAAATTATCTAATGAACAAAAACATTATTTTAGAGGTTCAAAATTTAAGGAAATCATTTGATAGCTTTGTGGCTGTAGATGATATTTCTTTTTCTTTAGAAGAAGGCCAGATTTTGGGATTTTTAGGCCCAAATGGGGCAGGGAAATCCACCACCATCTTTTGTTTGTTAGGTTTAATCAAGCCAGACTCTGGCAGTGTCAGTATTTTTGGTAAGGATATTTCAAAACATAGAAGTGAAATTTTAATCAAGACTAATTATGCCTCAGCTGAATTTGTGCTGCCCTGGAGTTTAACTGTCTGGGAGAATTTATATATTTATGCCAAATTATATGAAGTGGCTGATGATAGAAAAAGAATAGAAGAACTTTTAGATATTTTTGAAATGACTAATTTAAAAGATAAACCCATGCGTGATCTTTCTTTTGGTTTAAGAACCCGGGCTAATCTTTGTAAATCTTTACTCAACAAACCCAAATTATTACTTTTAGATGAGCCAATGGCCTCTATGGACCCAGATGTAGTTGATAAAGGTATCAAGTTACTAAAAAATATTCAAACAGAGGAAAAAATTACCATCCTTTATACTTCACACAATATGTGGGAGATAGAGCAGGTTGCTAATAAGGTGATTTTTATCAATCATGGGAAAATTGTAGCCTCTGGTACACCTTTGGAACTGACTCAAAAAATTTTAAAACTTAAAGATGGGGAGACTAATTTAAGAGATGTGTTTATCCATTTATCAAGAAATCAAGATGAACCTGCATAGAGTTTTTGCCATCATGTTACGCCACTATTTTTCCACTCTACACCAGCTGGAGAGATTTTTTGATGTTTTAATTTCACCAATTTTAGTTTTGATTTTGTGGGGCTTTTTGGCAAAGTATGTCCAAAACCTTCAGTCCCAAACTTTGGCAGCATTTTTGCTAGGAGGGATGATTTTGTGGGTAATTTTTGAAAAAGTTGGTACAGATATTGGAGTGAATTTTATGTTTGATATTTGGGATAGAAATATTGTTAATCTTTTAGCCACCCCCATTACTTTTTTGGAATATTTAGTGGGATTAGTTATCATCAGTTTGATTAAAGTTTTAATTTCTCTTGTCTCTATGTATCTGATGGCCTCCATTTTTTACAATTTTCAGATTACTATTTTGGGTTTTAATTTAGCTTTATTTTGGATGAATTTGGTTATTTTTGCCATGGCCTTTGGCATTTTCAATATCTCTTTGATTTTAAGATATGGACATTCAATTGGACCGCTAACTTGGATTCTACCCTTTTTTGTCCAACCTTTTGCAGCTGTTTTTTACCCTATTCATATTTTGCCGCCATTATTTCAAAAAATAGCCTATTTTATACCCATTTCTCATGTGTTTGAGGGGATGAGATATACTTTAAATACTAATCAGTTTGATGCAAATTCTTTTTGGACTGCTAGTTTATTAAATATTATTTATATGATTGCATCAGTAGGTTTTTTTGCTTTTACCCTAAGATCAGTTTTAAAAAGCGGAAAGTTAGTAAAACTTATTTAAATGGAAGCCATATTTTTTGCCCTTATTTCATTTGTCTGTTGGGGGATTGGAATCTTCTTTGAAGCGATCGTTGCCAGGAAATTAAACTCATACTCATACGCTTTCTGGGCCTTTCTGCTGAGTGTAGCGGTAATGAGTTTTTATGCACCTTTTGTTACTTCCGATCTTCATGGTTTAACCTTTAACATATTACTTTTGAATATTACCTTGGCAATAATTGCTCTATTCTTTGGGTCTATCGCGCTCTTGTTGGTACGATTGCGTCCTCCTTTCCTGCTGTAGCAGTGATTATTTCTATCCTTTTTTTGGGTGAGAAAATATCAATTCAACAAGGGATAGCAATAGTAGTAATTTTTTTAGGATTACTTCTGGCAATTTTTAATATAAACACGATTAGAGCTAAGTCTTTGATCAATAAAGGTATTTTGTTTGCGACATTAACAATGTTAAGTTGGGGAACTTATTTTGCCTTTATTAAAATTCCTGTTTCTAAAATAGGTTGGTTTTGGCCAAATTATTTTAGCTTCTTAATCTTTCCTTTAATATATCTTTATATGAAGATAAGGAAAATAAAACTTGAGAGACCAACTCTAAATGGGGCAATAACTGCATTGATTATATCAACAATCCTAGTTCGTATTGCTGAATTAAGCTTCAATTATGGTATAAGTAGAGGTTTGGTAACTGTACTTAAGTTCTAAAACGAAGTGCACCACCTAGGGTAAAATTCATACCTAGGAAGGAGGTGCACTTGATGAATAGTTACAAACATTTAAGTTTGGAGGAAAGAGAAAAATTAGTTGCTTTTAAAGAGGCTGGATTATCCTTA
>OBEQ010532302.1_pt1 | contig 13195 bp, 11 predicted proteins | sample 1670901 | NCBI WGS metagenome assembly OBEQ01 (sample SAMEA104232315, study PRJEB22302) | groundwater metagenome | biome: forest; feature: aquifer; material: groundwater | place: USA | collected 2011-08-07 | depth 5.4 m
CCTCAAGTAGCGGGGCCCCTCACCCCGACCCGACCGCAAGGGTCGGGTACCGCGACCCGTTACGCGGGTGCCCGCAAAGGATGGGCTTCGCCCCCTATAGGCTCGCTTCGCTCGCGCTTTGCGTGTAGGGAGGAGAAGAGGAGAAGGGGGGTCATTTTCCCTTTTCTTGTTCGGCCCCCCGGCCTCGTGCTAGAGTGATAAAACTTACTGGGCAGGGGGTTGGCCGATGCTTTTCAGCGTGCTTGCCGGGATGTTTTCCAACGATCTCGCCATTGATCTGGGCACTGCCAACACGCTGGTGTACGTCCGAGGCGAGGGGATCGTCCTCAACGAACCCTCCATCGTCGCCATCCATCAGTCGACCGGCGCGGTCCTGGCGGTGGGGCACGAGGCCAAGGCCATGCTGGGCCGGACCCCCGGCAACATCGTCGCCATCCGCCCCTTGAAGGACGGCGTGATCGCCGACTTCGACGTCACCGAGAAGATGCTCCACTACTTCATCTCGAAGGTGCACCGCCGCCGGACGCTGGTCCACCCGCGCATCGTCATCGGGGTTCCTTCCGGAATCACGCAGGTCGAGAAAAGGGCCGTGAGGGACTCGGCCATGCAGGCCGGCGCGCGCGAGGTCTATCTGATCGAGGAGCCGATGGCCGCGGCCATCGGCGCGGGGTTGCCCATCCAGGAGCCGGGCGGCAACATGATCGTGGACATCGGGGGCGGGACCACCGAAGTCGCCGTGATCTCCCTCTCGGGGGTCGTCTTCTGTAAGTCCGTCAGGATCGCGGGGGACGAGATGGACGAGGCCGTCGTTCAGTACATCAAGAAGCACTACAACCTCCTGGTGGGCGAGCGGAGATCGGAGGAGCTGAAGATCGCGCTGGGCTCGGCCTACCCGATCGGACCGGAGCGCCAGACCATGGAAGTGAAGGGGCGCGACCTCATCGACGGGATCCCGAAGACCATCGTGATCACCGACGAAGAGGTGCGCGAAGCGCTGCGCGAACCCGTCATGACCATCGTGGAAACGGTCCGCACCTGTCTCGAGCGCACGCCGCCCGAACTGGCGGCCGACATCGTGGACAAGGGGATTGTCCTCACGGGCGGCGGGGCTCTGCTCCGAGGGCTGGACCTCCTGCTGCGACAGGAGACGAACCTCCCGATCACCGTCGCCGACGATCCGCTCTCCTGCGTGGCCTACGGGACCGGCAAGGTGTTGGACGAGCTTGAACTCTTGAAGAAGGTCGCGATCCCGGCCTAGTCGCGGAAGAAGGCGCCCCCGGGCCTGGGCTCCGGGCGCCCGCGGCGGGTCTCCGCGCGGACGGCGCGGATGCGGTGAAGGGCGGGGTCGCGTCTGGGGGCTGCTGGTGAGATATAGGACGTACGCACTCCTGGTATCGGTGCTCGTGGTCTCCCTCCTGCTGCTGAGCCTCGGCAACCGGGGAGGGGGAGCGCGGCGCCCCGGCGACTTCATCGCGGTCGTCATCACTCCGCTCGAGGCCGCGCTCACCACCATCCACCGGTCGGCCGTGGGCGTGTGGTCCGCCTACCTCGACTGGAAGAGTGCCCGGAGGGAGAACCAGGCTCTCCGCTCGGAGGTGGAGCGCCTGCACGTCCAGTCGCTCCAGGTGGACGAGACCCAGAAAGAAAATCTGCGCCTGCGTCGCCTCCTCGCCCTCCGGGATCGTCTCCCCCTCTCCACGGTGGCGGGAGAAGTCATCGCCAAGGAGTGGGGCGGCTGGGTTCGATCGGTCACGGTGAACCGCGGCCGGAGCGACGGGATCGCGAGGCTCACGCCGGCGATCGTACCGGAGGGCCTGTTCGGGCGGGTGGTGGAGGTGCGCGCGCGCGCGGCCGTCGTCCAGCTGCTGAACGATCCCTCCTCGGCCGTGGCGGTCATGGTGCAGCGCACGCGGACCGCGGGCGTGGCCGAGGGCGACCCGATGGGAACGGTGCGCCTGAAGTTCATGGCCCGCGACGGCGGCATCCAGGTCGGCGACCTCGTCGTGACCTCGGGCCTGGGTGGGGTGTTTCCCAAGGGCTTGCCCGTCGGCTGGGTGACGGCAGTGGAGGACAGGGGTTCGGCGCTCTTTCACTACGCCAAGCTCGCCCCCGTGGCGGACTTTGCCCGGGTGGAGGAGGTCCTGCTCCTGACCGGACAGACCGGGGCGGATCTCTTCCCCCAGTTCGCCGCTCGCCCCGAGACCTAAGCCCCATGCGTCTCACGTTGGCTTTGGCGCTTCTCGGCGGCGGCCTGGCCCAGACCAGTGTAGCCCCGGCGCTCCGGATCGGCGGCGTGTCTCCGGATATCCCGCTCATCCTCGCCGTGTTCCTCGGTCTCTCCAGGGGCGCGGAGGTCGGGTGCCTGTCCGGATTCGTGATGGGGCTCATTCAGGACGCGGCGGCGGGAGGCTTTGTCGGCGCCCAGGCTCTCACCAAGGCGCTGGCGGGCTTCGCCGCCGGGCAGATCGCCGGGCGCTTGTGGGTCTCCGATCCGCTGGTCCAGGTGCCGGGCCTGGTGCTCCTCACGTTCGCGGAGGGCCTGACGCGCTACTGCCTCCTCCAGTTCTTCCACTTCCCCGCCTCCTTCGGGGACCTGATGCTCTACGTGGTCCTGCCCCAGGCCCTCTACAACGGCGCCCTCGGCGCGGCCAGCGTCCTGGCCCTGAGCGTCGCCGAATCCTGGCGGAGCGGGTCCTTATGGCGCTGAGGGAAGTCCGCCCCTGGGGCGGCGCCTGGCGCGATCCGTTCGCCCGGCGGCTCCTCGTTCTGACCGCCTGTACGCTGGTCGGTTTCCTGGTGCTCCTGGGACAGCTCTGGTACCTCCAGGTGCTCGAGGGCGGGCGGTTGCGCGAGCTTTCCGAGAGGAACCGGATCCGGGTCCGGCCGGCGGCGGCGCCCCGCGGCATTCTCTTCGATCGCAACGGCCTGGCGCTGGTGGACAACCGCCCTGCCTTCACGCTTTCTCTGATCCCGCGCGAGATGGAGAACCGCCCGACCGTGCTGGCGCGCCTTCACCTGCTCCTCAAAATCCCGCTGGGCGAGCTCCAGGAGCTGCTGGCGCGGGTCCCGCCCGACTCGTTCATGCCCGTGCGCGTAAGGCGTGGCCTCACGATGGAGGAGGTCGCCAAGGTCGAAGAGTGGAAGCTGGAGCTCCCCGGCGTCGTGGTGGAGGTGGAGCCCCAGCGGGTGTATCCGGGTCCGCGCCTGGGGGCGCATCTGCTCGGCTACGTCCGGGAGGTCAGCGAGGATCAGATGCGGCAGGGGCGCTACCGGCGCGGGGACATGGCCGGGCAGAGCGGGCTCGAGCGGCTGCTCGACGAGTATCTCAAGGGCCGGGACGGGGGCGAAGAGATCGAGGTGGACGCCCTCGGTCGGCCGGTGCGAGTGGTGCGGCGCCAGGAGCCGCGCCCCGGCGCGCACGTGGTGACGACGGTGGATCGGCACATCCAGGAGGTGGTCGAGCGCGCCATGGGAGACCGCGCCGGGGCGGTCGTGGTGCTGGATCCCAGGAGCGGCGATGTCCTCGCGCTGACCTCGAGCCCCGCCTTCGACCTGGACCGCTTCACCGGCGCCCTCGGACGCGAGGCCTGGCTGCGCCTGGTGCGCGACCCGCAGTTCCCGCTCCTGAACCGGGCGATTCAGAGCCAGTACGCGCCCGGATCCATCTTCAAGATCGTGGTCACCGCCGCGGCGCTCCAGGAGGGGGGGATCACCCCCTTCGATCGACTGCATTGCGGCCCTACCTTCCAGCTGGGGCCGCGGATCTTCAAGAACTGGGATGACGCGGACTGGGGCGACATTGACCTCTATCGCGCCCTCGTCCGGTCGTGCAACACGTTCTTCTACCAAGTCGGCCTCAAGGTGGGGCTCGCGACCATGGAGCGCTACGCCCGGGCCTTCGGCCTCGGGGAGCCCACCGGGATCGCCCTGGCCGGGGAGAAGCCGGGCCGGGTGCCCGATCCGGGGGAGCGGGGACGGCTCGGACGGCGGGCCGGCGACACGGTCAATATCTCTATCGGCCAGGGTCAGCTCCTCGTCACGCCGCTCCAAGTGGCGCGCCTGATGGCCGCGGTGGCAACCGAGGGCATCCTCTGGAAGCCGCGCCTCCTCCAGCGGGTGGAGAGCGCCGACGGCCACCTCCTCTATGCGGAGCCGAGCCAGATGACCGGCTATGTGGATCTGTCGCCGGCGGTGTGGGCGTTCCTGCGGAAGAGCCTGTGGGGCGTGGTCAACGACGGCGGCACCGGAGCCGCGGCACGGCTCCCGGGGATCGACGTCGCCGGCAAGACGGGCACCGCCCAGATCATCGCGAACAGCGACGCCGCGCGGGGGCAGGACCACGCCTGGTTCGCCGCCTATGCGCCTGCGGAGGATCCGCAGGTCGTGGTGGTCGTGCTCGTCGAGCGGGGAGGCCGGGGCGGCCAGGCGGCAGCCCCCATCGCGCGCCAGATCCTGCACGGCATTTTCCTCGAAAAGGTCGCTGCGGGGGGCTTTCCGGGATGATGCTCAGGATCGATCGGCGGCTCCTGCAGAACGTGGACTGGCTTCTGCTGGCCTCGGCCCTGGTGCCGGTAGGCCTCGGGCTTCTGACGCTCTGGAGCCTCTCCCCGGGCCGGCACGGGAGCGGGGCGGTCTGGCGCCAGCTCTTGTGGCTCGCCGTGGGGCTCCTCGCCCTGGTTCTGATCGCCAGCGTGGACTACCGGAACCTGGTGCGGGGTGCCCCCGTCCTCTATGTGGTCGGCATCGCCCTCTTGCTGCTGGTGTTCGCCGTCGGGCGCTCGGTGTCCGGGGCGCGGCGGTGGCTCCCGCTCGGGCCCTTGACGCTCCAGCCCGCGGAGCTCTTCAAGTTCATCTTTCTCATCACGCTGACCTGGGTGCTGACCGCCCGGTGGGCCAACCCGCGCGCCCGCTCGACCCTGGGCCTGATGCTCGGCCTCCTCGTCGTGCCGTTCCTCCTGGTGGTGCGGCAGCCGGACCTCGGCACGGCGCTCGTGCTGCTGCCGGTGTTCTTCGCGCTCCTGTTCGGGGCCGGCGTGCGGCTCAGGGAACTGGGCTGGCTCGGCCTGGTCGGGCTGGCGGGGACGCCGCTGGCCTGGCTCGTGCTGAAGGATTATCAGCGCGAGCGACTACTCGTGTATCTGGATCCCTTCAGGGATCCGCTCGGCAGCGCCTATAACGTGATCCAGTCCAAGATCGCCATCGGATCGGGACAGCTTCTGGGCAAGGGGGTGGCGGGGGCCACCCAGAGTCGCCTGGCGTTCTTGCCCGAGCGTCATACGGATTTCATCTTTGCCGTGTTCGCCGAGATGTGGGGATTCATGGGGGCGCTGGCGCTCTTGGTCTGCTACGCGTTCGTGCTTCTCCGGGGCTTCGACATCGCGGCCGGAGCGCGCGAGCCGGTCGGCCGGCTGTTGGCGCTGGGGGTCACCGCGCTCCTGGCGGCCCAGACCCTCATCAACCTGGGCATGGTCATGGGGCTCCTGCCCATCGTGGGGATTCCGCTCCCCCTGATGAGCTACGGCGGCTCCTCCCTGGTGGTCACGCTCATGGCTGTGGGCCTCCTCCTCTCGGTCAGAATGCGCCAGTTCCTGTGAGGTGAGGGCGTGGGCAAGCGCATCGTCGTGAACCTGGGCGTGACCGAGACCCGCGTCGCCGTCCAGGACGGGACCCTCCTGACCGAGCTCTACGTCGAGCGGCGGCACCATCGCTCCATCGTGGGCAACATCTACAAAGGCGTTGTGACCAACGTGCTGCCGGGCATGCAGGCGGCGTTCGTGGACGTGGGGCTCGCGAAGGACGCGTTCCTCTACGGCGGCGACTACACGGCCAACGTGGGTGAATACGAGCGGCTCATGCTGGGGGAGAGCGAGGAGGAGGAGATCGAAGTCGAGGAAGTTGAGCGGCGCGAGGCGACGGTCCCCATCGAGGATCTCCTCCGGAAGGGGCAGGAGGTGCTCGTTCAGGTGTCCAAGGAGTCCCTCGGGACGAAGGGGGCGAGGATCACCTCGTTCATCTCGCTGCCGGGCCGTTCTCTGGTCTTCATGCCGCACGCTCACCACATCGGCGTCTCCCGGCGGATCAGGGACGATCGGGAACGCGACCGGCTGCGCCAGATCGTCCGGGGCCTTCGGCCCCCGGCGGGCGGCTTCATCGTCCGGACGGTGGCCGAGGGAAAGGGCGAGGAGGAGTTCGCCTCCGACGTCCAGTTCCTGATCCGCCTCTGGGAGCAGGTCCAGGCGCGCCACAACCAGGCCAGCGCACCCTCGCTGCTGCACGAGGAGCGCGACCTGATCTTCCGCGTCGTCCGCGACCTCTTCTCGTTGGACGTGGAGGAGTTCCTCGTGGACACGCCGGCCGCCTACGCCAGGTGCATGGAGTATACCTCTTCCCTGGTCCCGGCCCTGGCCTCGCGCGTCAAGCTTTACGAAGGCCGCACCCCGGTGTTCGAAGCCACCGGGGTCGAAAAGGAGATCGAGAAGGCCCTGCGCCGCCGCGTGTGGCTCAAGTCCGGCGGCTACATCGTCATTGACCAGACCGAGGCCCTGGTCGCGATCGACGTCAACACGGGCAAGTACGTGGGCAAGCGCGACTTCGAGCAGACCGTGCTCAAGATCAACCTGGAGGCGGTGGGGGAGGTCGTGCGGCAGATCCGCCTCCGCGACCTGGGCGGGATCATCATCATTGACTTCATCGATATGGAGCGGGAGGAGCATCGCCAGCAGGTCTTCCGCGCGCTCACGAAGGCGCTGTCCGAGGACAAGGCGCGAACCAACGTCCTCGAGATCTCCGAGCTCGGGCTCGTGGAGATGACCCGCAAGCGGGTGCGGCAGGGCCTGCAATCCCTCTTCTGCACCCCGTGCCCGGCCTGCAAGGGGAGCGGCGTCGTCAAGTCGGACCTCACGCTGGCCGCCGAGATCTTCCGGAAGGTCCAGGCGGCGGCCGCGGACCTGGGCGGGCAGGAGATCCTGATCCGCGTGCGCCCGGAGATGGCCCAGTACCTGGAGGCGGAGGAGCGCGAGGGGTTGGAACTCCTGCAGGAGACCTTGCAGCGGAAGCTCTCGCTTCAGCCGGTGACCTCGCTCGATCGCGAGGAGTACGAGATCATCTCGCGGTAACGCGACCCACTCGCATGAAGAGGACTGCTCCCTCGCGGGTGAGGCGCACAGAGGTGCTCGCCCAGCTCCAAGCGGCCGCCCGCAAGGGAGACCGCACCGCGCTGGCCTTGGCCGTTGACCGGATGCGCACGCTGGCCTACTCCCCGCGCCACTGGGAGAAGTATCTGCTCCTCCTCACCCATCCCCTGGCGCGGCTGGTGGATCTGCTGGTGATCAAGCAGGGGGAGAAGATCGCCCGACAGAAGGGATGGGCCCGACCCAAGCGCCAGCCTGCTCCCGGGCGCCGCGCCAAGCCGGCCGGGGGTCGCGGCAAGAAGCCGTCGCGCCGGCGGCAGGCCACGACCGCCCAGGTGCAGCCTTCGCTCTTTCCTGACCTCGGCTAACCTCGGAGGGGGGCCCGCCCCCCTTCCCACGAAGCTTCATCGGCTGAATCCCGCCCGCCCTGGACAGCCTCTCAAGGCAGGGACATACTGAGGGACGGAGAAGGCCTCCGATGGCTGCGGACAGTCAGGAACAACGGCTCACGCTCCCCGTCAAAGGGATGCACTGCGCCTCCTGCGTCAGCAAGGTGGAGGCGGCCCTCGCCGGGATTCCTGGCGTCGTCGAAGCCAGCGTGAACCTCGCGACGGAGAAGGCCACGGTGCGGCTTCAGGCGGGGAACGTGACAGTGGACGATCTCCGTCGGGCCGTCCGGGCTGCCGGGTACGAGATCCCGCAGGAGATCCCGACCGAGGTTGAAGCGCCCGACCGAGAGCGCGAGGAGCGAGAGCGGGAGAACCGGCTCCTCCGCGCGAAGTTTCTTGTCGGCGCCGCGCTCTCGCTTCCGGTGCTGCTCGGGAGCTTCCCGCAGATCTTTCCCTGGGCCCCCGAGGCCTTCCGGAATCCCTGGGTCCAGCTCGTCCTCGCCGCGCCGGTCCAGTTCTGGGTCGGCTGGCAGTTCCACCGCGGCTTCTGGAACGACACCATCCACCGCTCCGCCAGCATGAACAGCCTGGTCTCCATCGGCACCAACGCGGCCTACATCTTCAGCGTGGCGGTGACCCTCCGGCCCCACACGTTCATGCCTCTCGGGGGAATGACCTACTACGACACGGCGGTGGTCCTCATGACGCTGATCGTCCTCGGGCGCTGGCTGGAAGCGCGCGCGCGGGGCCACACGTCGGACGCGATCCGGCGGCTCGTGGCGCTGGCGCCCAAGACGGCGCGGGTGCTCCGTGACGGGAGGGAGACGGACATCCCCGTCGCCCTCATCGTGGCGGGCGACCTCCTGCGCGTCAGACCCGGCGAGAGGATCGCCGTGGACGGGGAGGTCGTCGAGGGCGCCTCCGCCGTGGACGAATCCATGCTGACGGGAGAGAGCCTCCCGGTCGAGAAGCGGCCAGACAGTCGCGTGATCGGCGGCACGGTCAACCGGATGGGGAGCTTTACGTTCCGCGCCACGCGCGTCGGGAAGGACACGGTGCTCGCCCAGATCATCCGCCTGGTGGAGGAGGCGCAGGGGTCGAAGGCGCCGATCCAGCGACTGGCGGATCGGGTGTCCGCGGTCTTCGTGCCGATCGTCATCGTCGTGGCGGCGCTGACCTTCGCGGTCTGGTGGCTCTGGGGCCCCCAGCCCGCGTTTCTCTTCGGGCTGACCAACTTCGTGGCGGTGCTGGTCATCGCCTGCCCGTGCGCGATGGGCCTGGCCACGCCCACGGCCATCATGGTGGGGACGGGCAAGGGCGCCGAGCACGGCGTGCTCATCAAGAGCGCCGTGGCGCTGGAGCTCCTGCACAAAGCGCGGACGGTCGTCCTGGACAAGACCGGCACGCTGACCGTCGGGCGCCCCGTGGTGACGGACATCATCCCTTCGGGCGGCATGAGCGCCGACGACCTCCTCGCCCTGGCCGCCGCCGCCGAGCAGGGCTCCGAGCACCCGCTGGGCGAGGCGACCGTCGCGCGAGCCAAGGAGCGGGGACTCGGGCTCCCGCCCGTCACGGATTTCCGGGCGGTCCCCGGCCATGGGATCGAGGCGCGGGCGGGAGGCCAGCGGCTCCTCCTCGGCAACGCCCGGCTCTTGTCGGGGCAGGGCGTTTCCGCGGGAGAGCTCGAGGCGACGGCGCGGCGGCTCGAGGAGGAAGGGAAGACCGTGATGTACGCGGGGCTTGACGGCCGCGTCGCCGGGCTCATCGCCGTGGCCGACGTCCTGAAGCCCGAAGCGCGTCAGACCGTGTCCTTGCTCCACGCGATGGGGATCGAGGTGGTCATGCTCACGGGGGACAACCGCCGGACGGGCGAGGCGATCGCCCGGCAGGCGGGCGTGGACCGGGTGCTCGCCGAGGTCCTCCCGGAGGACAAGGCGCGGGAGATCAAGCGGCTCCAGGAGGAGGGGCGGCTCGTTGCGATGGTGGGGGACGGCATCAACGATGCCCCGGCGCTCGCCCAGGCCGACGTCGGCATCGCCATGGGCTCGGGGACCGATGTGGCTATCGAGGCGGCGGACGTCACCCTCATGCGGGGCGACCTCCGCGGCATCGTCACGGCCATCCAGCTCTCCCGGAGGACGATCCGGATCATCCGCGAGAACCTCGTCTGGGCGTTTGGCTACAACGTGATCCTGATTCCGGTGGCCGCCGGCGTCCTCTACCCCGTCTGGGGCATCCTGCTCTCCCCGATCCTGGCCGGTGCGGCGATGGCGTTGTCATCCGTCTCAGTGGTGACGAACAGCTTGAGGCTCAAGCGGTTCCGTCCCCGCGCGCTCTCCGGCAAGGAGGCGTTCGACAGGAATCCCGCACAGTACGCGACCCGATGAGCCGGGTCGGCTCCCCGTACCTCCGGGGACGGGCCCGCTACGAGCGGGTCGTGGAAGCGTGGGTGGACAACACCCACGCCGACGCCTTTACCCTCACCGCGCGGGTTCAGGACGACGACCTCGGCGTCGAGGTTCGAGCGGTGGCGACGCCGTCGCCGGGCTACGAGATCCGGGAGGCGCGCGCGCTCATCCTCCGGGGACCGGCCGATCCGGCGCTCGAGGCCGCGCTCGGGGCTCTCGCCGGCGCGCGGATGGTCCCAGGCTTCGCCCGCCGCCTCGCCGAGGTGACGGCTAACCGGGTCGGTTCCGGGCACGTGATCGCCGCGGCGCTCGAGGTCGCGCGCCTCGCCCGCCAGGTCACCAAGCTTCCCCCCGAGCGCGCCAGGGCCGCCGAGGGCAGGGATGCGTGGGCTTGCTGGCAGCTCGACGCCGCTTCCTGGGTGGACCTGCCGGATTCCTGCTTCACGTACAGCGACGCGGGTCGGGCGCTCTTCGGGACGCGGCCCGTCACGACCTCGATGGGGCTGGAGGTCTACTGCCCGCCGCCCGGCAAGGCGCGGGTCTTCAGCCGGGAGAAGACCGCGCGTCTCGAGCTCCTCGATAATCGGCTGCGTCTCTATCACTCCATGTTCGACCAGTCCCACGGCTTCGAGATCGCGGCCGATCGGGAGCTCCCGAGGCGCATCCGGGCGCTCATCGGCGGCTCCTCGGGGTGCGCTCAGCTCTACGACCTGACCTCCGACCTCCTCAAGCTCCGGAGTTTCGACTGACGCGGGGCCCCTCACTCTGACCCCTCCGCCGTTTTCCCGCTGACGACGTCTGAACTGACCTGTCCGATTCTCTGACGCATTGGGCCCGCCCACCTGGAGCACTTCTTAATCATTTCAAAAGGTTTGGGCCCGTGGCCGGCTGGCAGCCGCGTTGCTTGGCCTGTTGGAGCTGGGTAGGAGGAGGTTGGTGTCGCGATGAGAAAGCGTAGAACTCCCCGTAAGAGCTCCTTGGACGAGTCCCGCCGCCTGATGTTCATGGCTTCCGCCGTGTGGGTCACTCTGCTTCTGGTGATCTTCGTGTTTCGCGGCGGAGGGACGACGCCGATCGAGCCTCCCCAGGCGCTTTCGGTCCCGAGCCTGATCCAGCAGGCGGACGCGCTGGCGGCTCGCGGCGAGTATGGGGCTGCGGCCGCGAAGTATCAGTCGGCGGTCGAGCGAGAGCCCGATTCCGTCGCCCTGCGCTTCGCCCTGGGCACGGCGCTCTCGTACGTCGGCCGGCAGGAAGAGACCGCGCGGCAGTTCCAATGGGTGGTGGCCCGGGGCAACCCCGCGTCGCCGGAGGTTCAGATGGCCCGTCGCTGGCTCGTGAGGGCGGGCGTGCTGGGAGAGCCGGTGAGATTCGGCACGGGCACGGCGCTGGCTACCGAAGAGGGCCAGGCGGCGTCGGGCCGGCTCAAGGGGAAGACCGAGGGGAGGGGAGCGGACTCCCAGGAAGAGTCGACGCCGGTCAGGATCCTCCTCCGGGGAGAGGCCCCGGGGAAAGAGGAGGTGACGCTCGAGACGACCGTGAAACCGGGGGAGCCTTACCGCTTCGACAAGGTTCCGGCGGGCAAGTACCTGCTGACCGCATACCGGTCGGAGAGCAAGCTCTGGGAAGAGAGGGTGACGGTGGAGGCGGGAACGGACACGGTCCTCGACCTGACCGCGGCGAACCGTATCGCCGAAAAGTAGGCGGCCATCAACGTTCGCTCCCTGACGCCAGAGGGGCCGGACTGTCCGGCTCCCGGACACCCGCCTCAACGGCCGTCCTGGACGGGTCCACCGGTTTAGACGCAATTTCAAGAGGTTTCCGCTTGCCCCCCGGCTGGCAGCAAAGTTGCTGGGGATCGTGTAGGGACGGTGTCTATGCGCGCCTTCAAAGACCAGAACGGAGTGGCCCTTCCACTGAGTCTGTTTGTGCTGGTGGCGTTGGTCATCGCCCTCCTCGTCTTCGTCTCCATGTCAGGGATGGAGCCCCAGGTCGCCAGCAACCTGAGCGATACCACCCGCGCGCGCTACGCGGCCGATGGGGGGATCGAGTGGGCCTACGATCAGCTGCTGCTCCAGTGGGTCGCGCCCGGGGTGAACACGCTCCTGGCCACGAATACCGGCACGATGGCGACGAACATGACCCTGCCGGGCCTCCCAGCGGCCAATGGGACCTTCACGGTCACCGTCAGGAACGACAACCTGCCGAATGACAACCTGATCACGGGTCAGCCCGTGGATGTGGGCGGCCCGACCAACGACACCAACAACGTGGTCATCCTTACCTCGACGGGCACCTACAACGGCATCACTCGTCAGATCCAGCTTGTCGTGACGCACCTGGATATGAATATCCCCGGGGCCCTGAACCTCCCCGGCGTGGGCACCAATACCGTCTTTTCGGACGATTCGTTCATTGTCAGTGGGAACGACACTAATCTGGACGACACCCCGGGGGCCGGTACTCCCGGGTGTCCCGCCTCCGTCTGGGGGGTCAGTGTCGCCAACGCGGCGATCGAGACCCTGGTCCAAAACAGTCTTAACGCCGAGCGGAAACAGCACATCGTCGGGAACAAGCAGAATCCCGCTCTCCCCGGGGTCGGGGACAATACGATTGCCCCTGACGCCTCTCTCACTCCCGCGATGATCGCGAACTTCGTCGCTGCCGTGAAGCCGTACGCCGACATCACGCTCAATGCCAGCGCGACGAACCGCTTAGTGTATCAGAACATCGGGAACACCTGCTCGAGCAACCTGAACGACGCTAACTGCTGGGGGACCCACGCGAACCCGAAGATCGTGTACATCAAGGGGACCCTGGATCCGGCGCAGGCCTTCTATGCGCTGACCGTCGGCGGCACCTCCTCGACGGGCGCCGGGATTCTCATCGTCGAGGACGGGGACGTGTCGCTCTCGGGCTACCTCCACTGGGAGGGCCTCATCGTGATCACCGGGCAGTATGTCGGCCTCCGGTACACTGGCGAACGCCCGAACATCTACGGGGGGGTCATCGTCAACGAGACCGCCAACGCCAATTCGGAGGTGGAGTTCCAGGCCAACGCAAACCTTGGCATCCACCACAGCTGCCAGGCGCTCGACAATGTGCGGAACGCGCGCAGGATGTTCCGCGCCTCGAGCTGGAGAGAGTTGTAGCGATGCTGAAATCGCGCGGCTTCATGTTCGCGGCGTCCTCGATCTGGGTCGCCCTGATCCTGGTGATCTTCGTCTTCCGGGGCGGCGGGGCGATACCGATTGAACCGCGCCTCGAGCCC
>OBEQ010428341.1_pt1 | contig 13190 bp, 16 predicted proteins | sample 1670901 | NCBI WGS metagenome assembly OBEQ01 (sample SAMEA104232315, study PRJEB22302) | groundwater metagenome | biome: forest; feature: aquifer; material: groundwater | place: USA | collected 2011-08-07 | depth 5.4 m
CCTCCGGAGACATCGAGAAGCGTGCTTACAAGGGACTCTATTGCGTCGGGCATGAAGCCTTCATTACCGAGAAGGAACTTACGAACGGGAAATGCGCCGAGCACGGCGAGCCGCCACAGGAGCTTCAAGAGGAAAATTACTTTTTTCGACTCTCGAAGTATACAGGGGCTCTACAAGAGAAGATACAAAACGGCGAGTTCCGCATCATTCCCGAGACGCGCAAAAATGAGATTCTCGCGCTCCTCACGCGCGGACTTGATGATGTCAGCTTCTCGCGTCCAGAGGGCAAGGTCTCCGTCGGCATTCCGGTTCCCGGAGACCCGTCGCAAAAGATATATGTCTGGTGCGACGCGCTCGTCAATTATATAAGCGCGCTTGGGTTCGGAAGAGATGATGACGTTCTTTTTAAAAAGTTCTGGCCCGCGGATGTCCATGTGATAGGAAAGGACATCCTCCGATTTCACGCTGCCATCTGGCCCGCGATGCTTCTCTCCGCGAAGTTGCCCCTTCCCAAAAGGCTCTTGGTCCACGGCTTCATCACTTCCCGAGGGGTCAAAATGTCGAAATCGCTGGGGAATGTTATTGACCCGAGCGAACTCATCGCGGAGTATGGCGGGGAAGCGGTACGCTATTTTCTGGCGCGGCATATTTCTCCATTCGAGGACGGCGACCTCACGCTCGAATCCTTCAAAGAGGCGTACAATGCCGACTTGGCGAATGGCATCGGCAATCTTACGAGCCGCATCATGAAAATGGCGCAAGACCACAAAGTTTTCCTCCCCGACTCCGCCCCTCCTGCCCGAGGAGGTGAGAAGCGAATACTTGGAGCTTCGCAAGACCTTGAGCGTTCGTCTTCGAATGCGAAAGGTATACAGCTCCGGTACGGAGGGGCGAGTCCTCGAGACGGGGTGGTGGGAGAGGAGGATGAAAAGGGTGGTGGTGTTTTCCCGCAAGAATTCCAAAAAGCCTTTGACTCCTACAACATCCAGCGTGCCGCGGAAATCATTGGAGATTGCGTCACGGCGCTTGACCACCGCATTCAGGAAACACAGCCATTCAAACTCATTAAGCAAGACAGGGAAAAAGGAGTAGCAATCATACAGGAACTTCTTGTCGGCCTCTATACTGTTGCTTGCATGTTAAACCCGTTTATGCCCGAGACCTCAAAAAAAATACAATCGCTCATACAGGCGAACAAAATGCCTTCAGTGCCCCTCTTCCCGCGAAAAGTATAAAACAAGGCTGTACAAGCCTAGAATCTGGTTTTTGTTGACATCCGGTTAGGATTGGTATTATAATATCAGCCACAGTGCTCTTCGAAATCGCGGATTTCGCCACAGCGTCAAGGTGCTTTTGCATAAGGCCTTTTGACGCTGTGGCGAAATAGAAGTAGCCGCACAAACCGTCGCATAGCGACCCCTCAACTTGCGGGTAGCAAGAAATTTCTCGGCAAATAGCCGAAGAAAGGAAGTATGGAAGAAAGAATAAAATATCCGAGGTTAGATCTCGGGCAGATCGAGGCCTTCATGAATAAAATTGGCGGGATGACTGGCCTCGGACAGTTCCTATCCGGCGGACTGGTTGTTGTGGCGAAAGCCGCGACAAACCAACTACTCGAATTTATCGAGTTAGTGGCTGTTCCGACAGTGAAGCGTTTTGTTTCGGCAGAACACTTCAAGCACGGTGAGGAGGTTGACGGTGTCAAAGTTTCTCTCGGAAGGCACTTCCAGACACGGTTTGGCAAGAAAATCGAGGAAAATGTAGAGGGGTGTGACATCCGAGTTCATAGGCTCCTCCGCACTTCCCGCGATCTCGGCATTCGTTACGAAATCGGCGAAGACAACGAGGAAACCTTCCTTGCGCATCTTTGGCACTTTCTGAAGCTTCGGGGGAGTAGGGGAGGATGGTTCCTCTTCTACATCCGCGATGACGAGGACGTGCTCTGGGCGGTGCGCGCGGACTGGAGCGACACCTGTTGGTGTGTGGGTGCCCGCTCGGTTGAGGACCGCTGCGGGTGGGGTGCCGACGACTGCGTTTGCTCTCGCTGATTCTTTGGGATTGTGATTCTCAAAATCCTGCCTCTTTGAATCTTTGACCTTCTGAAACTCTGACAAAGTTTCAGAAGGTCTTTTTGTTTGGTACACTCATATTGAGTAGTCTTGACTGCGGCGGCCATGGCTTCCGCGAAGCTTCTTAAATGGCATTGTTCGAGAATCGTCCTTACAGAATATTCGGACGAGAGTGGATAATGTTGTTTCAAAAATGAAAAAATCGGTGCGCCACACTAGAGGGCTTTTATACCCCGCATTAGATACAGCTTCGAGAGTATTCGAGAAGCAGTGGCACGGATGGTGTGACGCACGCATGCTCTGGGCGGTGAACGCGAACTGGAACGACACCTGTTGGAATGTGAATGCCAACTCGGTTGAGAACCGCAACAGGTGGAATGCCGACAACTGCGTTTGCTCTCGCTACTTTTTACATTTTTTCTCCCCCGACCTTAATCGGGGGAGTTTTTGCGAGTATTCCTTTTCTCCATCCACCAATATCCCTCCCTATTTCCTCGATATGTTCTCCCAAGCGGGCGAACTGATCGTTTGATATAAGTTTTGTTTCCCAGAGTAGCTGAAATAAAAAGCGAATGTCATCCACCTTGCCAATAGCTAATTCAAGCAAAACAATTTTTCGCTCTCCCGAGGAGAATCCGGTCTTTCGGAGCGCCATGAGCAAATCAAGCAAGGCGGAGTCTATTCGTGTCCCGAACCCGAATCGCTCCGTGCGGGGAATTTTGCGGTGTATGGGTATCCATGTTTGGTACAGTGCTTTTGTTTTTTCCAACACTGGCAAAATCGTGCGGGGGGGGGGTACTCTTTAAGGAATGGGACGAATTCAGTTCAATCATAGGTATGATGAGATTATTTCCGTAGAGAATCTGCTCGAAGCGTGGAAGGAGTTTAAGCGTGGAAAGACAAAAAAAGAAGGCGTGCAGTTATTTCAGCTTCAATTGATGGAGCACATCTTATCCCTTCACGCGGATTTGCGCAATCGCGTGTATCGACACGGGCAGTACAAGCATTTCAAAATCGCAGACCCGAAACCGCGCGACATTCACAAAGCGAATGTGCGCGACCGATTGCTTCATCACGCGCTCTATTGCAAGCTCTACCCGTTCTTTGACCGCACCTTTATTTCGGATTCGTTCTCCTGCAGATTGGGGAAAGGAACACACCGCGCTATGAACCATTTTAGGACATTTGCGTACAAGACAAGCCGCAATCACACGAGAACCTGTTTCATCCTGAAATGCGACATCCGCAAGTTTTTTGCGAACATAGACCACGAAATCTTGTTTTTGATTCTTGCAGGCTACATTCCCGATGTGGATATTCTTCAGCTTTTGCGAGACGTCGTTGGCAGTTTTCGCTCCCACCCCTCACCCCCCGGGAGCTCCCCTCTGGCAGGGGAGCGGGGACTTCCGCTCGGCAACCTAACGTCCCAGCTCCTGGTGAATATCTACATGAATGAGTTCGACCAGTTTGTGAAGCACACCCTTAAAGTGAAATACTATATCCGCTACGCGGATGACTTTGTATTGTTGTCGCAGAACAAAGCGGAATTGGAAGACTTTCTCCCATTGATTCAGGAATTCCTACACAAACGCTTAAAGCTCTCGCTTCACCCCGACAAAGTGTTTATCAAAACGCTCGCTTCGGGCGTTGATTTTCTCGGATGGGTGCATTTCCCTGACCATCGGGTCTTACGAACGACGACAAAACGGCGAATGTTCGCACGGGTCAATGAGCACAACGAGTCCTCATATCTCGGATTGCTCAAACACGGAAACACGTTTACACTGGGGCAATCTGTACGTCAGCTTGTAAATGATACCTCTGAATCCGATTTTTTTGCCTAATTGCTTCTCTGTGCTATTATAAGCGCATGATTTCATCTTTTATAGATTCAAAATTAAGGAGCGCTTCGTACAAGATTCTCCGGGACAAGACCTATTTCGGGGAAATTAAAGGACTGCGAGGCGTTTGGGCGAATGCGAAGACGCTTGAGAAATGCCGTGCAGAGTTACAAGAGGTTTTGGAGGACTGGTTGGTTCTCAAGATAAAATCTGGCGATACCGTACCCGGTTTTCGTTTGGATTTTGACCGGCGAAAAGAATTCGCGTATGCCTAAAAACGTTTCTTTGCGGGTGCTGATACAGAGATTGCGCGAATTCAAATTTGACGGTCCGTATTCGGGTGGCCGTCATCTTTTTATGTCAAAAGGTGAGTTGAAGGTACGCGTTCCCAACCCACACAAAGGAGATATATCCGCTTCACTGGTCGCGGAGATTTTGCGCCAAGCTGGTATCTCAAAAGGCGAGTGGGATAGAAAATAACGCGGACATTTTCTTTACTTAGTTATAGGTTATGTATCATGAGTTCCTTTTCCTACATCGATATCCACTCCCACGTCAACTTTTCCGCCTTTGACACGGATAGGGAGGCGACGATCGAGCGTGCTTCGGACGCGGGTGTCGCTATGATTAATGTCGGGACGCAGCAAGATACTTCGAGGAAAGCGGTTGAGCTTGCGGAAAAGTATGAGCGAGGTGTCTATGCGATTGTCGGTCTTCATCCGGTACATACGGGGAAGTCCTTTCATGATGAAAAGGAGCTTGGCGAGGGAGGCAAGGAATTCACCTCGCGTGGTGAGCTTTTTGATTATAATTTTTACAAAAAGCTCGCCGAGCATCCTAAAGTGGTAGCAATAGGGGAGTGCGGACTCGACTATTATAGAATTGAGAATGAAGAATTTAGAAGTAAGCAAGAAGAGGTCTTCCGAAAGCAGATTGAACTCGCAATCGCGGTTAAGAAACCACTTATGTTGCATTTACGAAACGGTTCCAGTCGCTCCGCCTACACCGATGCCTTCTCTATTCTTAATTCATACTTCAGTATTCATAATTCTGCTCCAAGGGGCAATCTGCATTTCTTCGCCGGCACCATCGAGGAAGCCAAACCATTTCTGGATATGGGCTACACCTTTTCGTTCACCGGGGTGATAACCTTCGCGAAGGACTACGAGGAAATGGTGCGCTATCTTCCGCTCGACCGGATACTTTCCGAAACCGATTCCCCCTACGTTGCTCCGGCTCCGTTTCGAGGGAAGCGAAACGAGCCACTCTATGTCCGCGAGGTGGTGAAAGCAATCGCGCGTATCCGAAATGAAAACGGAGAAAAAATACGAACGCAGATTCTCAAGAACGCGGAGAAACTGTTCAATATCTCGCTCGCGTAAGGTCTGTGGTGGACAGATAAGTTCGGATTGGACTTTCCGGAATGACCGTGATACCCTTTTGGGACTTCGTCTCGCAAGCGGTGCAGACGCCGCCCCGAGACAGGCTTTGGTAGCCCTCGCCCGCGCAAGTTTTGCACAGCAAAATTTGTTCGGGTAAACCGGTTATCTATTTATCCATAAAGCAACTTTAATGACAGAAGACATAACGAAGGAGCATACTCCTTCCGCTCCTCTCCATGCGGCGGACCTGCCTACGCGTGCAGGGCAGGCAGGCAAGGAAGAAAAAGAAAAAGAAGAAGTGCGGGAAAACCGTGTTTACGAGGTCGGCTATTTAATTGTGCCCACCGTATCCGAAGAAGCATTGCCTCGTGAGGTTACCGCTCTTAAAGACGCGCTCGATAAAGAAAAGGCACTCATTATTTCCGAAGAGTTCCCCAAATCAAAGCCACTCGCGTACCCAATACAGAAGCGAGTCGGCGAGGGATATCAAACACATACCAGCGGTTATTTCGGTTGGATAAAGTTTGAATGCGCGCCCGAAAGCGCCCTTCGCATCGAACAAGAGTTCAAACGGAGCGAACGCGTCCTCCGCTACCTGCTTATCAAGACGGTGCGAGAGCAGACACTTACCTCCGGCCGTCCACGGTTAGACCGCCGAGAGCGCAAAGAGGTGCCTAAAGGTGCTCCCGCGAGCGCTCCGGTTTCCGAAATCGAGCTGGATAAATCTCTGGAGAAATTGATAGCCGAGTAAAACCACGGAACTTTCACGGAACACCGCCAACACGGAACCGACACAGAACAGTTCTGCGTCAGTTCCGTGTTCTTCGTCCGCGTCAGTTCAGTGTCTACCATGTTGAACTACAACGAAATCCTCGCCAAAAAATATATTGTTTACGAAGGACAACCGTTCGAAGTGCTGGACGCGCATATTTTCCGCATGCAACAGCGAAAACCGGTCAATCAAACCAAGCTTAGAAATCTCTTCACGGGGAAGGTGACCGAAATAACCTTTCATCAGGCGGACAAAGTGGACGAGGCGGATATCAACACTCGCGAGATAAAATATATCTATACCAATAAAGGACAATATTGGTTTTGCGAAACGACTGACCTTTCCAAGCGATTTGCCCTTGAAGATGAAGTGGTCGGAACGGGGGGCCGATTTCTGAAACCGAACAGCCTCATTGAAGTGCTGACATGGAACGACCCGACTTCGCCAGAGGCTACGACGGGGCAAGGCAAAATGATTGGTCTCAAACTCCCTATTAAGGTAGAGTTGAAAGTTACCGAGGCGCCGCCCGCGATTAAAGGCGATACCGCCAAGGGGGGGACAAAGGTCATTACACTTGAAACCGGGGCAACCGTAAATGCCCCCATGTTCATTAGCGAGGGGGATATCGTTCGTGTCAATACGGGGACGGGGGAGTATGTGGAGAGAGCGTAAGACACGGAACTGAAACGGAACGCCGCCAACACGGAACCGACACAGAATAGTTCAGATTCAGTTTCGCGTTCTTGCTCCGAGTCGGTTCAGTGGGATAATTGACCACAAACTCAAAACTTGCTAATCTTTGTTATTCGTATTTCGTAAATTGTTCGTAGTTCGTATTGTATGGAAAAAAAAGACCAACCACAGTGTTATTTCTCACAGAACAATATCAAGCATATTGACTATAAGGACGTGGAGCTTTTGAAGAAGTTCCTCAATCCACACGGTCGTATCCAGGGTGGCAAGCGCACCGGAGTGTCGGCCAAATATCAGCGCCAGCTTGCCATGGCGGTAAAGCGGGCGAGGTTTATGGGATTACTCCCTTATGTGGTGAGATAGTACACGGAACAAGACGGAACGCCGCCAACACGGAAAAAACACGGAACCGTTCAGTCTTGTTCCGTGTTCTTAGTCCGTGTCAGTTCTGCGGCTAGAATGGTATATCATCCGCGTTGATTTCTTCTTTAGGGTACTCAATACCTGAACCCGCTTCTTCTTTCTCGGCGGGGGCAGATGGACTCTTTGGCTCCGTGTCGGTTCCGTGTTCTGCTTCCTTCCCGTTCCGTGGGACGGCGCTAGGGCCGAACTGGAATTGCTCGAGCACGATTTCGGTTTTATATCGCTTGCCGGTTCCGTCTTTCGCCTCCCAACTGCGCGTGCGAATTCTGCCTTCGATAAAAACAGGTCGCCCCTTTTTGAGATATTGGGCGATAACTTCTGCTTGCTTGCCGAATGATACGATATTGTGGAAATCAACCTCTTCTTTTTTAGCACCCTCTTTGTCTTTATATACGCGATTGGTAGCTATGCCGAATTCCGCCACCTGACTGCCGCTCGGAAGCGCCTTAAGCTCTGGGTCGCGCGTAAGATTGCCGTAGAGAAAGACTTTGTTTATGTTCATAGCAATGACTGAATAACTAATAACTTATGACTGAATCACTGAATAACGATACGAATAAGAATAGCACAGGATTAAGAAAGGGGAATAGCTTTTGTTTTTCGGTTTTTGAATTTACCGAAAAGGCCGAATGCTATTGCAAGTATTCCTCCTATTATAAGCAGGAAAATGGAAAACTGAAGGGCGGCGAATGACTGAGGATGATGATATACCCAAGGATTATTGAAGACACAACTGGTTTCAAAACTCCCGCTATAACATGTTTCTTGTACAAGATAAAACAAAACACCGAAGAAAATTGCGCCCAATGCCAATGCAACTATTCCTCCTTTTACCCAATACGGCCAATTTTTCCAGTGCATAATGTTTTTCTTAATTCCTCCTTTTCTAAAGGAGGTGCCGAGTTGGCGAGGTGGAGGATTTAAATCCCTCCTCCGACTCATAAGTCGGAGTGCTCCCTTTAGGAAAGGGAGAATAAGTCACAAGCTATTCTGATGCTGTTTCTTCGCCTCCTCCTGTCCCTGTTGGGGCAGTGAGTGCTCCGTCCTTAAGTTGCTTAACAATAGCTCGCAGTATCTCGCCAGAGACTTTTTTATTCTCGCGGAGAAATTGTCGCGTGGCATCATAACCGCGCCCAAGCTTTACGCCGTCGTATTCATATGAGGTTCCTGATTTTTTCACCAGTCCCATCTTTTCGCCGAGTGCGATAAGCTCGCCCTCGCGCGAGATGCCCTCATTGTACATAAGGTCAAACTCGGTCTGCTTGAACGGAGCGGCTACTTTGTTCTTGACTACTTTGACGCGGACACGCCCCCCCATAACCTCGTCGCCTTTCTTAATTTGCGCGATGCGGCGGATATCGAGCCGAACTGACGTATAAAATTTAAGTGCCTTGCCTCCCGGCGTCGTTTCGGGATTGCCAAACATAATCCCGATTTGCATTCTGATTTGATTGATGAAGATAACGATGGTTTTGGAGCGGGCGACGATGGCCGTGAGCTTGCGAAGCGCTTGCGACATAAGACGGGCCTGCTTGCCGACATGACTCTGGCCCATATCGCCTTCAATTTCATCTTTGGGAGTGAGCGCGGCGACCGAGTCAATAACAATCACATCAATTTTGCCCGAGCGCACCAAACTTTCAACGATCTCAAGAGCTTGTTCTCCTGTGTCCGGCTGGGAAATCAAAAGCTCGTCAATTTTCACGCCGATTTTCTTTGAATATTCCGGGTCCATCGCGTGCTCGGCGTCAATGAAGGCGCAAATGCCGCCCTTTTTCTGTGCTTCAGCGACAACATGAAGGGAGAGGGTAGTATTGTGATTCACAAAACCGTTGGCGAAAAAGGTTGAACCTCTCGGTACAGTGAAATCAACAACATGACTCTTCGACTTTTCCATCCGCGTGATTTTGTCAAAGAAGAAGTTCAGTGTTTCCAATTGTTCAAAATACTGATATTCAGGTAGGTTACGACCCTCCGCAAACCGCTTCAGGATTTTTCGTAAGCGGTCATAACTTATATTGCAATTTCCGCCGCGAGGCGCAGGCAAATAATCATACACCACGTCCCAATCAGCCCGATTTGTTTTTCGCACTATCTTGGAGAATTTGTTAAAAAACTCATTAAGCTGTGCGTTAAGGTGGGGAATGGTGTCAACGGTTGTTTTAAAGGCATATACGCGCTTTCTTAGCACGTCAGTTCGGAGCAGTTTATTTTTTCTCTTACTGCGAAAACCAATATGTTCCAGGAACTGTTTTTTGTCATTTCGTCCTTCTATGTAGAGATAAAAGTATGCTGTTCCGTCTACGGTGCGTAGCTTTTTCTTCGAAACTATTCCGTAATTAAGTAACGCGATATGAATTTGTTCGGCCAACCGAGGTGATTTTGTGCAGTATTCTATCGTGCTACCGCTAAAACACCCGTCGCATTCAAACAGGGCTGATAGAAACGCACTCACGATTTTTTTGGGCGCACACAGAACGCTCCAAGGGATTTCCTTTGTGCCCGCATCGTGCCAACCCAACCCTGCATACGCGAGAAAGGCACGAGCTTTAGCGTTATGAATAACGAAACGAGATACGCCTTCCGTTCGTTTGTCACGAGTTACCTTTGGTTTTTCATTAAACAGTCGGATACAGAGTTTTTCGAAATCTCGCTTTGTTTCCGTGTTTGCAACAGTCAGTTGGATATTGTTTTTATTCAGCCCTGTCGCTGTTGTGGTGCCGTCACCGACGAGGTATCCCATAAGATGCGCAACGTCGGTAGTTATGACGGAGGATGGGGCAAATTTCTTCCCGCTTTTATTCTGCGGGTGTACTGTGTATGAAAACCCGCTAAGGTCTATACCACTCCCGAAGTAGTTTTGTCCTCGTTGGATAGCGATATAATCGTCCGGTTGTAGCTCATCAAGTCGGCGAAAGATGTAATTGCCCTCTCTAGTCATGGCCCGAATGCGATGGTTCGGCGTCCCCTCAATCGCAAAACCGTTTCTTGTTTCAACTCGAATGGTGCTTTTGAGTCCTTGGTTGTAGAAATGGCTTGTTTGTTCGTAGCAGTGTTCAGCATACACATACGTTTTTCGTTTTTGAAAGCCGGGAATAGCCAGTTTTCCAAAAGCATCAATGGGCAACATTCCATGCTCGGAGAATATGATAGAGTTCCGACTGATACATTTTCCGCTCGATTCTGGCCCGAAAATTTCAACAATGCGTCCTCGAGGAAGGCCGCCAACACCGAGCGCGGCGTCAAGGCCGATAGAGCCGGTGGAAATAGCGTTCACGTCAACCCTCGGCTTTTCGCCGAGTTTCATAATGGCATCATCACCAAACTTGGTCTTGATAGCGGCAATCGTGTCGTCAATGTTCACGCCGAGTGTTTTTGCCACTTTTTCTTTTTTTGGTTTGCCGAAGGCCATGATTGATTTTCTTGAGCGGAGCGATTAGAAAATCATCACCCCGTTAAGTAATCCGCCTTTGGCGGATTCCCGCCTTCTTAGGCGGATACTTAACTGGGGTAACAACAATATATTCACTCACTCTTCTTGTTAATTACTAAACTATTTCGATTCTTAAATTTGCCGTAGAGGTAGCCAACCAATGTTCCAACGAAAATATAAAATAAAATATTATAAACAAATTCTCCAAGAAAGAAGAAAGTATTTCCCAGAACATTAAAGAATGAAATGGATTGGCAGTAGGACGGGACCAGCCGAGGTTCATCGTTATAGCAAAGCGCGAAGAAAATAACGGATAGAGAAATAACAAAAAGTGAAAATATTAAACCACCACCTCCTCCTCTTACCCAATACGGCCAATGTTTGTAACTCATAATTTTACATTTTTGATTGTCATTTTCCATTTTACTATTTCCATTTTGATTTTCCTATTGCCCAATACGGCCACGATTTCCAGTTCATGTTTGTTTTGCCTGATAAAGTTGATAAATAAAATTACTACTTCAAAAAGGTTTTCTTTGTTACGATAGACCGGCCCAGCCGTTTTTCCAGTTTTCTTCTGGCACCCCCGGCGATATCACCGCCAGCTTTCGCGTCGCTTTTCAATTTTACCACACCTTTTGAGTTCTCGGTGCGATGAATTTCCGTAGTGGCGCGTTCGCCAAGCATATTGAAAATTAGTTCAAAATCATCCATATGGTCTCGGAGATTTTGCCTTTTAAGTCCTTTGAGTCTTTTGTATTCGCTCGGAGTTACACCGAAAGTGGCTTTGGAAATCTCGGCGGTTAAAATTTCATAATCCCTTTTCTCTTTTGCACCTCGTTTCTGCCATTCGTCCGTCAGTTCCTCGCGGATAGCGATGCCGCGCATTCTCTTTTCAATCCAATCGTCAGAGTACCCTTTTAATTTGTACAATATTCTTGTCCTTTTCGTAGCCAGCTCCGGATTTTCAATTTCTTGAATTCTTTCATAACCGACTTTTGCCAGCCACCTCTTAAATGGCTCAGCTTTGGGCGATGGGATGGACTGGATAATGCGAAAGATTCCCTCGGTGTTGGCGCAGTCGGTCTCGTATTTTTTGCCGTCGGAAGCTTCCAATTTCAGTCCGTGACAAAATGTCACGACCTCACTCCCTTCTTCTTGAAGTCTTTGTTTGAGTTTTCTCCAATATGCACCAGCATCAACACTTTCAGTTAATGCTTCGCAAACATCTACAACCGAAAACCACCATTCCCCATGATGAAAGATCCTTCTGATTTCTTGGCCTTTGAACAGGGCGATTTTCGTACCATTCGGCATGTCTTTATGTTATTTTAGCAATCCTACGATTTCTGATTTTGTCGTAGAGGTAGCCGAGTATCACACCGAGCAAGGTCGCACAAATGAACGAAACGACCATATAACTATACATCAGTATTGGCTCAAAAATCAGTGGACATGGAGTTCCTATAGAGCATTGTGGATATTCAGAGAAAAGTTCCTGCTTATGATAGAAAGCATATAAGTCAAAAAGAATTCCGGCCACAAAACCGATCAACAACCCTTTTACCCAATATGGCCAAGTTTTCCAGTTCATTTTTTATTTATTAACCAAGCCAATTTTATGTTCAATGCGCGCGATTCGTTCATTATGTTCGCGCAGTTCCCGTTGGACGGCATTTGCACATAGACAAGCGGTCCGAGCGTCTTTTCGATCGAGTCCAGCCGTTGGTCGACAGTTTGGAGTTCACTGTCCATATTGAAAAGCGTCACCGCCGTTTTTTGTGCGAATTCTGTCATATCATTCTTAAACTCGGTAAACTCTGTCTTTACAACAGTGGTTTCGAAACCGTGTGCGGTAATCACTGCCAGCTTCTCAATTGACTTTTCAAGGTCATCTTTCGTCGCCAACTTCTCAATTGACTTTGAAATCGAAGAAAGCGTCGCTTTTTCTTTTTTTCGTTTCTGCTTCATGATAGGTATTGTAGCATGTTTCTTCGATTTTTAGTTTTTTTCCAGTTCATATTTTTGTAGTGTCATTCCCGCGAAAGCGGGAATCTAGAATTAATACGCAGGACTTTGGATTTCCTCTCCCACCACCCCGTCCGTCGGAACGGACACCCCTCCTCGGGCAGGAGGGGAGGAAGATGCTGTTGATAATTCCGGCTTGAAAACCAGCTCCAGCCGCTTCTTTACCGTATGCCCGAACCGATCTTTAGCTTCAAAGGTCATTATAGAATAGCCCTCTTGGAGGAGCAATGACTCGTGAAAACGCCCCTGCTCGTCGGTAAAAATTGCTCGGCCGTTAAGGGTAAGAAAGGAGACATTTCTCGCAGAGCCTTTTACCGCCACAACGGATGTTGTGGACAGGGAGCCATTTTGAGGTTCTTCGATAATGATGACCGGTCCTCGAAGATATTCGCGCGATTGCAGGTAAGCGTAGATGCCGAGGCCGATAGCGACAAGAGCAATGAGCGCAATGCCAATGATAAATTTAGGAGTACGTTCCATAGCTCTTAAAATCCGAAGCACGAAATCCGAAATCCTAAACAAATTCTAATAGCCAAACTAAGAAAATTA
>OBEQ012072515.1_pt1 | contig 13190 bp, 10 predicted proteins | sample 1670901 | NCBI WGS metagenome assembly OBEQ01 (sample SAMEA104232315, study PRJEB22302) | groundwater metagenome | biome: forest; feature: aquifer; material: groundwater | place: USA | collected 2011-08-07 | depth 5.4 m
AAATCGGCGCCAGCATATGCCACCCGCCACATACGCACATTCGCTGGCAGAATGCGATACCCGCAGAACTGGAAATTGACGCCGACCCGGATCATATTTTCCGCATAGTGCAAAATCTTGGGCGCAATGCGGCGCAGGCGATGAACGGCCATGGAAAAGTGCGAATAGAAGCGTCCCGAACCGGACCCATCGTTACGATTGATGTGATAGATGATGGTCCTGGCCTTTCCGGGACGGCGCGCGAACATCTGTTTGAGCCTTTTGCAGGCAGCACCCGCGAAGGCGGCAGCGGCCTTGGCCTGAGCATCGCACGGGATTTAACCCGCGCCCATGGCGGCGATTTACGCCTGCTGCATACCGGCCCGGACGGTACGGCGTTTCGCATCGAAATTCCCGATAGCGATGCGATGGCGAATGACACTGTGAGCCTGCGGGCGAAAGGATAGATTATGGCGTGGAACCCCACACAATATCTGGCTTTTGCTGATCAACGTACCCGCCCCGCCCGCGAATTGCTTGCCCGTATTGCGCTGGGCCGCCCCAGCGGCATTGTCGATTTGGGCTGCGGCCCGGGCAACTCAACCCAGGCGCTGCGCGACCGCTGGACCGATGCTGATATTCTGGTGGTCGATAATTCACCACAGATGTTGTCCCGCGCCAAAACGGACTGCCCCAATGCCAGATGGCTTGAAGCCGATCTGACTAGTTGGCGGCCAACGTCACCGGTTGATCTGATCTACTCCAACGCAACGCTGCAATGGCTTGATGGGCATGCGCGGCTATTTCCGGCGCTTATGTCGCATGTTGCAGAAGCGGGCGCACTCGCCGTTCAGATGCCGCACAATTTTGATGCCCCCAGTCATCGCTTGCTGCGCGAGGTGGCGCTCGGCGGCGCCTGGGCTTCCAGGCTGGCGCCAATTTTACGCGAGGAGCCTGTCGGGGATCCGGATTTTTATTATGACCTGCTGGCCCCAATGAGCCGCACCGTGGATATCTGGCAAACCGATTATTTACAGGTGATGGAAGGTGAGAACCCCGTGCTCGACTGGATCAAGGGTACAGCGCTAGTCCCGCTGTTGACGGCGCTGGATGCGTCTGGCCAGGAGGCTTATCTCGCCGCCCTGGCGCTAAAGTTGCGCACCGCATATCCACGCCGCAATGACGGGAAAACATTGTTCAGTTTTCGCCGGCTATTCATCATCGCCTATCGCTAATCCCCAAGCGCCACGCCCTCGCGGCGTTTGTCCGCGCCACCCTCCAACTTTCCTCCGATGACGCGAATGCCCTGTACGCCGCTGAAGGTTGGTTGAATTTCCACGCTATGGCCCAGCGCTGTGAAACGCGGGGCGAATGCCTCCAGCGCCGTGCCTGCTTCCAGTTCTAGTGGCCCGTTGCGGTTGACCACGCGCGGCAGATCAATGGCCGCCTGCATATCCAGCCCCCAGTCGAGCAAGCCAACCAGGGTTTGCGCCACATAGCCAATAATGCGTGTGCCGCCGGGCGAGCCGAGACTGGCATAGAGCGCGCCGTCTTTATCAAACACCAGTGTCGGGGCCATGGAAGACAGGGGCCGCTTGCCCGCCGCCACTGCATTGGCCACCGGCTTGCCACCGGTCTGCGGCACAAAGGAAAAATCCGTAAGCTGATTATTCAGGATAAACCCCCCCGCCATGACATGACTGCCAAACGGCGCTTCGACCGAGCTGGTCATGGATATTGCATTGCCCTGCCCATCTATGACCGACACCTGCGTTGTGGAGGGAAACGCCCCGTCCGCATTGGGCGCATAGTCGATGCCGGCGCGCCGTTTGGGTTGACCGGCTTCGACTGGTGCGGGACCAGCCTGGCCAAGTGTCATGCGCTGTGCGCGGCCGGCCAGATAGTGCGGATCAAGCAGGCCTTCGAGTGGCACGTCCACCACATCACTGTCCGCCAGATATTGACCGCGATCCGCGTAAGCCAGCCGCCCTGCCTGGGCCAGAAGATGCAATGCCCCGATCGAATCCGGGGCCAGCGCGGACATCTCAAAATTTTGCAGCATGCCAAGAATTTGCAGCACCGCAACACCGCCAGATGTGGGCGGCGGCATACCGCAAATCTTATACTTCCTGTACACGCCACACACTGGCGATCGCTGTTTTGCCTGATAGTGCGCAAGATCATCCAGCGACAGGACGCCTCCCTGCGCCTTCACCGCCGATACCATCGCCTGCGCAAGATCACCGGTATAAAAGGCGCGCGGGCCGCCTGCTGCAATCACACGCAGGCTGTGTGCATAATCCGGGTTGCGCAGTATCGCGCCTGCGGGCAGCGGCTGGGGCGGATCATCCGCAGTGAAATACAAGGCCCGGGTTTCCGGGAAGGACGCCAGTTTTGGCATGGCCCCAATCATCAGGCGCAGCCGTGGCGATACTGGAAAACCCTGTTCGGCAAGTTTTATGGCGGGCGCAAATAAATCCGCCCACGGAAGTTTTCCATGTTTTTCATGGGCCAGCGCCAGCATGGCAATGACACCGGGAACCCCGACCGAACGCCCGCCGGTGAAAGCTTCCCGAAAACCCATGGGCTGACCATCGGGATTAAGAAATAAACCCGGCGTAACGGAAGCGGGTGCGGTTTCACGGCCATCATAGGCTGTGGTCTGCTTGCTGGCCTGATCCCAGTGCAGCAGAAATGCCCCGCCGCCAATACCCGAAGATTGCGGCTCCACCAGCCCCAGCACCGCCTGCACTGCAATGGCGGCATCCACTGCCGTGCCGCCGGCGCGCAATATCTGCCGCCCTGCTTCGGCCGCCAGCGGATGCCCAGCCGCCACCATATGGCGTTCTGCAGTGTTGGCGGCATGTGCCGGGTGGTAAAGAGTAATAATGAGAGATATCGCAAATATGGCGATATATCCCCCCCACCCCACGAGGGGACGGGGTGGAGTGAGAAAAAAGTATTTGACCGGTATTACCAAAATGAAAAAAGCCCATAGAGGTTATTTTACGGACAGATAATGCTATATCATGGCCCCATGGCAATAGCAGTTTCCGAACCGGGCGTGGTTCCCGGCCCCTTGAACCTGATCAGTGACGTGGACGGCGTCCGTGTGGGCAATGCGGAAGACCATGCCGTGCGCAGTGGCGTGAGTATTGTCCTTCCGGAATGGCCCTGCACAGGCGGCGTGGATATTCGCGGCGGCGCGCCCGGCACCCGCGAAACCGATCTGCTGAACCCCGCCTGTCTGGTGGACAAGGTGGACGCGGTGGTGCTGTCCGGCGGTTCGGTTTACGGGCTGGATGCAGCCAGTGGCGCGACGGCCTGGCTGAGCACACGCGGACGCGGCTTTCGCATGGGGGCAAGCTCAATGGTGGCGCCCATCGTGCCTTCGGCGATCCTGTTTGATCTTTCCAATGGCGGCAATAAAGACTGGGGCATGACGCCGCCCTATCGCCAGCTTGGCATTGCCGCCTGTGATGCGGCGGGACGCACGTTTCAGCTTGGCAATGCAGGGGCGGGCCTTGGGGCCGGGGCAGGCATTTATAAAGGTGGCCTGGGCAGCGCATCGGCCATTCTGAAAGGCGCACTGGACGGCGCGGATTTACAGGTCGGCGCACTGGTGGCGGCCAATCCGTTTGGCTCTCCGGTTATTCCGGGGACCAGCACGTTCTGGGCGGCGCCCTTTGCCATGAACAATGAACTGGGGATGCAGGCCGCGCATTCCGGCGCACTGGATCGCGCACCCATGGCTGGCAGCAAGTTACATGCGGCGCCAGGCAGCAATACGACCATCTGTGTGGTGGCCACCAACGCCATCCTGACAAAGGCGCAGGCGCAACGGGTGGCGATCATGGCCCATGATGGCTTTGCGCGCGCCGTGCGCCCGGTGCATACGCCGCTGGACGGCGATGTGGTGTTTTGTCTGGCCAGTTGCACAGCGGCATTGCCTGCATCTGAACATTTAAGCCTGTCGCTGATTGGCGGCATTGCCGCAGACTGTGTGGCCCGCGCCCTGGCGCGGGGCGTGTATGAGGCCAAAAGCCTGGCCCATATGCGCAGCTATCGTGACATGCACGGGATTTAGAGCGTTTTCTGATTAAGTTGCAGCGCTTGGCTTTCCTGCAAATCCTTGATCCCCTCGCTCTGCCTCCTGATCCCCTCCCTGTCCCACCCCTTTACAAGGGGAGGGAACCCTGGAGCGGACGACAGTTATATAATGCAGGCGAGCCGGAATACTCCCTCCCCCTGTAAGGGGGAGGGTTGGCCCGCTGCGCCAGCGCCTGCGCGGCGAGGGAGGGGGTCCGATTCAGTCTGAACAAAAAACGGTTTAGAGCGCGGCTGCAGGCTCCAATATCCGCTTCGCCAGATCGTCGATGACCATGCGCGCCGCATCTGGGTTGCGCGGAAAAATCGGGATGGTCAACTGATCCACGCCCGCTTCGCGGTAGCGCTTTACATCTTCAATCGTCAGCGGCATGCCCGCTGGAATAGCCACCGTGATATCCACATCTTTAACCGGCCGTCCGTGTCCGGATAAAAGACCACGAAGCTTGCCAATGCGTTCCGCCGCTGTTTGCGGTGTATGATTGAAACCATGCCATCCCTGCCCCAGCCGCGCCACGCGCCCCAGTGCGGCATCGCTTTCGCCCCCCACATAAATGGGCGGATGCGGCTGATGTACAGGCTTTGGAAACATGGTGCAGGGCGGCAATGTGTGAAATTCGCCATCAAATTTCGAGACCTTGTCGCACCACAGGGTTTTCAGGATTTGCACATATTCATCGGTGCGCGCGCCACGCCGCGCCCAATCCACACCCAGCGCCTCAAATTCTTCACGCAGCCAGCCGATGCCAATGCCCAGATCAATGCGGCCGTTTGACAGGTAATCGAGATTGGAGACTTCCTTGGCCGTATAGACGGGATTGCGCTGCGGCAGCAGGCAGATGCCCGTCCCCAGCCGGATGCGAGACGTGCAGGCCGCCAGAAATCCCATGGTGGTGAACGGTTCCAGGATGCCTGTATCCGAACCAAGATTAAGTTTTCCATCCGGTGAATAGGGATAGGACGAATCCGGTTTGTCGAACAGCACCACATGTTCGGCCAGCCACATGGAATGAAAACCACGTGCATCGGCCTGTTCTGCCACCGCTCGAATCAGGGGCAGCGTCGCAAAGGGATTTGTAAACGGGGTGAATAATCCTGTCCGCATGGTAACTCCCTTTGTGACAGCCCCCTGTTAACGCATATAGACCCGTACTTCGTTACTGGAAACATCGTCGCTGGTGGTGGATGAAATACTCAAGCGGCTGGCGGGCAGGCCCATATCGGCAATAGACGCCATCACCGCCTCGGCATTGCGCCGCGACTGGGTCTGGCTGCGCCGCATGTCGGACGCATTAGCCCCGGCGGGCACCACGGACACCACATCGAAACGGGCGTCCGGCCGGCTTTCCAGGGCGCGTGTCAGCGCGGAATAAAGCGGCTGTTCATATTCGACGTTCGAGCGGTCAAAGCGAATCACGACCAGCGGGCGGCCTGCAAGACCGCCACCGCCTGCCATTGCCTGACTGCCTACTGGCGCCAGAGTCGCGCTAGAGGCCAGGGTTTCTCCAAACATCACGCCCTTTTTAATGCCATTGGCAAGCGTGGTGAGGCGCGCCCGTTCATTGCCGACATAGGCGGTTTGCCGGCTTATATCCGTTGACAATTCACCAAGCAGACGCTGGATCAGCACCAGACTGCGGTTGGTTTCATCTTCCAGAATGCCAAGCTGGCGATGATCTTCGTCAATAGCGCCCGCAAGCCCATAAGTTGCGCGCGCAGTTTCCAGCAGAAACTCGCCCATGCCGGCATCTTCGGCCACAGAATTGCTAAGCCCATTCAGCGCGGAAATGTCAGAACTCAGCCGGTCAAGATCCGCCTGCGCCGCATTCCACTGATTGATCACGATGGGATTGCCCGGTGTCGTACCCAGTTGCAGACGCGCCGTCACCGCCGCAACCGTACCATGATAGCGCTGGGCATTCCCTGCGGTGATCGCCCGCAATTCCTGCAGGCGCGTATTATGCTGGCCAATGCGTCCGTCCATCGCCTGTAATTCACCGCGCAACTGCATTACCCGTTGCCCCACTAATGTGCCCGTCGGCGCACCCTGGGAAGGCTGCAAAGGCGAAAAATTCGTGTTGCCCAGTAATGGCGGCGCACCGGCCGTCGCCGAATCAATGACAGGCTGGCCTGCCTGCTCGCCCGGCGAAGGCGGAACGGCAATTTGTCCGCCACCACCGGCTGGCTTATTACCGGAAAAAGACGGCCAGAGAGAATCCGCCGTCCCCGAACACCCGGACAGCAGCCCAAAAAGCAGCAAGGACGCCGCAATGACAACAGCTCGCGATGTATGCAATGCAATCCCCTCTAACGACCCGTTTATGTCTGCCCGCCCCAGAAAGGCAGCAGTCCCCTGATTAAACAAAACCCCAATACCCCACACCAGCACCAAGGTTCAAGTATGATTCCAACCTTGGCCATCCGGGCGATCTTAGTGCATCGCATTATGACGCCACAAGCGGTTATCGTTCAATAAACCCCATAGGCGCATATGATTTCTCAGATACGGGTTAACAATGCTTGTCAATTCACCCACATTTGATTAGGTTCGCGGCCCTAACAGGAAAATGCGCAAGCCTACAAGGCACCCGTAGCTCAGCTGGATAGAGCACCAGACTACGAATCTGGGGGTCAGGAGTTCGAATCTCTTCGGGTGCGCCATTTGTTAACGGGTTAAAATACTGGGCTTGGTATGCATAAATCCCCCGGCAAGGCGTCCGCGCCGCTTTTATTAGGGGCGCTTGGAATAGTTTTCGGCGACATCGGAACCAGCCCAATCTATGCGTATGGACTGGCGTTTGACGCCAATGGCCCGTTCCGCCCCGAGCGCCCGGAGATACTAGGCACCCTGTCCCTGATCATCTGGGCGCTGATCCTTGTTGTCTGCATCAAATATGTGCTGCTGATCCTGCGCGTCGATAATAATGGCGAGGGCGGCATTATGGCGCTGATGGCGCGCGCCCAGCGCTGTCTGCCTATCTATTCGCGCTATGCCCGTTTTGTTGTGCCGCTTGGTTTGCTTGGTACAGCATTTTTTCTGGCCGATAGTACAATTACACCGGCAATTTCGGTGATGAGCGCAGTGGAAGGTATCGAGATCCTTGCCCCAAAGCTGGAGCCTTTCGTTGTACCGCTGAGCGCGATCATTTTATTGTCGTTGTTTGCCATTCAATACCAGGGGACCACACGGGTCGGCGCCTTTTTTGGGCCGGTCATGGCGGTCTGGTTTGTGGTTCTGGCCGGGCTTGGCATTGCTTCGATCCTTGAGCGGCCGGATGTACTGTGGGCGATTGATCCGCGTTTTGCCCTGAATCTGCTGCTGACCCATCGCGCCATCGGACTGACCATATTGGGCGTGGTGGTGCTGAGCGTCACCGGGGTCGAAGCGCTGTATGCTGACATGGGCCATTTTGGCCGGCCTGCCATCCGCATAGCCTGGTTCATTCTGGTATTTCCGGCGCTATTGCTGAATTATCTCGGGCAGGGGGCGCTATTGCTGGCCAATCCCAAAGCAGGGGAGCACACCTTCTTTTCGCTGTGCCCTGAAAGTCTGTTACTGCCCTTGGTCATCCTGGCGACGTTCGCCACCATCATCGCATCACAGGCCGTTATTTCCGGGGCTTTCTCGATCAGCCGCCAGGCGGTGCAACTGGGGTATCTGCCACGTCTGCATATCCGTCATACCTCTTCCGAGGCCACCGGACAGATTTATGTGCCGCGCGTGAACTGGCTGCTGCTGGCTGCTGTGCTGGTGCTGGTGACATCGTTCGGATCATCGGCCGATCTGGCCGACGCCTATGGCATTGCGGTAAGCGGCACCATGCTGGTGACATTAATTCTGGCCAGCATCGTTTTCTGGCAGGCGCAGCCAAAAGCGCATATCCGCATCGCCATTGCCGCATTATTATTTTTCGTCATTGATACGGCGTTTTTCAGCGCCACCCTGACCCGGCTTCCGCATGGCGGTTATCTGCCCATTATGCTGAGCATCGTTCTCTATGTCACCATGATGACCTGGAAACAGGGGCGCGAACACATTACCGCCGCCAAGCGCCGCGATCCGCTGCCGGTGGAACAGTTTATCGCCGGACTGGCCAAAGGCCGCGCCGTGCGCGTACCCGGCACCGCCGTATTCATGGCCCGCGCGGGCGAGGGTTTGCCGCGCACCCTGCTGCACAATCTCAAGCACAATAAAGTGCTGCATGAGCGTGTGGTGCTGATGGCCATCTATATTTCGGATGAACCCCGCATCTCCCGCGCCGAGCGCGCCAGCATCGAAGATCTTGGTCACGGCTTTTACCGGGCCGTGCTGCATTTTGGTTTTATGGAAGAGCCAAATGTGCCCGCCGCCCTGGCTTTACTGGGTCAGCAGGGCTTCACATTTGAAGAGTTGACCACATCCTATTTTGTCGGACGGGTAAGTTTTGTTCCGGCCCGCCTGCCGAAATTTGCCCGCTGGCGCGAACGGCTGTTCATCGCGCTTTCGCGCAACGCCCAGTCTGCGGTGGATTATTTCCACCTGCCCATTCCCCAGGTGGTGGAAATTGGCGTTCAGGAAGAAATTTAGCATGCTGTGTCTGTGCGCCTGATCTGATAAAATGGCCCCATGCAGCAAAAACAAGGGTGCAGCCAATGCCCGCGAATAATGAGATGATGGAAAACGTAATTGCGGCCCTTGCCGCGCGGATCGGGACCAATTGCGGAATAAACGCAGCCTGGACTTATGATCTTGGGCCGCACGGCTATCTGTATGTGGATTGCAAAACCGTGCCGCATCGAATCACCCGCGAGAATGGCGGCGGCGGCTGTGTGATTTCTCTCAGCCTCGAAGATATGTGGCGGCTGATGTCCGGCCAGGCCGACAGTCAAAGCGTTTTCATCCAGGGTAAAATCAGGCTAACGGGCGACATGCCACTGGTGCTGAAAATTGACACCCTGCTGGGCACCTATCGCGTGGCGCAGGGCTCCTGACCGCGTGGGGGCGGCAAGTCCTATACCAGAAGGCGGGCGGTTTGCATGGCTGCGCACCGCAGATGGCGTACGGCTGCGCGCCGCCTGCTGGTCAGGCAAAAAGTCCATCGGTACTGTGCTGCTGATGCAGGGGCGCACCGAATGTATCGAGAAATATTATGAAACCATAGGCGAGTTGCGCACCCGTGGCTATGCGGTGGCGGCGTTTGACTGGCGCGGGCAGGGCCTGTCGGATCGCGCGCTGCCGGACCGTCACAAAGGTCATGTTCGGGATTTTGCGGAATATCACCTTGATCTCGACTGCTTTCTGGAAAAATTCGTGCAGCCCGCGCCGGAGTTGCAGGAACCTTATATTCTGATGGCCCATTCCATGGGGGCGCATATCGCCGTGCGGCGTCTGCGCGACAGGCCCGCGCCATTTGCCCGCGCAGTGCTGTGCAGCCCGATGGCCTATATCAACACCGCACCTCTGCCGCATTTTATTTCGCGCGGTATTGCAAGCGCTGGCAAAGCACTGGGCTTTTCGGAAAACTACGTGCCTGGCGGCAAAAGCTATCTGCGCGCCCGTGATCCGTTTGAAGACAATCCGCTGACCAGTGACGAAAGACGCTTTGAACGCAATGCAGACATGCTGGCCGGCAATCCGGATCTGGCGTTAGGCAGTCCCACATTAGGCTGGCTGGAAGCGGCCTTTCGTTCCATGGAAATGGTGCTCGATCCAGAATTTTGCGAAGCTATCAAGACGCCATCCATCCTGTTTTATGGGACCGGGGAGCGGGTGTCACTACCCGAATATCAGGAACAATTGGCAGTGCAACTTGGCGAATGCGAAGAGATTTGCATAAACGGCGCCCGCCATGAGATTCTTCAGGAGACGGATGAAATTCGCGATCAGTTCTGGGCCGCGTTTGACCGGTTTATGGCAAGACGCTGAAACATTTCAGGCCGCCGGCCACAGTGCGGAAAATTGCGCCGTCAGCCATTTGACCAGCGCCGCATTCACGTCCAGTGGTTTTTCCTGCGCCATCCAATGGCCGGATTTGACCACGGCTTCGGCCAGATTGGCGCAGTGCGCCCGCATCGGTTCCGCCAGGCGCGATTCGATGGTTTCACACACATAATCATATTGCCCATGCAGGAACAGCACCGGCATATTCAGCCGCCAATTGGCCTTGGCGCGTCCGGCATAGGCGGTATTGGCGGGGCCGTTCATGTACCAGCTATCGGGGCCGAAAAAACCATTACGTTCCAGCGCCGCCACATAGCGATGCTCGTCTTCTTCCGTCAGCACGGTTTCATCGCGTGGAAAATCCGGCGCGGGTGCGCCGCCCGGGCCAAACCAGCCGCCATTGGCGCGCACGGCGGCGGTAATGGCAGGCTGGCCTTTGCCTGCCGGGTTGCCCGCACGGAACAGCGCTTTGACTGTATTGCGGATATTCGCCTCGAACCCCGCCGTGGCCGCTGCAAAATTTTCGCGGTAGAATAGTTGGTAATCCCATTGGGCGGCGGGGAATTTATCTTCCGGATAAATTTTGCGATCCGCCAGAGGCACGATATTTTCCACCGAAAAACCCTGCGGAATATAGGGCACGCACAGATTCGCCACCCCATGGCAGCGGTCCGGATACTGCTGCGCAATGTTCCACACCACCGGCGATCCCCAGTCATGGCCAACCCAAATCGCCTTTTTTGCGCCCAGCGCATCCAGCAGTCCGATCATATCGGAGACAATCTGTTCCTGTGCATAGTCCTCATGCCGCGCATAGACGCTGGACCGTCCATAGCCGCGCATATCCGGCGCAATGGCGCGAAATCCCAGCCCCGCGAACACCGGCAACTGATGGCGCCACGAATGCGAAAGCTCCGGCCATCCGTGTACGAATATTATGGGCGTGGCGTCGGGTTTGCCGCACGACAGGTAGAATGTCGTATGCCGCCCACTTTTGGCGGTGTTTTCGAGAACGGGGAAGGTCATGGTTTGGTCTCTCCAAAAATATTTTTTCATCCTGAGCGTGAACCGAGGGATGACAAAAAAGCCGTTTTTCAATCGCCCCCCCACCCCGGCCCTCCCCACAAGGGGGAGGGAGAAGATCAGAATTCTGCGCCGGATTCCCCCCCCCCTTGTGGGGAGGGGCTAGGGGTGGAGGCTTAAAGAAATCAAATCACTTTCTGCTACTTGCCGCCATAATCGCCTGCACCCGCGCCACAATATCCTCGCGGCCCAGCACCGAGCCGGGATCGACAAGCTGGTTGACGCGCAGCATAAGCTGGTGCACCTCGGCGTCGTCGACCGCGAGCCTGCGCACCCCGTTTGCAAATGCCTGACGCTGTTCAATATCGGCCGGACGTTCACCGGTGGTTTTGGGAAACGCGAAATCCACCACCTCAAGCCCCGACCAGACCTGCTGCGTAAAGCTGGAGGTGGCTTCAAGATATGTTTTCGCCATGCCCTCAAGCGCGCCGCCGCCCTGCGCGCATTCCCGCAGCGCCTTCCACAAAGACATGGCGTGGGTGGAGGCCAGCGCCATGCCCTGACCATAGATCGGATTAACCTGTGCAATCGCGTCGCCCAGCGGCACCAGACGATCCGGAAATTCGGCAAGCCTTTCGTAACGCCGCCATTTTGAATAGGCCGGTCTGTATGTCACTGGCGGCGTAAGCTGTTTGGCCTTGCTGATCCGGTCATGGATACAGGGGTCGGAAAGATTTTTGGCGAACGCCATATAGCCTTCCGGGTCGCGCGGCGGCGCTTCGTCAAAGCGGCCATTCAGGCTGCAAATCCAGCGGCCGCCTTCGACGGCAAACAGAAACGCGCTATGGCTGACCGGCGGCGCGCCGTAAACGGTAAAGCTGTGCGAGGCGTCGTTCAATCCGGCGGGTATTTCAAACATCGCGGTGGTATAGGTTTCGCCAATGCCGATAACCACTTCCTCGACCGGGCCATAGCCATTGGCCTCCAGCATTTCCCTGGCCTGCCCGGCGCGGCCAGAGGCGTCCACCACAAAATCCGCCTTCAGAGTTTCTTCCTGCCCGCCAGAAACCGTCACCGCGATTTCTTTGCCGGCATGTTTCCAGCCGGAGACGGTGACGCCATCGCGGATCGTCACCCGGCCATTGCGCGCCAGCAGGCCGCGCACCGTGCCTTCCAGTAGCGGGCGTGTCATGACTGTGCCGGATAGCCCAATATTGCGTTTTGGCCACCAGCCCAGCCAGTCCCGAATATGAAATTCCAGGCCAAAGCGGCTGACAATCGCGCCGCCATCAATAACCTCAGAGGTAAAGCCCGGAAATATCTGTTCCACATTCCGCCGCCCCCCCACCAGCAGCGCATGCGCATGCGCGCTTTGCGGCACGCCATTACGGGGTTCCGCCAACATGGGCAGGCGGTCCTTGTCCAGCACCACCACCTCGGCGAAATATCTGGCCAGCACGCCCGCCGCCATCAGCCCGCCCATGCCCGCGCCGATGACGATGGCGCGTTCGCCCAATTGTTTTCCCGTATCTGATGACATGATTTCCCCCTTTGCCCTGGTTGATTTGGGTTAAGTATCCAAGACTTAACCAGCCCCGCAGTCACCCTACTATACACACGGGGGGGGGTGACAAGCTGGTTGAAAGCAAAATTCCCTCTTGAAAACATTCCAGTTAGTGAATATATCTGTATGCGCTGGAACATCGAAGAGATCCCGATCCTAATAATTTATCGTCGGTGGATCATATAAACACTGTCACCCCGGATTTATTCCGGGGTCCAGGAGCCACAGATAAAAGCTAGAGAATTTGGCCCCTGGACCCCGCAGCAAGTGCGGGGTGACACCTTATTTTTAGTGCTTAAGAAAATTTTGGGGATTGATCCCATGACGGGCCATCGGCCGTTCGCGGAATTGAAAAAGACCTGGAACCCTGATCGCCACGCGCGAAACAAGGCGCGCAAGGTGGAGCTTGCGGTGGAATATTCCACACTTGAAGAACTGCGCGTCGCACTTGGCCTTATACCACGTCTATGGGAGACTGACTCATTTTGAGGATTCCCAAATCGGTTGCGATGTGATTCAAGATGGCAAACACACGGAGGTTTGCCATGGCGGCAGCTATCCCGCTTCGGGAAGATTTTGACGCCTCGTCTTTGAGGC
>OBEQ011001807.1_pt1 | contig 13188 bp, 24 predicted proteins | sample 1670901 | NCBI WGS metagenome assembly OBEQ01 (sample SAMEA104232315, study PRJEB22302) | groundwater metagenome | biome: forest; feature: aquifer; material: groundwater | place: USA | collected 2011-08-07 | depth 5.4 m
GAAAAATGTCAAGGTAAAATTTTTAGGCTTTTTTATAGTTTGAACGTGGCACAGTGTCATAATTGCTTGGAAAAATATGAACTTAGTGCTATAATGGACTTAGAAATTAAACATCAAAGAGGCTAAGATGATAATAAAAAAATTACGTGAAGCTGGTTACGAAGAAGCTTTATTTGGTTTAAGTTTATCTTTCTATGACCATAAGATACCTGCAATAGATGAATGTAAAGAACTTAAATCTTCTTTAGCTAATTCTAGGCTTCTAACTAGAAGAATAGATAATCCTGAAGTATTTTGGACTGATGCAAGAGAACGTAGAGCAGAACAGAGAGCTAAATCTTTAGCTTTTAAAGGTGGCGGTCACAACAAGTATTTGGAGTCAATACAAGTATGGTTATATGTACAAGCTCCTCGTGCTTGGTGGTCAGAAATGGACACTTACCGTGTGGGAATTTCTAAAAATTCTTCTAGTACTATGCATACGCTGGCAAAAAGACGTGTTACTAGTGAGGATTTTGCAAAAGGTACTTTATTAGATATTATAGATAACTTTAATATCTGTTTAAACGATTACCATATGGAAGAAGGGCCGTATTACCATGATGTAACAAGATTAAAAATGAATTTACCTGAATCATGGTTACAGGAAAGATTAATTAGCTGTAATTATATGGTCTTACAGAATATCATACGTCAACGTAAGGGCCACCGGCTAAAACAATGGGATATATTTATAGACAGCTTGCTATCTCAATTAGATCATCCAGACTTAGTATATAAGGAGAAAGAATGAAAACAAGTAATAAAAATAAAATACATAGCAAAAGGGCAAAATTAGATAGAATCTTAGATAATATTTTTACCGAAGATTCTTTAACAGAAAAACAAATAGAAAATATTCTATATCTTTGTCATACAGGTAAACTAAAAGATAAATACGATTTAACAGTACACGTAATTCAGATTCCTATGGACTGGATAATCTTAGATAAATTTATTCTTAACTATGACCGATAAAAATATCTTAACTCAAGAAAGATTGAAGGAACTTCTAAACTATAATAAAGAAACAGGTATTTTTACGTGGAAAGCTGATAAACTAAATGGAGCTATAAAAGCTGGGGATATCGCAGGAAGCAAAGTACCTAATGCTGCTCCATATATCGGTATTGATAAAAAGATGTATACAACAGCGCAGTTAGCTTGGTTATATATATATGGAGAGTTTCCTCTGCAACAAATTATACGTATTGACGGTAATTCAAGTAATGTATCTAAAGATAACTTAAAGTTACGTGTAAGACGAACCAAAGAAGAAAGAGAAAAAAGAATTGAAAAAGACAATAGAAAATTACTTAATATAGCTAGATGGGGGTTTTAATGAAAAGATACTCTAGAGGAAAATTCGGTAGGATTGAAGAAGCTATTGAAGGAGAATTTGTTTATTTTATAGACCATAAGGATAGTTTGTTTAGACAAGATTTAGCGAATTATAATCAAACCAATAAAGATACTAAAGAATGGTCTGATTTAATTATGGCAGAAATATTAGTATCTAAAAAATTACGTATTGGTATGTGGTTAGCCCTATCCTCTACTATCACTTTAGGTTTATTACTTTTACAAGCTAAAGGGGTTATTTAATGTCACAAAGATATGATGTTTATTTGAATAATGGTACACCAAGAAAAGAAGGTAAATGGATAAAATCTGCTGACTATATAAAAGAGATTTTAGATTATAAAAAACTGATTAAAGATATAGAGAAAAATAGTGATAACTGGGAAAAATTAGCTAGAGATACTAGAGAAGCCTTAGATCATAGTTACAAAGTCAATTTCTATCTATCTTTCTTATGCTTTACTTTAGGTTTTATTATCTATAATAAAGAAAGTATTGTGACTTTTTATCATGGGTTATCTCTATGATAACGCCTCAGCTAGTTCTGCATCTTCATCTGGAGGAGGCTAAGAAAAAGCCAAAGATTTCTGGTAATTATTTAGTCACTGAAAAAAAAGATGGTATATACGCTATAATAGACTATAGCGTAGATACTGGCTGGGATTATATTTATTCCCGTCAAGGTAGAAAAATACCTGCTTTCTTCTGGACTAAAGAATTTTTCAATAATACTTTAACAAAACCTTCTGTAAATTGTAGATTAATTATGGAAGCTACAATAGATGGCAAAGAATTTCATGAATCCGCAGGAATTTTTAACCGTTCAGATAAGAAAACAGATTTTCAAGCGTACGATGCAATCTTTAATTTACATGATATTATTTTAACAGATACTTTTCATGTAGATACAGCAGAAAACTATGCTTTAAATCGTTGGAATCTATTACAAGCTTTAGATATTTCAAAATGTGAAAATAAAATACGTAAAATACCTTTATTAACTATTTCAGATGATAAAAAAGTATGGATGAAGTATTTTAATGAGATTGTTGAAGCAGGTGGGGAAGGTATTGTGCTTAAAGCAACTAATAGCTTATATCAACCTGATAAACGTAATTCAAGTTTAATGAAAATTAAACTAGAAACTAACGCTTTCTTGCATTGTGTAGGTATGTATCGTACAGTGGGAGAAAAAGGAAACTCAAATCTCAATCTAACTTTACGTTCTAAAGCTGGGCATAATATTGAAGTACGTGTAGGACGACATGAAGATATAGCTAGATTCGAAAATGATAGTTCAACAGTATTAGATAAAGTTGTAGAGATAAAAGCAATGTGTAAACTTGAATCTGGTCAGTATCGGGAACCTCGTCTGCTCCACGTAAGATACGATAAAGATTTGAAAGCTATTGATTAAATATTCTACTTATGTTATCATTATTATGTAGCTAGGGCATCGAACCCGAAGAGTCCTTGAACATAACCTTTCGTTCAAGAATCCACTGTTCAAGGATTATCAAATGATAACTCAAGAAAAATACTATATCTACAAACATACTAGCCCAAGCGGTAAAAGCTATATTGGGCAAACTACTGATATTAGCAAAAGAAATAAAGGCCACAAACAAGAAAAAGGTAATAAAGCTTTTTTCTCTTCTGTGATTAAAAAATATGGTTGGGATAACTTCAGTTATGATATTTTATGTATAGTAACAACACAAGAAGAAGCTGATACAGCTGAAAGAGAAAATATATTACTACATAATACGTTATATCCTAATGGGTATAACAAAACAACAGGAGGGAAGAAAGGATACCAGAAACTATAATAAAGCATTCTTTAGTTAAGACAGGAGAAAAGCATCCTCTTTATGGTATAAAAGGAATATTAAATCCAAATTTTGGGAAGAAAAGATCAAATGAATTTAGACAACTATGTAGACAAAATAATCTAGGTAAAACAATACCAGAAGAAACTAGAAATAAGATTAGTGATACTTTAAAAGGAATAAGCAGACCAAAAGGGATAGATAATTCTAGGTCTAAAAGTTATGAGATAATTACACCAGAAGGGGATATTTTAATAGTAACTGGGCTAAACGCCTTTTGTAAAGAACATAATCTAGATAACGGTGCTATGAGCAAAGTAGCTACAGGCAAACACAAACAGCATAAAGGATATAAATGTTTAGTTATAGTCTAAAAGAGAATCATAGAATTACAAATGATTTATTATATAAATTATCGGAGATAGAATGACTGATAAAACAGGAAAAGAATTAATACAAAAGGCTAATGAATCTGTCTGGAATGCAAGTATTCAAAGTATTATTGATTCCATGCCAACATACATAGCTTTACAATCCGTATTAGCTAAACAAACTAGAGCTAGATATGAAGCCTTACTTGCTGAAGGCTTTACTGAACAACAAGCACTGATATTATGCAAGGAAAATAAATGAAAAATTTTATAGAAAGTTTAAAATTAATTCAAGCTGCTTGTGAGAAGATAGAGGATTTAGAAATAACTATTACAGCAAATAACATTGAGATTTATTGGGAAAATTTACGGATAAATCAAGAAGCAGAAAAGATCCCAGAAGCGTTAAAAGCTATTAATAAATTAAATAAACTAGGAGCTAGTTTTGAGTAAAATATTAGCATTAGATTCCGAGACGACGGGCATAGGAAAAGAAGATGTAGTTGTTGAACTTGGGTATATTGATTTACCAGAACTAACTTTTCTGAAAGATTTATTTAAAGATTACAATTTAAATTTACTTTTACAAGGTTTACAAGCAGATTCTTATGAAGAAAGATTTTTTCCGCCGGTACCAATTAATCGTAGGGCGACAGAGATTCACGGGATTTTATTTAAAGATTTATTTGGCAAAAGAAAATCAAGTGAAGTAGCTATACCAGAAGATATAGAGTATCTTCTTTGTCATAACGGCCAATTTGATATACGTATGCTAAAACAATCTAATGATAGATTAATTCCTTTATTAGATAAAGTTAAGCTGATCGATACTATGGTGTTAGCGAAGACGCTAAAGAAGAATTTAAAATTAACTTATGAGAACGTACAACTTGGTACTTTAGTTAAATTCTATTACCCTAACGATTGGGAAAAGCTAATTCAAAAGAATCATGCAGCATTGTCGGATTGTAAAAAGACAGTTTTAGTTCTTGTTAAACTTCTAGAAAACCTACCACATATTAAAACATGGGGGGAACTCTATGATTTTCAACAATCAGTAAAAACTCCAGGTAAAATTAAAAAGGAGAAAATATGAAATATATTGTATCAATTCTATTACTATTTCTAGCTTGGTTAATCATCCAAATAGAAGTAGCAAGGTTATCTCCATGCAGCCAATTTACTAACCATCCTGAATTATGTAATTCAGATAAAATGAAGGACATAGAATGAAAGATATTAAAATTGATTCTTCCTATAATAACGGAGGAAAAACAGATTATTATAGCTTACCTAAGAATGCGGAGACGCTTTCAGATCTTATAGAATATAAACAAATGCAACACGGTATAGGAGAAATGTTTAAAGCTATCTATGCACTACAAGAAAGAGCCAATAGATCGGGAAATAGTTTTTCCTCGGAGGTCAGAGAATTAAATAAGATTATCTGGTTTGCTGAGCGTAGATTAGCAATATTGAAGAAAGAAGAGAAACCTAAAGTTTCTATTGAAGAACATAAAAATTTATACTAAAGAAATTCTATGGATAATATTAATGAATTATATGATGAAACATATAAAAAAAAACATTCAGAAGATTTAAAATATATTTTTAATTTATAAGGAACACCAAATGGTTAATTTACCTATCCGTATCTACAGTTTACTTATCGTAATCTGTCTAGCCATATTAGGCTTAACATATGTAAATACAATTTCAATCACACAATTAAGGGCAGTTTTAATAATATTGCTATTTACTTTATCTTTACCATTATTTCAGTAAAAAATATTATGAAAGCCAAAGAATTAAAAGAAATAGTCAACAACTTACTAGACAACGAAGATATATTTTGCTTATTAATAACAACAGAGGACATAGCAGAACACACACCAACCTTACCCCATAAATACAAACATTACATAATAGAATTAGAAAAAACAAAACATAAGTTATTACAAAATCTATTATCTTAACCCCCCCCCACCAACCCTTAGCGACGACACTACATTATATCTTTTTCAGCGGCCCAGTAGCTAATATAACAGTTACTGGTGACCACCCATAGATTACATATATCCAGCGAACTAGCCATATTACTTAATATTTCTTACTGGCGGCCCACATACGTTATACCCCACCCACTTAGAGAACTAGGGATATTACCTTAGTTCTCTGGGGACTCACATCCATCCATCCATCCATACATCCATCCATCCATCTATAACTACCTACCCACCTCATAACAACCACAAACATATAAACCTTATTACCTACTAAGTTATAAGGTTATTATCAAAAAAATCCTGACCGGCGACGAAATAATTTGACAAATTAGGCGAAACCCAGTATTCGCGCGCTTCATATACATAGCCCGCCCCCCCAAAATATCGCCACCACGCCCCGTTTATCCTTTACCCTATACAACCATATCCCTTTATACGTTTTAACGCCTTAAATCGATTAAATTATCTATATCCTTTAGCTGATCCTATATCCTTTAGCTAATTGACAGATGTCTCTATAAACTAATTTCTATCTTTCTTAAATTTATTTGCGATTGCGTATTGACAGATACATTTTGTATCGATATACTGGACACGGTTTAAAAGTTAGCCTTAAAAGTATTCAACCACCGAGTGCTTTTATGGATAACATAAGTTATCAGGCAATTTTGCCATTTACCATTATCGGGGATTAAACATGACCACTCAAAACACTTTAAACAACACTATCCTATCAATTGCTGCCCAAGCTACAAAATTAACGGGCGAACGGCAAGAGGGACTCGCATTAACTAAATTCTATCTTGCCCTTGAAGACGGCAAAATTGTATTTGACGGTACAACAGACAATTTTACAGTTAATGGTATTGCACAAAACACGGCAGTTGCTATTGCATCATTTTATAGCCAGGCATTTGACAATAAAACAGGATTAGACGTCCCCTCATTGATTAAATTTAGTCAGGCAGGCGTGTGCTCAACCAAACAATTTACCTGCCTTGAATCAGAAGCTAAACCAACAGTTAAAAAACCCTTGCATAACCATGTTTTAACTGGCAGCGAATTTTTTGATAACTCCTTGAAAGAAGGAACCACTTTTGAAAACATATCTCTAATTTATAATCAACTAGAATCTTTATCAGATAAAAATACAAAAGCGGATATTTTAGCTAAAGTAAAATACTTACTTGATGCAATTATCCCCCCTGCACGGCAAGCAAGTATCACAATATTATTAGCAAAAGAGGCAGAGTTTGCTAAACGATTTGAGGCATTGTCTACAGTATTTACAGATATTAAATCAACAGGTAGCGTCACCACTGGTAACGTAACAATAGATAATATCAAAGCGGCAGTGGAACTTTTAACAGTTAATGGTTTGGAATTGTACGGCACACCAACATTGGACGCTGACTTTATTTTTAAAGTCTCTTTCCGTGAGATTGATACAACAACAACAAACAATATCTAAACCGGCCAGCCGTTAATTAACAATATACCGGATATTTAATTATATCCGGTAACTTTGGAGTTTAAAAATGAACAACTTTACATTTGAAAAGATAATTAAATCCAGCCGTAAGGCCGAGTTTAATCAACTCGACAAGCGAAAGTTAAAAATTTATCTATCGGCTTTTGGCTCGAAGTATTCTAAAAAGTTAAAAAAGGTGCAGGAATCATGAAAACTAAAAAAGAATGTCTAACACTTGAACCCTTACGCGAGTTATTTTTATCAATTATCGATAAAGAAAATAACCGTTTATTATTATCTAAACTCCCTTTAGGGCTTAAAGATAATATTATCCGTGGTTATAACAACATGGTTTTAATTAATTACAATGGTTCCAAATATTGGATTAATTTAAAACGTGATAACACAATTAAAATTGAAAAATATATTGGAGTATTTACACTATGAACAATTTAAAAACAACCATAACATCATTTTATTTTAATATATCCGTACCGGCTGAGGCCGAGGCATATAAAGCTTTATGTGATAAATTTGCCAGTTTACATATAAAATGTTTCGAAGCCTGCGGCAATGGCTCACATTACAATTCGGCAGTTAATGGTTTATCTATCGAACTTGAAACACAGCATATATTTGACAACCAATGGGACACCTCGCCGATTACAAGTATCTCTGGGAAAGGTTTACGTGTATTTGATTTTGCAATGGATTATTTACCTAACGGTAATAAAAATATTAAAAAAGGTCACTATTTAGATATAACCCCTGCCATGCTTGCAATACGTAAAAATACTTATGCTTGTGGCTATTGTGGTAAACAAACTCGTGCAAAGCCATCAAAGATACTTGTTGAGCAATTTTGCTCACATTGTCTTGACTCACAATATCTAACGCAAGATCAGATTAAATTGTTACGTTTGCAGCCGGTATCTACTAACAAAGATAGGCCGGCCCTATCCCAACCAGAGCAGGATATTTTATACCCTTTATATAAACAGGCTCAAATATACGGTGTTGCCGAACGTGGACAGGAAAGAATAGCCAAACTACGTACTGACCTACTAACAGGACGTGATAAAACTATTGACCAAGCCAACACAAAATATTCCGGATTTACATGGTTACTTGATGCCGGTATCAATACAGATAATTGTATCTATTACAACCATACAAATAGATTTTGTTTTGGATGGCGCACGCCGATTGATGATATGTATAAAGGTGAACTAGAGCAAGCTCTGGTTAATTTCCCTTTTGATTACGATATTAAATAATTATGTCCACGATAGATAAATACGCCGTCATTAATACAAAAACCCGAGACATAATTATAACTCTAAATGACAGGAAAGTTGCACTGGAATTGCGTAAAACGTTGAACAGGGACAGTTATTTTAATAGCACAAGTGATAATTTTAGATATAAAATTGTACTGGTAATTTGACGTGTTAATTAATGCCTTTTGGACTTATTGGTGTTCTGCCTTGCTACGTATAAACTACTTGACAACTACATTCTGTACCCTGTATAATCTTTTTAACGGTTGAGTTACTAACTTTATAACTCCTTCCATTCCCTCGTACCGAGCTAACTTTAAGAATCGCCATGTATACAAACTTATTTAGACTCACTCTATGTCTAACCCTTATCTTTATTATTGCTATGGAGGTAATTAACTATGTATAAAATTATACGTAACGGTCGAGCCATTCCCTCCTACGGAGCTGATACCATGAGTAATATATTTATATCTAAATCCGCCGGTCAAGCCACATATTGTATAGTGTTTGATAAAAAACATTTATATGTTGACCTGTCTGCATTAAAGAAACCGTCGGTACGCCAGACTGTCGAGCATTACCTACCTCTGGGTTACACTATATTTGAGGATAACTATACATTAAAAGATTTCGAGCAGATTAGAGATAATGAAATTGGTTAGATAAGAATGCTTCGCATTGGTTAGATAATTTATCTTTGTCCATGGATGGATTAGATAAAGTGTAGAGGATGGGAGGGTTTAGATAGGTAGGTAGGTCAAGATAGGTAGGTCAAGGTAGGGTAGAAAGGTACTTAGCCATATCAGCTATCCATGCGTGAACAAAAGAGGCTCAACGAAGGTATATACTAAAAATTTTCAGCGAACCAGACATATACAATAAAAATATAAATACAAAATCGAAGCAAGCTTCGTAACAAGTTACTGCGTAAGTAGCCTCGTAGAAGGGATTGGATATAGATAGGTAGAACTTCGTTATAGATAGTTACTTTTATAGATAAAATTGGTAAATGGAAAAAATTTCTGGGAAATTTCGCTCTACGAGATAGTTATAAATATATAAAGTAAATATTAACGGGATAAGCCCGAAGTAGGGCCACATGTCTTCATAGATAGATTAATGGGTAATTTGATAAATATAAATATAAATATAAATATAAATATAAAGTTAATTTATATATATATATATATATATATTAGACTCGGTACGAGGCAGGCATGCGTTGCAAGTAAATTATGATATATATATATATTTAGCCCGTTAAGGCCACCTTTACTTTTATATTATTAATTACATTTACCAGCTCTGTGAGGCGCAAGCGTAGCGCCGAATAAACAATTATTGATAAAAGTTATAATTATGTAGCGCAGAATAAATATTTTTATTTTATTGAGCTTGCGGCAGGTCAGCAAGTTTATTGATATAAAATTAAGATCGACTCTACGTTATTGATTAGAGGGTATACCAATGTAGTTTATATATATGGACTTCGATAGAAGGGAATGAGACTCTACGCAGGCGATAATTGAAATGATTGAAATGATTGAAATGATTAGATATTTTGAGAAATTTAGAGATATAATTAACTTTATCTGGAAATTTCTTTTATAAATTGGAATTTATTGATAAATGGTAGAGAGGTAAAATATATCACATACAACGCTCTGTGAAGGCAAACATTACAATTATTGATGGTGGGGTAGATCTTGCTCTTTAGTCTTACTACTTTTTTATGGACAACTTTTCTAAGTGGTTGATTTTGTTGGGTTGCCAATAACCTTAAAATATTTATGGTATTTATAAATTTGACTTGTTGGCTCATATAGTCCATAATTTCCCCTACTTATATGGACAACTTGAGACAACTATGGTCGCACAAACAGCTCTAACCATCCCCAATTCTATATACATAGGTAAAGTATTTAAAAATTATAAAGAACTCTGCTTAGAGCTTGCTGTACCTATTAAAGTAGGAAATGCGAAACTTGCACAATTAAAACAATTTGCAAAATATATGGATATAGCTAAGAATGGTAATAGTTATATCATTCTAGATATATATCTTTCAGTGCGAGAGAAAGAAAGAAAAATCACGGCATCCACAATGACTAAAACTTTCTGTATTCTTGAAAGTTTAATGAATGATCTGGACTTTGATAATGAGTTTACAGAAACGTACCGAACAAAAAAAGATTTGCAATTACTTCTTGGTATATGTAATGAAACTTTCTATGAAAATAAGAAATATACTCGAAAAGATTGCCCAACTGATATATATGCTAAAACTATCTTTGCTGACGTACCTATTGAATGCGCGATAAATTTCTACTCTGAGACTGACTCGCGAGGATGGAAACAGATAAATGATTTAATTGTAAATTTACATAAACAATATCTTGTCCAAGTAGAGGAGACTTATGCAATTATACGTAAAAGTGATAGTTCAAGTATACATTCTTATGCAACAAAGGAAGAACATACATATATACGGGAAGCGATAGCTCTGGCATTAGGATTAGAAAAATATTCCAGGGTAGGCAAAGAACATGAAGTACTGCGTATGACAGAATCAGAGGTATACTTGAGAAAACGGGCTAAGGAATTAGCTAAAGATGTGCTAGAGAATGTTAAATTAAAAGAATTAAATATTTTTGCTTATTATAAAGTATATAAATTTAGATTTAGCCAGAATATTGTGGAAATAACTGAGAAATATGGGCAAATTTTAGGGTTAAAAGACGATTTTAATAGACTTTTGAATGTAAAAGCGTTAAAATATCACAGTGAAAAAACAGAAAAAAATATTGACAAATGTTTGCTGCTATTGGTAAAAGAAATGCGAAAAAGTATTGACATGCCTCTTGAAGATTTAGTAAAAACTAGCTATTTTTTCCCGCTAAGAAAATTTTATGAAAAAGATAGGGAAAAATTAATTAAATTATTAATTGATACTAAAAGGGAAGAGGGTAAACCAAAGAAAACCTTTGGTATCCAGCTAAATGAATTATCAAATATGTCTACAAAAGAAAAACTTATTATAGATATTGTAGCGAATGAAAGATATTTAGCTAAAGGAGAAATGGTTGAACAAGAAAAGGAGGGTATGTTTAAAGGTTATATCTTAAATGAATTTGCAAGGATTGGTTGGTTATGTAGTGAGTTTGACAGGGAAGTTAAGGAAAGATATGAGGAGGGAGTTTATGGGATATAAAGATACCGGAAGAGATTTAGGTAATTTTTTTTTAATTTTTTGGGTAAAGGTGGGTTATGTGGAAAGTACTTGCGTGGGTTTGGGTTATTGTGTATGTTTTTTATATAAAATTTATTAATTATATTAAAGGTATTTATGGCACTTATTTATGTAGGGGATAATCCAGAGAAACGACCTTGGTTTGCTCCAGATAGAATTGGTAATTTTAGGCATGATGCTGGGGAGGGAGTGGGGATGGTTGTGTGGGATAACTTTATAGATTGCAGATAGAGTTGGTTGCTATTGTTAATTGGGAAAAGGTGAAGGTAAAATTATGAAAGAAAGTAATATAGAAATACAAAAAATTTACGGAGATGAACTTCTTGAGCCATTTGATTTTGAAATGGATAGTAGAAGACCAGAAGATGGCGGAACTACAGAGTGCGGAAAGTTAGGTAGAAAACATCGGATGAAGAGAGTTAATCACTCAAAAACGGGGTGCGTTTATTATGGATGTGATGGACAATGTTAGGGGGGGACAATTAAATGTATTTGATAAGATATTTACAGGAGAAATAGCTATTAGCGAGGACTTATGGTAATAAATTGGAAGCCTCAGCCGGACTCGAACCGGAATTAACTCCGTCAAAGGGAGTTGTCCTACCATTGGACGATAAGGCAGTAATTAGTAAGTTTTCTTTCTATAGAAATTCTTTAAGCTAACTTAGATATTAAATGGGAATGCAAATCTTTTGGGTCTGTCCCTTTACCTAATTCTTTTATTAACATACCAATAAAAAAAGAAACTATTTTTACATTACCATTTTTATAATCTAAAACTTTCTCTGGATTATCTTGAATTATTTTCTTTACCAGGGAGTCTATTCTATTTGTATCAATAAGTACAGTAGGTTCTTTTTCTATTAAACTCTCTATAGATTTTCCAGTTAATAAATCAGTAAAATTATCTTTAATAATTCTAGCTGTGATTTTCTTATCCGATAGCATCGATATAATATTAGATAGCTCGCTTTCAGCTATCGGAAAATCTTTTATAGAAAGTTTTTCTTTTTTAAGGTATGGCAGTATTTCAGAAATAAGTAAATTATATCCTTGTTTATAGTTATCTTTTGTTAATTTTAAATTATCAAAATAGATTACTACTTCACAACCTATTTCAAAATTATATAAAACATCTGCTTCAGCGTAAGTTAAGTAATCAGAATTATACATAATGGTTGTGGATTATGGAAATATGGCTCTCAAGGTTGGTTACTATCCAACGACCAATCGCTTAACAGGCGAACGCTACTACCACTGAGCTACTTGAGAATAATTTGTATGCCGGTTTGGCTTCGGATTTGGCGCTTGATTCCGAGACCGCGAAAGGCGTCATTGGTTTATACAATCAAGGCGCTACCTCCGAAACTTTCCGTCGCCGGGTGGAAACGATAATCTCACGGGAATTACAGACTCTGGCTAATGGCCTGAACCAGGTGGTTAAGAAAATGGATGTGAAACAGGTTTTTCTCCACTCATTTTTTGACCTGCCCGCCATCTTCACAACTAATTTTCGGGACAGCTTTGATAAGCCAGTGAATCTGCGGGTACTTAACCTTGACATTATTAGCAATAAC
>OBEQ012712794.1_pt1 | contig 13188 bp, 15 predicted proteins | sample 1670901 | NCBI WGS metagenome assembly OBEQ01 (sample SAMEA104232315, study PRJEB22302) | groundwater metagenome | biome: forest; feature: aquifer; material: groundwater | place: USA | collected 2011-08-07 | depth 5.4 m
AAATCTTCTGGGTCTTGTTCCAGACGAAGAATACCACCAGTCTAAACGGTTAGAAATTTATAAAAAACATTTAGAAGTTTTAAAAGAAAAAAGCCTGGTTTACGAAGATGAAAGTGCCTGGCGATTCAAAGTAGAAAAGTCTCATGATTTAGAGTGGGACGACATCGTCCATGGTACGGTTAAATTTTCGTCGGACGTTATAGAAGACTTTATAATCATAAAATCCGACGGTTACCCCACCTATCATTTTGCGTCAGTAATAGACGATCACGATATGCAAATTTCTCACGTTTTCCGCGGAGACGAATGGATCTCTTCAACCCCTAAACATTTGTTGCTTTATCAATCTTTCGGATGGGAACCACCAAAGTTTGTTCACTTACCACCGATCCTTGGCGAGGGCCACAAAAAACTTTCCAAGCGAGATGGGGCCAAGTCGGTCATTGAATATATCGACGAAGGTTATCTTCCTGAAGCCCTCGTTAACTTTTTGGCATTTCTTGGTTGGTCACCAAAAGACGAAAGAGAAATCTTTAGCCTAGAGGAATTAACTCACGAATTTTCTCTCGATCGCATCAACAAAAACAGCCCAATTTTCAATGTTGAAAAACTCAAGTGGTTTAGCCGCGAATGGATTAAAAAAATGCCAGACGAAAAACTATCAGAATTAATTCATAAAAAATATCCGGATTATGAGCTCTCAAAAATTATCCAAACCCTTCCCGCTGTAAAAGACAGAATAAATACCGTAGCCGATTTTAAAGAAATTGCCGAATTATTTTTCAAGGAACCGGATTCAAAAGACAATCTTAAAGATATCTCGGTGTCTAGCGAGATATTAAAAAGATTAATACTTGAACTTGAAAAAATAGATTGGTCAGAAGAAAAAATCTCAGCCGTCGTATCGGCCGTTATGGAAGAAAACAAACTGTCTAAAGCACAGATGTATAGAAGTATCGGTATCGCGCTATCTGGAAAACTCGTAACGCCCCCCATTTTTTCCTCGATGGAAATTTTGGGGAAAGATGAGACCCTTGCCCGCTTAAAAGCCTGTGAACAAAAATAGGAAAACTGTTGTAGTTATAATTGCCCACCCCGACGACGAAGCTTTTGGCCCGTCGGGAACAATACACAAATTTACCAAAACCCACGATGTTTATCTTCTTTGCGCTACCCGCGGAGAAATAGGCCAAAATTCCACTCACGATAAAAATTTAGGCAAAACCAGAGAAAAAGAATTAATAGACTCAGCTATAATCTTGGGAATCAAAAAAGTTTATTTTCTAGGCTTCATCGACGGCACGCTTTCCAATTCTCTTTATCATAACTTAGCCAAAAAGATCGAAGAAAAACTTAAAAAATTAAAACCGGAAACCGTCATAACTTTTGAGCCAAGAGGCGTTTCCGGCCACATCGACCACATTACAGTTTCTATGGCCACAAGTTTTGTTTGTCAAAAAATGCCCTTTGTAAAAATGATACTTTACCATTGTATAACGAAAGATTTTTCAGAAAAAATTAAAGATTATTTTATCTATTTTCCTCCCGGTTATAAAAGAGAAGAGATCGATAAAATCGTCAATGTTGAAGATGTTTGGGATATAAAAGTCAAAGCCATGAACGCCCATAAATCTCAAATAAAAGATGCCCTGCGTATCGCTAAAATTCGTAAGAACCTTCCAAAAGAAGAATACTTCTTAGTCGCCCGTAAATAATCTTCTGGTACAATTATCTTCCGGGCAACCAGGGCAAAGATGAAAATTTTTAACACACAAACCCAAAAAAGGGAAAAAATTAATCTTAAAAAACCTATCGGCATTTATGTTTGCGGCGTGACGCCCTATGACACTACTCATCTCGGACATGCGTTCACCTTCATTACATACGATGTCCTGGTCCGGTACCTAAGGTTTTTAGAGGCTCGTGTTACCTATGTACAAAACGTCACCGATATTGATGACGACATTTTAATTAAATCCAAATCCTTAAAAACTACATGGAAAAAATTGGGCCAAGCAGAAACCAAAAAACACCTGGCCAGCATGGACGCCTTAAATATGCTGCGCCCCGATTATTATCCGTTTGCTACCGATCATATCGACGAAATGATCAAAATCACCAGCTTCTTGATTGCTAAAAATCTTGCATATGTTAAAAACGGCTCGGTGTACTTTAGCGTCAAAAGTGACAAAAATTTCGGCAAACTCAGCAAACTTGGATACCCCGCCATGTTAGAGCTCGCCAACGAGCGAGGTAATTTCCCCCAAGATCCCAATAAAGAAGACCCCTTGGATTTCGTACTTTGGCAAGCGCAAAAACCGGGCGAACCCAAATGGAATTCTCCCTGGGGCGAAGGCCGCCCTGGTTGGCACATCGAATGCTCCGCAATGAGCATGAAATATTTGGGCCCGACAATAACAATTCATGGCGGGGGAGAGGATTTAATATTTCCCCATCATGAATGCGAAATCGCCCAAAGCGAAAATTATACCGGCAAAAAGTTTGTAGAAATTTGGATGCATACTGCAATGGTTTATTGTGAGGAGAAAAAAATGAGTAAATCCTTAGGCAATATGATCTTTGTTCATGACCTCCTGAAAAAATATTCGTCCAACACTATCAGAATTTTTCTACTTTTACACAATTGGCGAAATTCGTGGAATTTTGATGAAGATGATCTGCTAAAAGCTCAAAAAATAGCCGAAGCTTTTGAAAAGACCGCCAAAAAATCTAACAATTTTAAAAATAGCCAACTGAAAAAATCTCTGCCAGCTTTTTTTAAAGCTTTGGATAATAACTTAAATACGCCTGCCGCCATAAAAACGCTTTTAAATTTTTCAAAAAACAACAAACCCGATAAAGAAGAAGTAATTTTTAAATGCAGCCAGATAGTAGGTCTCCAAGTTTAACGTACTCTTATAGCTTTTATTTCAAAGTTTATTTTTCCACCCGGTGATTCAACTTCCACCGTGTCTCCAACCCTTTTACCGATTAGCGCACTGCCAATGGGCGAAATATCCGAAATCTTACGTTTGGCTGGGTCGGCTTCCTGAGCGCTCACAATGGTAAATTCCATCTCACTTTCCCCATCATTTATTACTACAATATTTCCAAACCCCACAGTATTTATTTCTTGCGACTCTTCCACTTTTCCCAAACGTATCATTAATTTTAGTTCGGCAACTCTGCTATCGATTTTCCCCAGTTCTTCTTTGGCCGCGTGGTAACCCGCGTTTTCCGAAAGATCTCCTTGCTCTCGCGCAGCAACTAATCTGGTTAAAACACCAGGCCTTCTGGCCAAAAGCTCGTCACGCTCTTTTTCCAGCTGTTTGAAGCCGTCTGGAGTAAATTTAAAACTTGGTGGTTTTCTCACAAAGCTAATTATAACAGGAGCGAAGCGATTGCTATATCAAAGGAGCGCCTTCGGCATAAACGAAGTGTGCCGAGGCGACCCTGCTGATATAACCATCCCAAGGCCCTATAGTTGATATTGGGGCAAGAAAATGTTACAATTACCAGCAATAAGCTTAAGTTAGAAGCGTATTAAAAGTTTTCGATACTTCAAGGAATTAATTTTTCCCCAGATCATAACTTCTTAATTCAAATCTTATTTAAGTTCCCAGGAAAGGAGGAACATATAAATGGCAAAAAGATTATTCGTTGGAAATCTTCCCTATAGCGCCACAAGCGCTCAATTAGAAGAACTATTTTCTCAAGCAGGAAAAATTACAAGCCTGAATTTAATTACAGACAAATTTTCCGGCCAAAGCAAAGGTTTTGCTTTTGTGGAATTTACTACAGATGCAGAAGCCGATGAGGCTATCAAGAAATTTAACAATTTTGAAATAGACGGTCGTAAGATGGTTGTTAACGAGGCCCGTCCTCAAGAAAACCGAGACAACAGATCGGGTGGCGGCACAGGTGGCGACAGAAGAAATAGTAGCTACAACAAACCCAGAAGCTGGTAATTGACTAAGAAAGGTAGCATTTATGCAAGACCAAACAAACTCAATTTGTATTCGTTGCGGTAAAGTCCGTGTCTTTTCTCGTAAGTGGAAAGATAAAGAAAACGACAGAGGGTCTATGGTCACCCATGAAGAAACTAGATGTCCTGACGCCGAGTGTCAGAAGGTTGTTGACGAAAAGTTTCAGGAAATGAGAGATCGCAGAGCCCAAATAGAGGAACGCAAAAAAACCGTGATTCTTCAAAGAACCTCTCTCAAAATGGCAAAAGCCGCCTAAGAAGTTTTTCGCAGTTCTCTTATCTAAGGCGCATAAGGTGAAGTCCGCCATCAACACGTTTTTTTCTCCTGTAATTGCGTCATTATTGAGAAGCTCAATTGCCATATTTGCAATTTCCTCTGATTTAATAAATCTGCCGATTTTGGTGAGATCCTCACAAGCTTTTAGTTCTTCTTTAGAAGTTTGTTCCCATGGAGGCGTCCAAACATATCCAGGAGCAATAGCATTAACCAAAATATTTGGGCCATACCTTTTTGCCAAGTTCATGGTAAAACTACCAACTGCAGCCTTCGCTGCAGAATATTGGGGAGCGTCGGGATTGCCCATTTCAGAAATTCCATAGACGGAACTTATATTGACTATTTTTCTCAAATTTTTTGATTTACCGTTTTTAATAAACGCATTAGAAACATAAACTTGGCTCATAAAAATATTTCTAAATTGATCCTCCCAAACATCTAAATCATCAAATCCTCCGTCGGCGTATTCCCCGGCATTATTCACCAGGCCATGCAAAACTTTGTAGCCCTTATTATTAATTTCACCAAACATTTTTTCTACCTCGTCATTTTTTGAAAGATCTGCCTGGAAAATCTCTCCCTTGCTATATTTTTTTACTTGTTCTAAGGTTTCTTTAGCACCGACAAGGTTATTGCGATAGTTAATCAAAACAACTGCTTCTTGTTTTGCACACGCAACCGCTATTGCTTGTCCGATTCCGCTTGAGGCACCTGTCACCAAAACTGTTTTCCCTTTAATCATCTTGGTAAATTGTACTCCTGTCTCCAATTATCACCAAAATTGACTCCATCGAATAAAACAAACTGGGTAGGTTTAATTTTATAAAATTTATGCATCTTGCTCTCGTCTTTCATCAGTTTATCGATTGTCTCTCTCGAAAAGATTCTGTCGACATACAAAGAGATTGCCTTATCTATCTCTTTTTGGTCTGTTAATAGCTTGGCTTCTCCTTGGAGTTGTAGACCTCGTGGTATATCTTCTGGGGTTTGTGGTAGTACTATCGCTGCTGCAACTTTCTTGTTCTTTATTACTTCGCCTGAATGTCGTCTTGTAATTGAGGAAAACCAATAGACATTTAGATCCTCGTCTGCCGCAAACCATACACTACAAACCCAAGGTTGCCCGTCAACAGACGTAGCAAGTTGCATTAACCTTGCCTCTCTTAGATATTCTTCAATCAACTCTCTTAATTTTGATGAATCTTCCACGCTAGAATTGTATCAGAAGTTCCCTCGTCGTACATTTGGTGCCTTAATAAAGCTGCGGGGCTTGTTCACGTTAGCAACTATTATTTTAGTATGAACTTATTGATAACGTCTGCGACTCCATCTTCTTCAACGCTTGGAGCAATATAGTCAGCGATTGCTTTTAAGTCTTCAACTGCGTTTCCCATCGCTACCTTAAGTCCACATGCCATAAGTAGCGGAAAGTCATTATAACTATCACCTACGCCAATCGCTTCTTGGGAACGAATATGTAACGCTTCCAGTACGATTCCCACCCCGTGAAGTTTAGTTGCTTTGACGTGCTGAATACTTATTCCGAATTCATCATTATGATGACTCTTATAAGCACTCAGGTTACTTAAAGGGGAAAGCTTTTTTAAAACATCGTCAATTTTGTCAGAAGTATAATTATGGTCAGAAAAAATCATAGACGCCATTTTTAAAGTTTGCCGGCTTTTAAATGGAGCGTCCATATATTTTGCATCATGAAGTCCTTGTTTTATATAAAACAGAATTTTTTCTGTGTTAAACAAACCAATTACTTGCTTAGCATCCATTGCATCAATAGGCTGGTCATATAACACCTCGTCTGTTGCAAGCTTAATAACATGCGACCCGTTATTGACTACTGCATACCCACTTTTAATACCAATTCTTTCAAGTATTGGCTTTAGAAAGTGATAAGAGCGTCCTGTAACAAAACAAATAGCTACTTTACTCTCTATGCCCTTTATTGCTTTTGCTAGTTTTGCTGAAGGAAGTGCCTCGTAATCGTACGGAATGACTGTTCCATCAACATCAAGCATTAGTGCTTTATATTGCATCTGGCGATTATACCAGTTGTTGTCTCACATCAGCTGGTACTGGCTATAGTCCTGAGTACTCGAAGGATTGACTATGTGGGAACTTTTTATGCCTCAAATTGAGCTGGTGGACTTGAAGTATGTTAGAACCTTTACTACAAACTAGTGCTTGCATTATCATTATCAAAACATTATAATCATAATGTATGCAAAGAGCAGTACTACAAATACCAATAGATCAACAGATAAAGGACGAAGCGGAACATGCAGCACAAGCTCAGGGTTTCTCTTCACTGCAAGAAGTTGTAAGAGTGTTTTTGAATAAGTTTGCAAAAAAAGGGATTGGGGTTACTTTTGAAGAAAATGTACAACTTTCTCAACGAGCTGTTAAACGCTATGACAAAATGGCTGATGATATAGAAAAAGGTAAGGTAAAGACCAAATCCTTTACGGACATTAGTTCTCTCATGAAGCATCTTGAGCATTGAAAATAGAACTTCATCCTTACTTCAAGAAATCGTATAAAAAACGAATTTCCAATAATCCAAAACTAGTTCTCAAAACCGCCCAAAGGATTAATCTTTTCCAAGAAAATTCTGACGAGCCAATCTTGAGGGATCACCAGTTGAAAGGGAGTAAAAATAATCTGCGATCATTTTCCGTAACAGGAGACATCCGAATCGTTTATATGAAAATTTCCGAGGAACATATAATTTTGCTTGATATAGGTACTCACAATCAAGTTTACTAAATTAGCTTCAATTCGAGCTGCGGAGCAGGGATTCGAACCCCAATAACGACCTTCAGAGGGTCGCGTCCTACCATTAGACGACTCCGCATCGTATAGGTATTTTAGCAAATTAACGCGTGTAGGGCGCAATTTACTAAAGACTTGTTAAAATAAACTAATGCTGACGTCTTTTGTCAAAAGAAATATTCTTATCTGCGTAGTTCTCACTCTAGCAGCGGCATTTCTGCTTTTTAAAATAAATAAACCTTTTATTGGCCATCACGATTGGAACGGGGCATTTTGGGGCACCAGAACCCAACTTTACTTAAACTATTTTGAAAAAAGTCCTACATCCAAACTAACTATCCCAATCTTTTCCGATTACACGCCTTTTATGCCACTGCTTTTTTCTGGCGCGGCAACAATTTTTGGTCTGAACGAAACAACCTTAAGGCTCGTCCCAACATTGTTTTCACTGTTATTGATACTGTTTATTTATAAAATCGGTGAAGTGCTTTATGGCAAATGGCAAGGACTTTTTGCCGCCTTAATTGCTTGCCTTACGCCAATTTTTATTTATTTTGGAAAACTTCCCGATCACGAACCAATAGTCACGTCTCTTGTAGCTATCAGTTTTTATTTCTATATAGTTTCACAAAAAAACAAAAAGAAATTTAAGTATTTTGTCCTGTTTCTTTGCCTCGCCCTCTTAGAAAGCTGGCCAGCGTTTTTTATTATTCCTCCTCTTGTCTGCTATTCAATTTTTGTAAAAAAAGAAAAAACCATAAAATCTGTCTTGCCATTTTTCTTAGCAATTATTGTAATTGCCCTTCACCTTGGAACCATCGCTTTTTTTAAAAGCCCTAGTTCGATTGCAGAGTTTATTAAGCAAGGGTTTTTGAGAATGAATTCGGCAGAAGTCGCTTCGACCAATTCATTCACAACTTTGGGTTTTATAAAAACAGAGCTTCACTATTTTGCCATTTACTTTTCGCTGCCGTTGCTATTTGTTTCTTTTCTATGGTTATGCTCTTTTTTGGCGGCACTTTTAAAAAAGAAGTTTGTAACTAGTGATTTAATGCTCCTAATTCTTTTTATATATGCCTTTTCTTTTATTCTTGTCTTTCGGCAACTGGCGTACATCCACGATTATAAGATCTATCATTTTTTGCCGTTTTTAGCGCTTTCTGCTTCAAGCTTTATATTCAAGCTTAAAATTTGGTCAAAACCATTTTTAAAAATAAAAGCAAAAACTTTAAACCTACTTTTTATTCTAATCTGCCTGGTTTTTGCCTCTAGAGTTTTTTTTGAAAGACTAAACTACTTAAACACCCTTCTTTCTACCTCATTTAATAAACCCGGTTACGATTTGGCTACAGATATTAATAAAAAAGTAGGCGCAGACCAACCGATTTTAGTAAATTCAAACCAATTTAGGGCTTTTTATGAAGTTTTCGTAACATATTACAGTGACAGAAATATAGATTATGCCGATATAACGCTTGCCGATTTTCTGGCAAGTCCAAATTACAAAAAGTACCAATACATAGTTTTAATAGATGGCAGAAGTGTTGATGAAAACTTAAATAAATATCTTCTTTCTACATACAACTGGGAAAAAATTACACCTTTTACATTTGTTAACCTAAAAGAGCTAAAGTAATTTACTCACCCTATATTACGCATGTCTTGCAACAAGAAGGCCTAAAAAAAGAGAAAGAGTACTATAATAAGTGATATGGATTTAACCCACCAAAAATGTGTGCCGTGCGAAGGCGGCACAAAGCCAATGACTATGGACGAAGCCAGGCCTTACCTGGAAGAAGTAAAAGATTGGAAGGTCGAAGACGGTAAAAAGTTAAAACGTGAGTTCAAATTTAAAGATTTTAAAGAGGCTTTGGCATTTGTTAACAAAATCGGTGAGACTGCCGAAGAAGAAAGTCATCATCCAGATATCGAGCTTGGGTGGGGAAGGGTAGCAGTAGAACTTTCCACACACGCCATTGGTGGTTTATCAGTTAATGACTTCATTCTTGCTGCGAAAATTGATAAACTTTCTCGTCCGTAACTATCAGGTTCATCGCTAGATCATGATTTTCTCTTGGTAATTGGTCCACAACCTGAAATCCATAGGCCAACCCCGCTAAAGTCGCATTACTCTTGGCAAAAAGCTTGTCATACACACCTTTTCCGTACCCAAGCCGTGTGCCCTTTTTATCAAAAGCCACACCTGGCAGAAATGCTACACTAATCTGACCCGCATTAACTGTCTCATCGTCCATGGGTTGTCTTATGCCGTATGGCCCAGTCTCCAAATCTTCCCATGTTTTAAACCGCGCCAATTTATACTCCTGACTGCTTGCAAAATACTTCGGCAGGTAAATTTCCAATCCAGTTTCAACTAGAAAATTGATAATATCGCTTGTCTCAACCTCATTTTTTACTGGTAAATAAAGAGAAACCTTGCCATTCCTGGCGACGATATCATTTTCTATTACCTTTTTGGCAATTTCTCGGCTTTTTAAATCGATGTCTTTCCCGGAAAGGTCGAGTCGCTCTTTAAGCAATCGTTTTCGAATTTCTTTTTTGTCCATACATATATTGTAGTTCTACCACCAACCCAGCTTCAAATGAGTAAAATAACGAACCTTGAATAAATATTTGTCTCACTTGCTAAAACAAAGCCTTAAAATTAGAATTGTGAAATGTTGTTTACCCTTTGGGCTCGTCTCTCCTATTTCTTAAAAGATTTCGCATTTTATTTACTTCTTATATCTCTATCATTAGTTATTGCAACTGTCGGCTCCTATAAAATTTACAAAACCCTACTTTCGCAGCAAAAGAAAAAAATATTAATTTCGGCATCTGTTACATTCTTTTTTGTAATTCTGGTTTTTAGTTCTTTTGAAGCCTACTTTCGCTACGTTTATGATGAGTCTGATGGCTTGGGCTTTTTGAAGGTCAATCAAAGATGGACAGCAAGACACGTTGTTCTTAATAGTTATTTTGTCAGAGACAGAGATTTTGATGTAAATAAAAAAGAAGGAACCACAAGAATCGGTGTCATCGGCGACTCGCTAGCTTTAGGTGCGGGAATTAAAAATGTCGACAACCGGTTCTCAAACTTGCTTGAAAAAAAGCTTAAAGGGTCCGGGAAAAATGTCGAGGTCTATAATCTCGGTAAATCGGGTGAAGACACTCATGCCGAAATAGAATATTATCATAAAGTTAAAAACTTAAATTTCGACATTATCGTTTGGGAATATTACCTAAACGATGTTCAGCCGGAAGGCGCTTCAACCGGAACTCCGATTATCTCCAAAAATAGCCAAAGGGCAAAAATCCTGGAATTTGTATCGAATAATTCCTATTTCTTAGATTTCCTATATTGGCGTTTTTCCTCTCGCTACCAAAAGACCATCCAAAGCCTAAAAACTGCCGATCTTGCCCAGTACAAAAACGAAGAAGTCTTAGCCGGGCACAAAAAAGATATCAAAGATTTTATGGACGAGACCAAATCGGAAAATAAAAAAGTCGTTGTTGTCATCTTTCCATTCATCCAATTCCTGGGGCCAAACTATCCGGCCCGCGACATTCACACCCAAATGTCCAGTTATTTTACAGAAAATGGAGCACAAGTAATCGATCTTTTGTCAGACTTAGAAGGTAAAAACCCGAAAAATTTAATGGCAAGCCCGTTTGACGCTCACCCGAATGAAGTTGTACACAAATTAACCGCAGAAAAACTTTACGAAAAAGTTGCTCCGCTTATCAAATAAACTATTTTCGTTTGTTTACCGACTTTGTCGCAACCACAACTCCCCATTGCACCAGTGTCAAAACAACACCAAGAATCGCAACATAGACCAAGCTGGAAATTCCAAGTCCCAAAATAAGGGCGAATCGCTTGACAATCCACAGAATTATGACGTTTGCCACCAAATAGGTCACAAGCCGAAGATTCTTGTTTTTTGAGGCAAAGCCGCTTTTGGAAATCGCCGGGTCAACCAAAAGTGCTAAAAGAGTAATTATAAAGCCGGCGAGAACTGCCGCCATAGGCGTCGAAACTTTGTCGTTCCCGAGAACCACAGCGCCTACAAAAACCAAAGAGCTGACCAAGAGAGTTAAAGCTGTAACCAGCCAAGAGCTGAAAAAACTTATTAATCTTTCGTTACTCATAGATTATCACCTCCTTTAGGAGTACAACTCCACGTTATCCTGAGTTTAGTACCCAAGTCAAATTTTTCGCTTGCCTAAATTGCATGGCTCTGTATATAATATGTTCAGGTAATGGTTTCACAAGAAGACATAATCGAAAAACTAAAACTCTGTATCGACCCGGAACTAGGGATAAACATCGTTGATTTAGGCCTCGTTTACGGAGTCAATGTCGAAGATTCCAAAGTAAATGTTTTAATGACCCTTACCACTCCTGGTTGCCCGCTTGATTCCTATTTTGTTAAAGACATTACCGGCAAGCTCAAATCCCTAAAAGGCATTTCGGATGTTTCGGTAGAACTTACTTTTGACCCCGCCTGGAGCCCAAGTTCCATGTCCGAAGAATCCAAAGATCTTCTTGGGTTTGTAAATTAACCAATTTATCACCGTTGATTTTCGGGTTAAATTCGGTTATATTATGAAGTACTATTGAAACAACGAGTTCAATAGTAGACATAATAATATGCGGATGAAACCGCAATACTTCTGTCCGCAGCACTTTTTTTAGGGTCTTGACAATAGCTGGATTTAGTGTCTAATCTTAAGTTAGACCACAATATATTGTGCTTTTGGCAAAATCGTGAAATCAGTCTGCAAACCAAAAGTAACATCTTCAATTTAAAGGGCAGTATTAAAATAATGGTAAGGGAAGCAAAGTGATTTGTCCGTTTTGCGGCTTTGATAAAACCTCAGTCGTAGACAAAAGAGAGGGCATTGGCGGCAAAACTACTAGACGTAGGCGAGCTTGCCAAAAATGTGGACGCCGGTTTACGACTTTTGAAAGAGCCGAAACACTTGATCTTTTAATTATCAAAAAAGACGGCAAGAGAGAAATGTTTGATAGGGCCAAGTTGCGCAGCGGAATTCTCAAGTCTTGCGAAAAGAGGCCGATTTCTGCAGACGACATCGAAAAAGCTATAGACGAGGTGGAAGCAGAATTAAGGAAAGAAAATAAAGACGAGGTTTTGTCCAAAAAAGTGGGGGAACTGGTTATTCGTAAGCTAAAAAAGCTGGATGAGATAGCTTACATCAGATTTGCATCGGTTTACAGGCAGTTTGCAGATCTTTCGGATTTTGAACGCGAACTAGCAAAATTATCAAAAGGTTTAAGAAGATGAAAAAATTCGACATCACCAAAGTAAACACCCGAGACGCTATACGCCAAAAGGCCAGGAAAATAGGCTTAGACATTCCCAAAGCCCCTAAGGATTTACCCGATCCCACTCTTTCCGAAAACGCCGCCTACATTGCCAAAACCCGTTACGCTTTTCGAAACGAACAAGGCGAACCGATCGAATCTCCCCGCGACATGTTTTGGCGAATTGCCTACTACATCGGTGCCGCAGAGACAATTTACCCAAAAACCAAGAAAAACCACCAAAAGATAGCTCGCGATTTCTACGCTATGATGGCTGCCCAAAAATTCATTCCCAATACGCCAACTCTGGTTAATTCGGCCAAAGTGGGGCAATCACTTTCGGCCTGTTTTGTCCTCCCAGTCGAGGACGATATGGCGTCTATCCTAAAGACCATGTCCAATATGGCCATGATTCACAAAATGGCCGGCGGCACCGGTTTTTCCTTCTCGCGCCTTCGACCTAAAGACGATATAATCTCAACTTCCAAAGGTAAATCCACCGGCCCGGTTGCCTTCATGCAGGCCTACAACGACGTCTGTTCTCAAATTCGTCAAGGCGGCGTCAGGCGCGGCGCCAATATGGGAATCCTGCATTGCACCCACCCCGACGTCCTCCGCTTTGCCGTTCATAAAGTCGATGAATTCTCGCTAACCAACTTTAATATTTCTGTAACCGTTACCGAACATTTCATGAAAAAGGTTAAAGAAGATGAAAAATATGCCCAAGACGAAGTTAATTTTGACCCGATTATCGAAGAAATAAAAGAAGCCTACGCCATTCGCGATCTTGATCTCAAAACCGTCAGGATC